>Ga0169931_10002074_pt1 | contig 32946 bp, 17 predicted proteins | sample Kivu_15m_20L_FD_129675 | JGI IMG/M metagenome (GOLD analysis project Ga0169931, IMG submission 129675) | Freshwater microbial communities from Lake Kivu, Western Province, Rwanda to study Microbial Dark Matter (Phase II) - Kivu_15m_20L... | ecosystem: Environmental > Aquatic > Freshwater > Lake...
CTCGCGCGTGAGCTGACGCCGGAGATGGTCAACGGCCGCCTCATCCTCATCCCCTCGCTGAACTTCCCGGCCGCCCGCGCCGCCACGCGCCTCTCGCCCGTGGACGGCATGAACATGAATCGCGCCTTCCCCGGCCAGCCCGAGGGCGCTGTCACCAGCCAGATCGCGCACTACCTCACCACCGTTCTCTTTCCCCTCAGCGACGTGGTGATAGACATCCACTCCGGCGGTCGCAGCATGGAGTTCGTCCCCTGCTCCACCATGCACCTCGTCGCCGACCGCGCGCAGCGCCGCCGGATGCTCGACGCCATGCTCGCGTGGAACGCGGACTTCGCCTTCCTCTACGCGGACATCGCCGGCACCGGCCTCCTGCCCGTCGAGGCGGAGAATCAGGGCAAGCTCGTCGTCACCACGGAGATGGGCGGCGGCGAATGCATCCCCGCCGACGTGCATCGCATCACCCAGAGCGGCCTGCGCAACGTCCTCATCCACCTCGACGCGCTGAAAGGCCGCGAACAGACGCGCAAAAAACTCGGCCTGCCGCCCGTCATCCTCACCCAGGCGCTGCATCGCGAGGACTACCTGCTCGCGCCCGAGTCCGGCATCTTTGAAATCTGCCTCGATCTCGGCGCGAAGGTGCGGCGCGGCCAGACCGTCGGCTGCATCCACCACCTCGAGCGCCCCGACCGCGCGCCCGAGCCGCTCGTCGCGCAATCCAGCGGCTTCCTCATCACCATCCGCGCCCCCTGCCTCACCCAGCAAGGCGACTGCGTGGCCGTCATCGCCCAGCAGGTGAGCGAGCGGGAAGTGATGAAGGCGTGAAGGCTGCTGTGTAATGAGCGAAAGGCGACGAATCTACAAATACTTGGGTGCCTCTGGCATCAAGACTTTGCGGACAGGACTCCTAAAATTCAGTCCTCCGTCGGAGTTTAACGACCCATTTGAAATGCAGCCATTTCTTGTGAACGTCGCGCCGGAAGACCAGGTCGAGAAGGAGTTTGCTGAACGATACGAATCGCTCGTGGAAGATGGATACCGAAAACTGCCCAACCCGATTCAGGAGCGAGCCACATACGAGCAATACCGAGCATTCGCCGAGGCCAAGAAAATTCAAACGCTCCAGCATCTCAAGGGGTTGTTGCACTCCATGGCACCTGCTATGCGAGAGAAGTTCTTGGCCTCAATCAATTCAACTCTCGGGGTGTTTTGCATGACAGAGGCCCGTGACAACCTTTTGATGTGGGCCCATTACGCTGACAAGCACCGAGGGTTTGTGTTGGAGTTCGACCGTGAGCATCCATTTTTCAGCCGTAAGCGGGGGCCAAACGACGAGTTTAATCAGTTGCTACCAGTTTTGTATTCGTCAGCCAGGCCAAACGATTACTTGGCAAACTTGGACGTGACTTCCGTGTTTCTAACCAAGAGCGAAGAATGGCGCTACGAGCGGGAATGGAGAATTCTCGCCCCTCTTTCAGAGTGCACAGAAAATCGGGATGGAATGCATCTTTACGCGTTTCCGCCAGAGTGTGTGACCGGTGTCATTCTTGGTTGCAAGGTCGCTCAAACTGATGAAAACGAACTGATGGAAGTGCTTAAGTCAGACCAACGCTACGCCCATGTGGTTTGCACTCGGGCTCGGCTAGACGAACGGGAATTTCGACTACAGTTCGATCCCATGTGATGCTCATCGCTTCAACAAGTCGTTTGGCTTCCTCACGCCGTCCCTCCGCGACTGCAAGATACTGCGGAGGGACGTTTTCATTTGCACCAGTGGCTTGAAGGGGAGTGAATTGCGCACCGACATGAAACTTTCCGCCGCTTTGCCAGCCGCCATTCTATTCGGCGCACTTGCCCTCCCATTCACCCTCCTCGCCGCCCCGCCGCCCAAGGCCCCCGAGATCCCCGCCGAGTTGCCGCCGCACATCGAGCTGCTCCAGCCGGGCGTGAAGCTCACGCTGCTCGCCGAGCATCCCGCGCTGGTCACGCCCACGGGCATTGACGTGGACGCGCAGGGCCGCATCTGGACGGTGGCATGCCACACCCATTTCCGCCCGCAGGGCTACGCCGGGCCGGAGCACGACGAGGTGCTGGTCTTCGACCGCGACGGCAAGAACCGCCGTGTCTTCTACAACCGCACGGTCGCGACGATGAACCTCAAGCTCGGCCCCGGCGGCTGGGTGTATCTCGCCGAGCGCAGCCGCGTCCTGCGCGTGAAGGACACCGACGGCGACGGCGTGGCCGACGTGGTGGAGAACATCGCGACGCTCGACACCGTGGCGGACTATCCGCACAACGGCCTCGCCGGCATGGCGTGGCTGCCGGACGGCGACCTGCTGTTTTCGCACGGCGAGAATTTCGGCAAGGACTGGACGCTCACGGGCCGCGACGGCGCGAAGGTCACGGGGCGCGGCGAAGGCGGCGTGTTCCGCTGCCGCCCGGACGGCAGCGGATTGCGGCGGATTGCGCGCGGGTTTTGGAATCCCTTCGGCCTGCTCGCGCGGGCGGATGGTGAAATCTTCGCGGTGGACAACGACCCCGGCAGCCGTCCGCCGTGCCGGCTGCTGAACGTCATCGAGAGCGCGGACTACGGCTTCCAGTGGGTCTATGGCAGCGCGCCGGTGCATCCGTTCGTCGCGTGGAACGGCGAGCTGCGCGGCACGCTGGGCATGGTGCATCCGTCGGGCGAGGGGCCGTGCGCCATCGTCGAGCTGGGCGGCGGCGTGCTGGTGCCGTCGTGGAGCAACCACCGCGTGGATTACTTTCCGCTCACGCGCAAGGGCGCGGGCCACACGGCCACGCAGGTCACGCTGCTGCGCGGCGGCGATTTCTTCCGGCCCACCTGCCTCGCGGCGGGACCGGACGGCGCATTCTACTTCAACGACTGGGTGTTCAGCTCGTATCCCATCCACGGGCGCGGGCGGTTGTGGAAGCTCGAAGTGGACAAGGCGAAGGCCACCTGGCTCAAGCCCTCGCCCGAGCCGCCGAACACCGAGTCGCAGCTCGCGAAGAACCTCCGCGACGGCAAGGCCAAGCCGTCCGAGCCGCAGCTCTTCGACCTCGCGCGCGGCAACGACCCGTATCTCGCCGACACCGCGCTCACCGCGCTGGCCCGCCTCGGCGCGTCGTGGACGCCCGACCATGTGCGCGGCCTGCCGGCGCGGAACCGCGTGTGGGCGCTGGTGGCGTTGCGTCGCGTGAACTTGAACGAGGAGAAATGGGTGCGCCTGCTGCTCGACGACCCGGACCCGGAAATCCGCTTCGAGTGCCTGCGCTGGATTGCCGACGCGGTGCTCACCGGCTTCAGCCCCGAGGTTGAGCGGATGCTCACGCGGCCCGACCTCGACTACCGGCTGTTCGAGGCCGCGCTCGCCGCCTGGAACACGCTGCGTGGCAAGCCCGAGGCCGGCGTCACCGACGCCACCGTCCTCGTGGACCGCGTGACCGACGCCGCCACACCCGCGCGTCTCCGGGGCTACGCGCTCCGCCTCGCGCCCGCCACGCACGCGAAGCTCACGGTGCCTTTGCTGCGCGAGCTGCTGGCCACGAACGATCCCGTCCTCTCGCTCGAAGTCGTCCGCGCACTCGCCGCGAAGGACACCGACAACGCGCGTGCCGTGCTCGCCGAAATCGCGGCGGATGAAAGCCGCTCCCTCGCCCTGCGCGCCGACGCGACGGCGGGCCTGGCCTCCGCGCTGACGCCGGTTCATGTGCCCTTGCTGATGAAGCTCGCCGCGCACGCGAACGCTTCGCTGCGGAATGAGGCTCTGCGGTCCTTGCGCGCGCAGACGCTGGACACAGCCGCCCGGCAGTCGCTCGGAACCATTGCTCAACGACACGCGGAGTCGGCCCCGCTCGTGAAGGCCGCGCTGGAGCCGGCTTCCATCGAAGCCGGTCGCCCGCCAGTGGAGAACACGGATGCGTGGTTGAAGCGCCTCGCCGCCTTGCCCGGCCAGCCCGACGCCGAGGTCGGCCGCCGCATCTTCTTCCACGCGCGCGTGGGGATGTGCTGGACCTGCCACCGGCACAGCGGACGCGGCAACGTGGTCGGGCCGGACCTGAGCCTCGTCGCGCAGCAGGGCGACCAGCGCGCGCTCCTGCAATCCATCCTTGAACCGAACCGCGAGGTCGCGCCGCAGTTCTTCCCCACGCAACTGGAGCTGAAGGACGGCACGGAGTTCACGGGCATCCTGCTGCGTTCGTCGAGCGTGGACGTCTTTCGCGACCTCACCGGCAAGGAGCGCAGCTTCAAGCCCACCGACATCGTGAAGCGCGCCGAGCTGAAAACCTCGCTGATGCCGACGGGACTGGTCGCCTCGCTGACGGACCTGGAACTGCGCGACCTGCTAGCGTTTCTGACCAGCCGGGCGAAGTGAATTACGAACGATGAATTGAGGATGACCCAGCGCCCAAATCATCCGAGCGTGATCACCCTCTCCCCCATCGGGGGAGAGGGCAGGGTGAGGGGGCGACTTGCGAAGGAAAGCGGCGTGCGGAAGGAAGAGACCTTTCAGTGGCATGGGTTTATTTTGCCAGACGGTCGAACTTCGGGCCGGCCTTCCCCCTCACCCCAGCCCTCTCCCCCAATGGGGGAGAGGGAGCCGCGAATGGAACCTCGTTGCATCCAGTGAACAACACCATCCAGGCCTCCTCAGCACCTTCTCGCCAGGCGTTGCTCCTCGTGGCCTTCATGTGGTTCGCCTACTTCCTGAACTACTGCGACCGGCAGGCGGTGTTCTCGATGTTCCCGGTGCTCAAGTCCGACCTCGGCTTCACGGACACGCAGCTCGGCTATGTGGGCGCGGCGTTCCTCTGGGTCTACGGCGTGGGCAGCTTCTTCGCCGGGCAAGTGGGCGACCGCGTTTCCAAGCGCCGGCTCATCATTGCGAGCCTCGTGGTGTGGAGCGTCGTCACCGCCGCGACGGGGCTGGCGAAGTCGCCGAATGAACTGCTGGCGCTCCGCGCGCTCATGGGCATCTCGGAGGCGCTGTTCATGCCCGCCGCCATCGCGCTGACGGCGAACGCCTTCCCGCCCGCGACGCGCTCGCGTGCCATCGCCGCGCTCACCACGGCGCAAATCCTCGGCAACGTGGGCGGCGGATGGTTCGGCGGCTGGATGGCGAACGAAGGCAACTGGCGCGGGGCGTTCTATGTGCTGGGCGGCGTGGGCCTGCTCTTTGCGCTGCCCTACTGGCTGTTCCTGCGCGGCGTCAGCGAGGAGGCGCAGGTGGAGACGAAGCGGGTCAGCGGCGGCAGCGCGCTGTTCCACCTGTGGCGCACGCCGACCTACGGGCTGCTCTGCGTGGTCTTCCCGGTGTTCGTCTTCGGCCTGTGGCTGCTCTACGGCTGGCTGCCGAATTTCCTGAAGGAGAAGTTTGCGCTCAACCTCGCCGACGCCGCCTTCAACGCCACGGTCTATCTGCAAGGCGCGACGCTCGTGGGGATGCTCACCGGCGGCGTGCTGGCGGACGCGCTCTACCGCCGCACGAAGGCCGCGCGGCTCTGGCTGCTCACGGCCAGCCTGCTCGGCTGCGCGCCGTTCCTGCACGCGCTGGGCAGCGGCGAGACGCTGGCCGCGACGCGCGTCGCCGCGATGGGCTTCGGCCTGTGCAGCGGCTTCTTCATGGGCAACATCTTTCCGTCCGCGTTTGAAATCGTCCCCGCCGACGCGCGGGCCTCGGCGGTGGGCGTGCTGAACCTGTTCGGCGCGATCGTGTCCGGCTTCGGCACGCTCGCGGGCGGCGCGCTCAAGCAGAGCGTGGGCATCGGCAACCTGCTCACATTCACCGCGCTGGCCTACGTGCTGGCCGGGCTGGCGGTCATTGCGGGCATCAAACTTCTCTTTGCACGCGATTACGCACGGGTTCATTGACTATGAGCGATAACCTCCTCCCTCAGCCGCGTAGCAGCCAAACAACAATAGCCGTGGGTGAAGCGAGCTTCAGCGAGCGCAACCCACGGAATGGCAGGGAAGGAAAACCACCGCGTAGCGGTGGAACTGCTGGCTGTATTCCGCAGGGTTCAACCGCTACGCGGTTGTCGGCCTGGTGGCACAGGTTCCGTGGGTTTCGTTCGCAAGGCGAACTGCACCCACGGCTACTGTTGTTCGGCCCCGCTGGGGCCGGATGGGGCGCGCAGCACCAAGTGCTGCCGGTTGGGTTGGCGGTTTGGCTTGGCTTGTCGGCCGTGTTCGCCGCCACGCCTGCCGAGCCAGAGGATCGCACCTTCATCGCCAAGGCCGACGGCACCGAGCAGCGCTACGTCGAACTGCTGCCGCCGGGCTTCAACGCCGCTGAACCGCATGACGTGCTGCTAGCCTTCCACGGGCACGGCTCGGATCGCTGGCAGTTCATCCGCGATGCGCGGGGCGAGTGCAAGGGGTCGCGCGATGTCGCCGCCAAGGCCGGGATGATTTTCGTCTCGCCGGACTACCGGGCGAAGACCTCGTGGATGGGGCCGAAGGCCGAGGCGGACACGGTGCAGCTCATCGCCGAGCTGCGGCAGCGGCACAAAATCGGCCGCGTCTTCCTCGTGGGCGGCTCGATGGGCGGGACGGCGGTGTTGACCTTCGCGGCGCTGCATCCCGAACTCGTCGCGGGCGTGGCGAGCCTCAACGGCACGGCGAGCCATGTGGAGTATGACAAGTTCCAGGACGCCATCGCCGCGTCGTTCGGCGGCACGAAGGCGCAGGTGCCGGAAGAATACCGCAAGCGCAGCGCCGAGCTGTGGCCGGAGAAGTTCACGATGCCCGTGGCGTTCACGACCGGCGGCAAGGACACGCTCGTGCCGCCCGCGAGCGTGCTGCGGCTGGCAGAGAAGCTGAAGCAGGCCAGGCGGAAAACGCTATTGCTGCACCGCGAGAACGGCGGTCATGCGACGACCTATGAGGACACCACGGCAGCACTGGAGTTTGTGCTGAAGGAGACGGGCGCAACGCCGGTGGTGCCTGCTGGGCTTTCGATGGAAGACCAGCGATTGATTGCCGCTGAGGCGGACAAGCTTAAATCGAAGTTTGGCTGGCTGGGCGTGTGCGTTGACAAGGCCGGCACGAAGGCCGCCGAAGATTGGCTGGCGGACTTCATGGTGTTTCGGAAAGGCGTCAATTGGGCGCTGCGATACGAGACGAGTCTCAACACCAATGATGTCGCCTTGCTCAAGCGGGCACTCAACCGTGGCCATCAGCGCGCTGATGCTTTGAACGGCGGCGCACGACCCTGGACCACCCGCCAAGGCAAAGTTCTCCGTGGCTTCGTCTCCGCCGTGGACGGCTCCACGCAGCCTTATGGCGTCATCATTCCGAAAGGCTACGACGGCACGAAGCCGATGCGCCTCGACGTCGTGCTGCACGGCAGCTCGAAGCCCGTGGGCATGAGCGAACTCAAGTTCATCGCGCGCTTCGACGAGGGTGATGACGCGGCGAAGTCCGCGCCGGATGTGGATTTCATCGAGCTGCATCCGCTGGGCCGCGTGGAGAACTGCTACCGCTGGGCGGGCGAGACGGATGTGTTCGAGGCCATTGAGGCCGTGTGCCGGAACTACAAGGTTGACCGCGACCGCATCGTGCTGCGCGGCATGAGCATGGGCGCGTCCGGCACCTGGCATCTCGGGCTGAAGCATCCAAGCCGCTTCGTCGCGCTCGGGCCTTACTGCGGCTACGTGGACACGCACCGCTTCTCCGAGACGCCGATTCCGAGCTTCATCCGGGTCGGCCCGCTGCCGCCGCATCAGGAGCGTGGGTTGCACATGCTCGACTCGATTGACTACGCGGCGAACGCGGGAGTGGTGCCGGCCATCGGAGCCATCGGTGACAAGGACGTGTTCTTCCAGTCGCACGTCCACATGAAGGAGGTCATGGCGAAGGAGGGCCTCGAAATGGTGAACCTCATCTCGCCCGGCACCGGCCACACGATTGACCCGAAGACGCACGCCGAGCAGATGCGCCGCATCGGCGAGCACGTCGCCAAGGGCTTGGAGCACACGCGCAAGGAACTGCGCTTCGTGACGTGGACGTTGAAATACAATCGCTGTCACTGGCTCGAACTGCTCGCGCTCGGCGAGCACTACGAGCGCGCGGAGATTATCGCGAAGGCGGCCAACGACGGCTCGGTGGAAGTCAGCCTCGCGAAGAACATCACGCAGTTCGCCATCCACCCGCCGATGCTCACCGCCACGAACGACCGGCTGGTTCGCATCGAGGGGCAGGAGGTTCGTGTGCCCGGGTTTCGCCCCAATTTCAGATCGCCTGGTGCCATTCCAGTGACTCATGGACAGGTGTTCCGCAAGGAGGCCGGGAAGTGGAAACACGGTGGTCCGCGCTTCGGCTTGCCGGACGGCAAGCGCCCCGGTGTGCAAGGCCCGATTGACGACGCCTTCGCCTCGCCCTTCCTCTGCGTGCGCGGCACGGGCACGCCGTGGAATCCCGCCGTCGGCGCGTGGGCGGACGCGAGCCTGCGGCGCTTCGCCTACGAGTGGGCGCGCTACATGAGGGGCGATCTGCCGGTGAAGAACGACACCGACGTGACCGAGGCCGACGTGCGCACGAAGCACCTCATCCTCTTCGGCGACCCCGGCAACAACCCGTGGATTGCCAAGGCGCTGCCGAAGCTGCCGCTCACCTGGACACGCGACACAGTGAAGCTCGGCACTGAGCAACACGCCGCGAAAGACCACGCGCCCGTGCTCATCAACGCCAGCCCGTTCCCCGGCGCGGGCGACCGCTACGTGGTCATCAACAGCGGCCACACCTTTCACGAAAAGGAATTCGCCGCGTTCAACTACCTGCTGTTCCCGCGCCACGGCGACTGGGCGGTGATGAAGCTCGGTGCGAGCGCGGAAGCGTGGATGCCCGGCGTGGAGTTTCCCGAGGAGGCGGTGCGCGCTGGATACTTCGACGAGCAGTGGAAGCTCACGGTGGATTCCCCAGGGCGCTAGCTCGGGGCGCGATGGCGTCCGCCGTCCGGGCCGTTCGCCACGCGAGCAGCAGCGAGCCAAGGATCAGCGCGGCGGCCACGGGGAGATTCCAGTCGAAGCCCGCGTTGTCCTTGTCCACGCGGCGGACGCACCAGTCGAGGAAGACGGCGTAGCCCGCGAGCATCACGGCGCAGAGCGTGGCGAACCGACCCGTGTCCGCCGCCGGATGGAAGATCAGCGCGAGCAGCGTGACGAGCATCAGCACCACGCGCCAGGCGGGGAACTTGCAGGTCATCGCGAGCGAATCGAGCAGGGTTTTGAACGCGGGCAGGGTGATGACGGTCTTCGCCCCGACGAGCTTGCCATCCACCATCTTGCCGCCCTCGCGGCGGAAGTTGCGGTCGGCCATCGGCCCCATCAGCTCGTTGGTGCCGACGGCGACCCAGACATGCTGGAGGTTGGCGACGAGCCGGGCCTCGGCGTGGCCGCGCGCGCGGAGGATGCTGGCGGCAAGCACGGCGCGACCGTCGCAGTCCTCGCGCTTGCGCGCCCAGACCTCGGCGGCGGTGGGCCAGTAATCGAGGTTCGCCCAGCCGTGCCAGTCGTATTGGTAGGGGATGCGGCGATAGACGAAGCGCTCGACGGCCTTGAACTCGGTGAGCGCGGGCGTGTTCGTCTCGATCAGCCGGTCAATGTCGCGGTTGATCTCCGGCATCGCCGCGAGATCGGGCTGGATGAGCTGCTCCATGTTGAGCAGGTGGTGAACCTGCCGGACGAGCAGCACGGGATTGGGATAAAGGGCGAACAGCACGACCGCCGCGAGCAGGGCCAGCTTGAGGCCGACGCGCTTGAGCGGTCGTTGGGAGGCAAGCCACTGCCAGAACCGAAGGAAGGCGGCGGCGGGGCGATTCACGCGGACAGGCTGCCCACAATCTCCGGACGAGGCGAGCGGGAACGCTTCGCACCGGTTGAACCCCGACGCGCCGAAACCTCAATCCAGCCGCTTGATGCTGATGTTGCGGAAGGCGACGGCGTCCCCGTGGCCCGCGAAGCCGAAGAACCCCTTCGTGAGCGCGAGGCCGGGGTGCTTGGACTTGCCCATGAACTTCTCGGGGTCTGCCTTGCTCAGGTCGGCGTCGAGGATGACCTGGCCGTTGAGCACGACCTTGATACTGCTGCCCTTGACGGTGACTTCCTGCTGGTTCCACTCGCCGACGGGCTTCTGCGCGCCGCGCTTGGCGGCGACCATTCCGTAGGCGGAGCCGTGGTATTGGCGGGCGTCGAGTTTGGCGTATTTCTCCGCGCTGTCGTCGAGCACCTGCAATTCGCACATGCCCACGTAGGCGGTGTCGCCCTTGCCGGGGTAGCGGATGGCGAGGCCGTTGTTGCCACCGGGCGGAACCCTGAATTCAAGGCGCACGACAAAGTCGCCGTATTCCTCCTTGGTGTGGATGGTGCCGCCCTTGCCCTTCTTGCACTGGATCGCGCCGTCCACGACTTCGTAGTTCTCGACCGGGCCGGCCCAGCCTTCAAAGTCCTTGCCGTTGAAGACGGACTTGAAGCCGTCCTTGTCGGCGGCGAGGAGCGTGAGGGAGCAGGCGACGAGCGCGAGGATGAATTTAAGTTTCATGGGGAGAGTGGGATTAGGATTAAGAGCAGGAGCAAGGGTAGGAGCGGGGCTGGAAAGGACGGCGAGTCAATGGATGCTTAACCTGCTTGTAATCCTGATCCTAATCCTACTCCTCACGCTTCAGCTTACTTGCTGAGTTCCTTGACGAAGATGTTGCGCCAGCGGATTTCGCCGCCGTGGGTCTGGAGCTGGATGGGGCCTTTCTCCGGCACGCTGACCTTGCGGTCGTAGTAGTTTTCGAGGCGCGCGTTGTCCACGACCAGCTTGTCGTTGAGCCAGATGGTGACGTTCTCGCCCTTCATGATGATGCGGAACTTGTTCCACTCGCCGAAGGGCTTGTCGGCCTTCACGAGCGGATCCTTGCCGGGCGCGCCGGGGGAGTTGTTCCACAGGCCGCCGGAGCCTTTGTCCGCGCCGAGCTTGAACTTGGCCTCCTCGGTGTAGTCCCAGATCTGCACCTGCGGGACGCCGCGCAGGTAGATGCCGCTGTCGGCCTTGGGCACCGTCTTGTATTCCAGGTGCAACTCGAAGTCGCCGTAGTCCTTCTCCGTGGTGGCGTAGGCGCCGTAGCCGTCGTTCACCAGTTCGTCGCCCTCGACATACCAGTGGGCCTTGCCGGGCTGCTTGGTGCTGGCTTCCATCAACGAGCCTTTCTGGTCGGGCGCGGTCCACTTCTTGATCTGCTCGGCGCGCTGCTCGGGCGACATGGCCAGCAGCTTGCGGTGATCGAACGTGCTGCCGCCCCGCCAGCCCTTCAGGTCCTTGCCGTTGAAGAGCGCGGTGAAGCCGGCGGGCGGCTGCGCGGCCGGGGCAGTGGCGGCAAACGCCAGCGCGGCCAGCGAGCTGACGGTGAGCACGGAGAAGAAACGGCGGGTGAGGAATGGCATAAATGTGCGGCGTTGTTAAACGAGTCGCGCCTGCGGGTCAACGCAGGCGTGCGGAAAACGACGGAGCGGCCGGGGTGGGCATTCAGCCGTGCCGGCAGAGAGCAGCGGTGAACTCGCCGCATCCGCTGACGGCTGATCGCCGATTGCCTTTCTGACGGGCGCGTGTCATTCTTCACCCGTTCCCGACATCATGAAACCAACGCGATTCACTCCTTGCGACCCGCTGCCGTGGCTCCTGGCCTTGCTTCTCTCGCTGCTCCCCGCGCTGGCTGCGGACGAGGCTGCCATCCAGGCGGAGATCGAAGCCGTCCGCAAGGCGGGCCTCGCCCAGTGGAAGGATCGTCTGCCGGACAACTTCGAGAGCTATGTGCGCGACACCGGGCGGCGCAATTACTACCAACGCGCGTTCAACACCGCCCTCACCAACGGCAACGCCGCCGCGCTGGCCGTCGTATTCAAGGAGTTTCCCGAGTTCGCTCGGACGAATCATCTGAATGGCTCCGTCGTGCAGGGCAAATCGGCCTTGCACTACGCGGTTGAGCGCGGACACCGCGAAGTCGTCAGACTGCTGCTCGCGCAGAAAGTCGGCGCGGACGCGCCGAGACCCGCTTCGGTTGGGTTTGTCGGAGCCAGCCCGTTCGGTCCATCCGGGATGCGTTTTCCACCCGGTTATCAGGAGCGGCGGGACACGCCGCTGCATTTGGCGGTGCGGGCGGCCAACCTCGAATTGGTCGAGCTGTTGCTCCAGGCCGGTGCCGACCGGGAAGCGCTGGATTCCCGCAGTGAATCGCCGCTCTACATCAGTGTGCGGCAGTTGAGTGGCCCGCTGGGCAGTTCCGGCGCGCTGCCGCCCGGCTCCGACGCCCGGGAGCGGCAGGAAAGCATCATCACCCGGTTGCTTCAACACGGCGCGCAAGTGCTCACGACCAATCGCTTCGGTTTCAACCAACCGCTGGCGACCGTCCTGCAATCGCGCAACGAGGCGTTGCTGGACCAGTTTCTGACCAACTGCGTCCATCGCGCCGCCACTAACAACGCGGGCGACACGCTGGCGCACTTGGCGGTCACGCAGGGCCGCACCAACGCGCTCCGCGTGCTGCTCGGCCATCGGCCGCCTTTGGCTGCGGCCAATGCCGCCGGCTTCACGCCACTGCGGCAGGCCGCGTGGCTGGTGCCCGTCGCGCAGTTGCCCGCGCCCTCTTACTACCGCAGCGGCTATGCGGTGGTGGATCCGGGCGCACGGGCCGCCTTCCTCCGCCAGCACAGCGCAAACCTCCTGCTGGCCGCCGGCGCGGTGCCGGACGCCTTCGCCCTCGCGGGATTGAACCGCACCAACGAACTCGCCGCCTTGCTCAAACGCGAGCCGGCCCAGGCCTCTGCGCGTGATCCGCTCGACCGCAGCCCGCTCCATTACGCCGTCAACGCCAGCGCCACCGCCGCCTTGCAAATCTTGATCGAAGCCAAGTCGGCTACCGAAGCGCGCGACCGTTCCGGTCAGACACCGCTTTTGCAGGCGCTGCTGCAGAGGCGGTTTCCTGAGGCGACCCGCCTCCTCGCTGCGGGCGCTTCGGTTGCTGCCACCAATAATTCCGGCCAGACCGCGCTGCATTTGGCCGTGGCCAACGGTGGTGACACGAACCTGCTTGCCCTGCTCGTGGCCGCCCGCGCCGATGTGAACGCGCGCGATGCGGCGCACAAGACTCCGCTCGAACTGGCCGCCGTTCACCAGCGCTTCGACCTGGTGCAGTGGCTCGAGGCAGGCGGGGCGGCTGTCATCGCTCCCAAGCTGCGGCTCATGACCACGCCCCTGCACCAAGCCGTCGCGCAGGGGAACCTGCTGGCGGCCAGCAACCAGCTCGCCTTGCGCGCCGATGTGAACGTGCGCAACGAGCAGGGCCTCACGCCGCTGGCCCTCGCGGTCGGGGCGGGGCGCGTGGACATCGCTACCCTGCTGCTCACCAACGGGGCGGACGTGAACCTGCCCGACACCAATGGCGTCACGCCGTTGCGCGCGCGGATTATCGCCGCCAAAGATCCGGTGCCCGACCCGCTGCCCAAGCCCGGCTTCTCCAAACGCCGGCCAGTGTCCGTCGCGGCCAAGACCACCACGACGCGTGCGAACTCCCTCCCGCCAGAGTTTCGCCCCGCCAGCCAACCGGGGCAGCCGCCGTTGAGCAACCTTTTGCTCCTGCTGCTGGAACGCGGCGCGAATGCCAAGCTCCTCGACCTCAAGGGCAACACCATCCTGCACGCGCTCCAACCGCCGCCGCCGGACTACTCCCATCCGCCGCGCCCCAAGACCGTGCTGATCCCCGAAGCCGTCAGCCGCGTCCGGTTACTCGCCGCCTACGGCCTCGCGCCGGACACCCGCGCCACCAACGGCCTCACCGCCCTGCACCAGATGGCGGCGCAGGCCGACTTCATCCACGCCTTCGCCCTGCTGGAGGCCGGTGCCGGCGTCAACACCCCGGACGCACAGGGTCGCACCGCGTTGCATCATGTCCTTGCGCCCAAGTTGAATCCCGCCACATGGCAACACCACGCGGACGGACGCATGGCGTTCACCCACACGGTCGCGCTACTGTTGGACAACGGCGCCGATCTCCGGCGGGCGGACACCAACGGCGCGACACCGCTGCATCTGCTGCCCGCCATGGACGGTGCGCTGCGCGACCTGCTGCTCCCCGTCCTGCGCACCAACCGCCATTTTCCCGCCGCGTTGCGGGTGCGGAACAAGGCCGGCCAAACGCCTGTCACTCAGGTGCTTGATCAACTCCGGGCCAAGCCCGTGACTGCTCATGCCCAACTGTTGTCCACGCTGGTGGCCGCGGGGGGCGAACTGCCCGCCGCCAATGCGTCGGGCGGAGCCACCCTGCTGCACGACTTCGCCGGCATGAGCCTGGTGGGACACGATTTCTTCGGCCCCAGTCAGCCGGATCCGGCGCTGACCGCAGTCCTTCAGCGAATCGCGTCCAATGTCGTCGCCCGGGCGGCCAACGTGGATGTCCGGAACGCCAAGGGCGAGACGCCGCTCCACATGGCGACGCAACTGCGCAACGCCCCCTACGCCGCCGCGCTGCTCGCGCGCGGGGCCAACCCCAACGCCCCGGACGCGAACGGCGACACGCCCATGCACCTGGCCGTGCGGTCGGTGAATCCGAACACCGGCTACCAACACGCTGTGATCCCGCTCCTCCTCAGCAATCGTTGCGATCTGGCCCGGCGGAACCAGCAGGGCGAAACCGCGCTGCGGTTCGCGGTGTCGCAGTTTTTTTACCATCCGCCGCTGTTTCTCCCGCCGGGAGCGACGCGCTCATTTTATTCGGCCATTCTCGAAGATGACCGCGTCAGCCTTGAGGCCTACCTGAAGCTGGATGCCTCACTGGCGACCTTGAGCGCGCCCATCTCGCCCCTGCGCATCGCCGCGCAATCGGGGCACATGGCCTTGGCTGAACGGTTCCGCGCCGCCGGGGCCACCGACCCCTTGGCCGCCGTGTTGCTGGGTTGGACGGACTCGCTGGCGGCGTCCGTCCATCTCACGCCAGCCTTGGGCGCGTCACGCCTCCTGCCGGGCCTGCCGCTGTTGCACTCTGCGGTGATGCGCGGCCAGCTCGCGGCGGCGCAACTCCTCGTGACACCGGAAGCCCCGGCCGATCTCACCGATGTTTGGGGCCGCACGGCGCTCTACCACGCCACCACCAACACCGAGACGGGCGCGCCGTTGCTCATGTGGCTGCGGTCACGCGGCGTGGCGATGTCGATGTTTGACGCGCTCTGGCTGGGGGATGAAGCCCGGCTGGCGGAGTTGCTGGCAAACGACCCTGCGCTGGTGAAGGCGACGAACTCACTGGGCATGACGCCGCTGCTGGCGGCCGTGGAACGGGGGATCCCGGCGCTGGTGCGGCGGCTCGTGGCCGCGCGCGCGGAGGTGAACCGTCCGCTGGTGGGGGCGGGCATACCGGTCGTCATGGAAATGCAACCGGGGACGGTGCCGTTGCACCTGGCGGCATGGTCCAATCGCGTGGACCTGGCGGAGTTGCTGACAGGCGCTTCGGTGAATGCGACGAACGCATCGGGCTACACTGCGCTGCACCTCGCCGCCGCGCGCGGGCACACGGAGTTTGTCCAATGGCTGCTGGCTCGGGGGGCGGATGCAAACTTCGTGCGGATCGCGCCGCTTCATTCGATGCATCCGACTACGAGATATTACAGTCCGGATGACGGTTGGACGCCCTTGCACGCCGCCGCGCGTCACGCGCGGCCGGCGACGATTGAACTGCTCGTCAAGCACGGCGCGAAGTTGGAAGCCACAGACAAGCAGGGCCTGACTCCCGCAGGGGTGCTCGCGTCGGGTTCAAGCCGGGGTTTTGGCGTTTGGGCTCCTACGCCTTACCGGGGGTTTAGTGCTATCGTCGGCGCGGAGCTCCGTCCGGACGCCGGGCGCGTGGCGGAAGCCTTGGAGGTGCTGCGAAAGTTGGGCGCAATAGTCCCAACCACGCCCGGGGCGATGATCCTCAATCGAGGGTTGCCGCCGGGCTTTGCGCCGCCGCCGAACTTGCTCACCCCGCCGCCGGGAGTGGTTCCCCTACCGAAGAGGTAAGCATCCATCGCCGCGTCGCGGAGCATCGCCTGAAAGCATCGTAGATTGCTTGCTTCGCCAGCCGCCGCCCGGCTTGCAAGGCTGCCGGTCGAACCGCTAGGTTTCGGCCCCTATGATGAAAGCGAATTTTCTTCCAGTGCTGGCCGCGCTCGCACTTGCGGTCGCGGGTCACGCCGCCGAACTGCCCAAGGGCAAGACCGCCGGTGCCGCCCGCAATGCCATCAATCCCGGCGAGGCCACGCGCGAGGCGGAGTTGGCCGCCAAGAAGTTCAAGCTCGCCCCCGGCCTCAAGGTGGACCTCTGGGCCGCCGAGCCGCACCTCGCCAATCCCGTGGCCTTCTGCATTGACGAGCGCGGGCGCATCTACGTGTCCGAGACGCATCGCCTGCACCAGGGCGTCACCGACATCCGCGGGCACATGAACTGGCTCGACGAGGAGCTGGCCGCGAAGTCCACCGACGACATGCGGCAGCTTTTCCTCCGGCACAAATACGACGGCAAGACCAACGTCTCCGAGCGCGTCACGCTCATCGAGGACCGCACCGGCAGCGGGGTGGCGACGCATTACAGCACCTTCGCCGACGGCATCTTCAACTCGCCCGTGGATGGCATCGCGTCCGGCGTGCTCGCGCGCCGGGGCAACGTGTGGTTCGCCAACATCCCGAATCTCTGGCTGCTGCGCGACAACGACGGCGACGGCCAGACCGACGGCGCGAAGGACGTGCGCAAGGCCGTGTTCACCGGCTTCGGCGTGCGCGTGGGCTTCCTCGGCCACGACCTGCACGGGCTGACCATCGGGCCGGACGGCAAGCTCTACTTCAGCATCGGCGACCGCGGCGCGAACGTGAAGTCGCTCGAAGGCAAGACCGTCGCCAACGCGGAGATGGGCGCGATCTACCGCTGCAACCAGGACGGCAGCGACCTGGAAATCTTCCATTTCGGCCTGCGCAACCCACAGGAGCTGGCCTTCGACGAGTTCGGCAACCTCTTCACCGGCGACAACAACTCCGACGGTGGCGACCCCGCGCGCTGGGTGTATGCCGTCGAGGGCGGCGACACCGGCTGGCGCATCGGCTGGCAGTTCATCGAGAGCGCGCCGTGGACCACGCGGCGCGGCCCGTGGCTGGGCGAGCGCATGTGTTTCCCCGAGGACCGCGCGGCGCACATCCTGCCGCCGATCGTGAACATCGCCAACGGCCCCAGCGGCCTAGCCTACTATCCCGGCACCGGCCTGCCGGAGAAATACGACCGCCACTTCCTGCTCGCGGACTTCAAGGGCGCGAGCGCGGCCAGCGGCGTCTGGAGCTTCAAGATGCAGCCCAAGGGCGCGGGCTTCGACCTCGTCGAGAAGGAGCAGTTCCTCTGGAACGCGCTCGCGACGGACGTGGACTTCGGCTACGACGGCCACGTTTATTTCTCCGACTGGATCGAAGGCTGGGCCATGACCGGCAAGGGCCGCCTCTACCGCATTTCCGATCCCAGCACCGTGAAGAACGCGGACGAGGTGAAAGCCCTATTCGCCGCCGGCTTCCCGCAGCGTTCCGTGGCGGAACTCAAGGGTTTGCTCGCGCACCGCGACATGAGGGTGCGGCAGGAGGCGCAGTTCACGCTCGTCGAGAAGGGTGCCGCCGGCCAGCGCGCGTTGGCGGAAGCCGCCGCGAAAGGCGAGTCGCTCAACGCGCGGTTCCACGGCATCTGGGGGCTGGGGCAACTCGCCACCGCCAAGGGCGCGCAACACCGGGCACCGAGCCTCCAGGCGCTCCGCCCGTTGCTGACTGATGCGGATGCCGAAGTCCGCGCGCAGGCTGCGAAGGTGCTCGGTGACGCGCGTGACTCCGCTGCGGGCGCTGCCGTCACTGCGCTGCTGGCCGACGCCAGCCCGCGCGTCCGCCACCTTGCCGCGATTGCTGCCGGCAAGATTCGCGTGCCCGGGGCCGTGCCCGCAGTCGTGAAGCTGCTCGCCGACAACGCCGACAAGGACGCCGTGCTTCGCCACTCCGGCGTGATGGGTCTGCTCGGCTGCGCCGACGCACGCGGTATTGCCGCGCTGAAGACGCACGAATCGTCGTCCGTTCGCATCGCCGCCGTCGTCGCGCTGCGCCGGCTGGAGCGGCCGGAAGTCAGCCAGTTCCTCAACGATGCCAACGGGCGCGTCATCCTCGAAGCCGCGCGCGCCATCAGCGAAATTCCCATTCCGCAGGCTTTGCCCGCGCTCGCCGCGTTGCAGCCGGACTTCGGCAAGCTCACCGCCGACCAGCGGCCCGCGCTGGCCCGGCGCATTCTCAGCGCGAATTACCGCCTCGGCGACGCCGCGTCCGCCGCGCGCCTCGCCGGCATCGCGGGCAACGTGAACATCCCCGACGCCGCGCGCGCCGAGGCACTCGACCTGCTCGCCGAGTGGGCCAAGCCCTCCGGCCGCGACCGCATCACCGGCCTCTGGCGTCCGCTGCCCGCGCGCGATGCGAAGGTGGCCGGCAGCGCGGCGAAGCCCGTGCTTGCCGCCGCGCTCCGCACCGGGGCCACGCCCGTCCGCCTCGCCGCCGTGAAGGCCGCCAGCCAGCTTGACCTCGCCGACGTGAACCCCGTGCTCGCCGAACTGGTCGGCGACGCGAAGGCCGACACGAAAGTCCGCGTGGACGCCTTGAACCGCCTCGCCGCCGCGAAGGACGCCCAGTTGGAGACCGCGCTCGAAACCGCCGCCAAGGACAAGGCCGAGCCGTTGCGCGTCGCCGCCACGACCATCCGCGCCAAGAGCGGCAAGGGCAACGCCGTCGCGCCGCTCGCCGCCATCCTCAAGCAGGGCACCACCGGCGAGCAGCAGAACGCCATCGTCACGCTCGGCGGCATCGCCGGCAAGGAGGCCGACGCCGTCATCGCCTCGCTCGTGACCGACCTCGCGGACGGCAAGCTCGCCCCCGAACTGCTGCTCGAAGTGCTGGAGGCCGCCGACAAACGCACGGACGCCGCCGTCAAGGCCGCGCTCGACAAGTTCAAGGCGCAGCGCAAGCCCGATGACCTGCTCTGGAGCTGGCGCATCGCGCTGGCCGGCGGCAACGTCGCGAACGGGAAGAAGATTTTCCTCGAACGTGTCGAGGCCTCCTGCGCCCGCTGCCACAAGGTCGGCCCCGACGGCGGCGAGGTCGGCCCCGTGCTCGACGGCATCGCGGCCAAGCAGACGCGCGAGTATCTGCTCCGGTCGCTGGTCGCGCCGAACGCGGAGATCGCCCCAGGCTTCGAGAGCCTGATCGTGGTGCTCAAGGACGGGCGGAACTTCGCGGGCGTCGCCAAGCCCGGTGCCGACGACGAGGTCGTCATCAACTCGCCCGAGGACGGCGTGATGAAGTTCAAGAAAGCCGACGTGGCGAAGATTCAGAAAGGCCAGTCCGCGATGCCGGACACGATGATTCTGGTTCTCTCCAAGCGCGACATCCGCGACCTCGTCGAGTTCCTCGCGTCGCTGAAGTAGGCGGGGAAAGTGGCCGGTGTTTGGCCCGGCTTCCAAAGTAACCCGGCGAGCTGGGGTCAATGGCGCGGCTCGGGGCGGTTTTGCTTCGGAATTCCGGCTGATGCAACCGGGCGCATCGCTCATCGCCGCGCCCGCGCGCGCCAGTCGGCCAGCGCGGCGGCGAGCAGCGTGAGCGTGCCGCCCGCTCCCAGCAGGATGAGCGGGAGCAGGAGCAGCAGCTTCCAGCCCTTCGGGGCCGTCGGCTCGGAGAACAACTCGTGCACCCACAACCCGCCGAGGCCGACGAGCACGACCGCCAGCGCGCCCTGCCCAAAGCGGCGCAAACGGGGTGCCAGGGGCGGCGGCGGGGTTGGCTCCGGGGGCGTCATGGCGAATCACTGCGCCATCCAGCCACCGTCAATCACCACGTCCGTGCCGGTGATGAACCCGGAGTCATCGGACGCGAGGAACACGGCCAGCGCGGCCACCTCCTCGGGCTTGCCGAAGCGGCCCACGGGCAACTGCGCGGTGAACTTCGCCAGCAACTCGGGGTTGTTGAGGATCGCCGTGTTGATTTCCGTCGCGCACGGGCCGGGGCTGATGCCGTTGACCGTGATGCCCTGTCCCGCGAGTTCGAGGGCGAGCGACTTGGTCAGGCCCATGATGCCCGCCTTGCTCGCCGAGTAAGGCACGCGGTGCGCGATGGAGATGTGCGCCATCATCGAAGCGAGGTTGATGATGCGGCCGCAGCCCGGCTCCAGGTGCGGCACGAACGCGCGGCAGAGCAGGAACACGCTCGTCAGGTTCGTGTCGAGCACCTGATGCCACTCGGCCAGCGTGAAGTCCGTGATGGGCTTGCGGATGTTGATGCCGGCGTTGTTGACGAGGATGGTGAGCTTTCCGAACCGCGCGAGCACGTCGCGCCGCAACTGCTCCACCTGCGCCTCGCTGGTCACGTCCACGGCGTGAACCTCCGTCTCCGCGCCGCGCGCGCGGCACTCGGCCTGCACTTCGGCGAGCAGCTTGGCGTCGCGCGAGGCCAAGGCCAGCCGCGCGCCCGCCTCGGCGAAGGCGAGGGCCATCGCCTTGCCCAGGCCCTTGCTAGCGCCGGTGATCAGCGCCGTCTTGCCGGAAAGTTTCTTGGCCGTGCTCATGTGTGGGCGGGAGAGTGGCGGCAGATGGCCGGAGCTTGAAGCCAAATCTCCTCCTGCGGCGAGCTACGGGCGCACTGGATACTGCCCCGGAGCGCGGCCCGCCGGGCCGCTTTGCGCCCACGCACTCGCCCAGCAGTTCGCCCCGCAATGATGGCCGGTCACGCAAAGCGGGCGGGCCGCCCGCGCTCCACGCCTTTGCGAATTCGGAGGCACTGCCCAGAATCGCCCGCGAGCTACTGCGCGGCCTCAAGATAGTCGCAGAGCAGTTCCACGTTGCGGATGAAGGTGCTGGTCTCGATGCGGTCGCCGAAGTCGAAGTCGCGGCGCTTGAGGTCGCCCTTCGTCACCCAGCGGCCCTGCGCGTCCAGCTCGGCGACGGCGGCGCGCACCCCAGCCTCCAGTGACCGCACGCGCGACGCCTTCTGCTCGGCGGTCGGCGGCTTGGGCTTCTGCCGCGCGCGCATCGCGTCGCGACCGCGCTGCCTGACCTCGTCGAACTTCGCGATGGCCCCCTTGACGCCGTAGTCGCCGCGCCAGCCGTAGCCCTTCTGCCGTTCCTCGCTGATGTCCTCCAGCCGGTGGTAAATCTTCCCGTCGCGGTCGCCGAAAATGGGCTTGTTCGTGTGCAGCTCGTTGAACCGCGCCCAGATGCCGGGCGACATCTCGGAGCGCTGGAACCACGCGAAGGCGCGCGGCAGCGGCTCCAGGTAACGCGCGTCGCCCAGTTCAATGTGCAGGTCCATGAGCAGCCGCAGCACGCCGACGCTCTCGCTCGTGCAGGCGGCGGGCGGCTCAAAGGCGCGCGCCCAGGCCGGCTCCATGCGGGCGTTGTATTGCTGCGCCCAGATCGGCTGCGGCTCGGGCAACTGCGCCATGAGCAGGAAGTCCGCGCCCCGCTTGACGGCGTCGAGAAACTCGCGCCGGCCCGTGCGATGCCACGCGTCCAGCATCGTCAGGATGCAGTCGCGCTGCGTGTTGTCGTTGAGCGTGTAGTGGCGGAAGTAATTTTCCTTTCCGTATTCACGCGCGTAGGTCGCGGGGATGCTCGCCTTGAGCACGGGATAATCCGCCGCCTTGCGCGGCTGGCCGTCGTAGCGCTGCGGCCACGCGCCGTTCGGATACTGCGCTTCGAGCATCTTCTTCAGCGCATAGTCGAGCGCGATGCGCGACCGTCCGTCGCGCGGGTCGGTCGAGCCTTTGGTGACCTCGGCGAGCGCGAGCAGGAAGCGGATGGCACTCTGGGAATTGTTGTCGTCGAAGGTCGAGATGTTCTTCCGCTTCGCGGCCTCGGCGGCGGAACAGCTCCCGATGTCCGCCCGCCGATACCAAGCCGTGCGCTTCACGGGGTCGAACTCGATGAGGTAATCCCAGCCGCCCGACTCCAACTGCCCGGTGGCCAGCGCGTCGCCCGCATCGCGCGCGGCGTCGAGGAACAGCGTGTCCTTCGTGGCTGTGTAGGCGCGGAGAAACGCCGTGCCCATGTCCGGCGTGCCGGGCGGTTGAATCCAGACCTGGGTCGCGGTGGCTTTGACCTCCCCTGCCCTCTCCTTCAGGTCCAGCGAGTAGCGCCACAAGTAGCCGCCCTCGGCGGAGATGGAGCGCATGAAGCGCGTGGCCTTCGCCAACGCCTCGCGGGCCTGCTGCGGCAGCGGGCGCGCTTCAGCGGCGGTGCTGGCGGCGGCGAGGGCGGCGAGTTGCCCGGAGGCGAGAATGAACTTGCGCCGCTTCACGCGAGGATGTCCTTCACCACATGGCCGTGCACGTCCGTCAGCCGGTAGTCGCGGCCCTGGAAGCGGAAGGTCAGCTTCTCGTGGTTGAAGCCAAGCTGGTGCATGATGGTCGCCTGCAAGTCGTGGATGTGGACCTTGTTCTCGACGATGCCGAAGCCGAGTTCGTCCGTTTCGCCGTAACTAAAACCCTTCTTGATGCCCGCGCCCGCCAGCATGAGCGCGAAGCAGTCCGGGTAGTGGTCGCGTCCAAGCACCGCGCTGGCGGCGGTGCGGCCCTCGCGGAACGGCGTGCGGCCAAACTCGCCGCCCCACACGATGAGCGTGTCGTCGAGCAGGCCGCGCTGCTTCAGGTCCTCGATGAGCGCGACGACCGGCTTGTCCGTGCGCGCCATCTTCTTGGTGAGGCCGTCGGTGATGCCCGTGTCCGCGCCGGTGCCGTGGAAGTCCCAGCCCCAGTCGAAAAGCTGCACGTAGCGCACGCCCTGCTCGATGAGCCGCCGCGCGAGCAGGCAGTTGTTGGCGAAACTCGCGTCGCCGGGCTTCGCGCCGTAGGCCTCGAGCAACGCCGCTGGTTCGTTGGAAATGTCCATGACCTCCGGCACGCTCGTCTGCATGCGGAAGGCGAGTTCATACTGCGCGATGCGCGTGGCCGTCTCCGGGCTGCCCAGCTCCTGCGCCTGCAGTTCGTTCAGGTCGCGCAGCGTGTCGAGCGTGCGGCGGCGCATCTCACGGTCCATGCCGGGCGGATTCGAGACGTAGAGCACCGGGTCGCCCTTCGAGCGGCACTGCACGCCCTGATAGACCGACGGCAGGAAGCCGTTGCCCCAGCAGCTCTGGCCGCCGCTGGGCTGCACGCCGCTGCTGATGAGCACCACGAAGCCGGGCAGGTTTTCATTCTCCGTGCCGAGACCGTAAGTCACCCACGTCCCCATCGCCGGGCGGCCCTGCCGGCCCGAGCCGGTGTAGAGCAGCAGCTCGGCCGGCGCGTGGTTGAACTCGTCCGTGGTCAGCGACTTGATGACCGTGATGTCGTTGGCGACGCGCGGGAGGTTGGTCAGCGCGTCGGACATCCAGATGCCGCCCTGCCCGTGCTGCTCGTATTTGCGCGGCGTGCCCATGAGCTTCGGCACGCCGCTGGTGAAGGCGAAGCGCCGGCCCTTCAAGAACTGGTCGGGGCAGTCCTGCCCGCTGCGTTTCACCAGCTCCGGCTTGTAGTCGAAAATGTCCAGATGCGGCGGCGCGCCGCTCATGTGCAGGTAAATGACCCGCTTGGCCTTCGGCGCGAAGTGCGGCGCACGGGGCGCGAGCGGACGCGACGGATCAGTGGCCACCGCACCGGCCTTCGCGCCGAGCAGCGACTCCATGGCAATCGCGCCGAGGCTGAACTGCCCGGCGCTGCGGAGGAAGGTGCGGCGGGTCTGGTGTTCCAGCTTGAGCAGGTGCGGGTTCATGTTCGTGAGCGTAACAACCAACTGACGCGCGGGACAACGGCGGATTCTAACAACGTGGCCCGACATTCCAATGCCGCTTATCGGTGGGGGACGATTTTCTTGGCCCTGGCCCGGAGGGCCACCGGAACTTAGCCGGAACGATGCAGTTGAAAGCAAGGGGAGCGCAGCCGCCCCGGCTGCTGTTCGGCGCGCCCTCGCGCCGAACTCGGGCGCATACGAGTCAACCAAACGGTGCGGTCGTGCGGACGTCTCCCGCCAACCGCGAGGGCGCGGTTGGCTGCGCCCGGGGCGGGCGCGCTCCCCAATCCCAACCGCACTGTTCCGGCTAAGTTCCTACGGCCCTCCAGGCCGCCGCACCGGTGTCAGGCCACTTGCAGTCGAGCCACCTACTTCAACTCCCGGCCGTGGCGTTCCCACTTGCCCCGCAGCTCGGCCAGCAGCGCGGCGTGCTTCGGGTCGGCGAGCAGGTTCCGCTCCTCCAACGGATCCGCTTGCAGGTCGTAAAGCTCCTCCTTCACCGGCGTCTCCGCGATCCAGCGCAGATACTTCCAACGCTCCGTGCGGACGCCCTCGCTCTGCGGGATGCGCGCGGCGACCGAGTGGTGCTCGTAAAAAAACTCCGTCCGCCAATCCTTCGGCGCGGCCCCGCGCAGCAGCGGCACGAGGCTGCGGCCCTGCATCACGGGCGGGACAGGCACGCCCGCCAGTTCGAGCATCGTCGGCGCAAAGTCCACATTCAGCACCATCGCGGGCACGCGCCGGCCGCGCGTGGACTGCGGCGCGCGCGGGTCGTAGATGAAGGCCGGCACGCGGATGTCCTCATCATACATGAACCACTTGTCCGCCAGGCCCCGGTCGCCCAGCGCGAAGCCGTTGTCCGCCGTGAACACAATGACCGTGTTGTCCGCCAGCCCGCGCTTATCCATCTCCGCGACGATGCGCCCGACCTCCCGGTCCACGCCGGTGATGAGCCGGTAGTAGTCGCGCAGGATTTGCTGCGTCTTCTCCGGCGTGTCAAAGCGCCAGCCCCAGCGCTTGCGGCCCTCGGATTTCTGCACGGACTCCGGCAGACGCTTGAACGCCTCGTCCGTCGCCAGCTTGGGCACGGGGATGGTCACGTTCGCGTAAAGTTCCTCGTCACGCGGGTCCGGCTCGAACTCGCGCGGCCGGCCGTCGCGCGCGTGGACGGCGTTGAAACTCAGCGACAGGCAGAACGGCTTGTCCTTCGCGCAGCCGGCAAGGAACTCCAGTGCCTCGTTGCCAAAGCGCGCCGTCTTGTGCGTGCGCGTCGGGTCATTCTTCTCGATGAACTCGCCGGCCTGCCCCGGCAGCCCGCGCCAGTAGTCGAAGGCCGTTTCCTTCGCGGCGGTTTCCTGCGGGGTGCCCACGCCGTATTTCCCGATGAAGCCCGTGCGGAAACCCGCCGCGCGCAGCTTCGCGGGATACGTGTTGTCCCACGCCGCGCCGTTCAGCCCGGTGGCAAAATCCACAATGCCGTGCCGCCGCATCCACTGCCCCGTGAAGAAGCTGGCGCGGCTCACCGAACAGATGGACGTGGTGACGAAGCAGTTGTCGAAGACGACGGACTTAGCCGCGAGCCGGTCGAGATGCGGCGTCTGCACCATCTTGTCGCCCATGAAGCCGAGCGCGTTCCACCGCAGGTCGTCCACGAGCAGGAAGACGAAGTTGGGCGGAGCCGGCTTGGTGGCCGCCGGCAGTGACAGGGCTGGGCAGAAGCAGGAAAGAAGCGCGAAGATGAGTCGTTTCATTAAGTGGAGCAATGGGAGCGAGCAGCCCCGGGACAGGCAAGTTGGAAATCTGGCATGGGTTGAAACCGCGCACCCGCCGCCCCGGAGCGCGGCCTTCCAGGCCGCTTTGCGCGTGCCTGCACATCCTAAGTTGCGCACGCCCCGGTGCCCGCAACCGCAAAGCGCGCGGGAGGCCCGCGCTCCACTCACGCCAGAATGCCCTTCACCAGTTCGCCGTGGATGTCCGTGAGCCGGAAGTCGCGGCCCTGGAAGCGATAGGTCAGCCGCGTGTGCTCGATGCCGAGCAGGTGCATCATCGTCGCGTGCAGGTCGTAGATGCTCACGGGATCGCGGACGATGTTGTAGCAGTAGTCGTCCGTCTCGCCGTAAGTGAGCCCCGGCTTCACGCCCGCGCCCGCCAGCCACATCGTGAAGCAGCGCGGGTGATGGTCGCGGCCGTAGTTGTCCGCCGTCAGCCCGCCTTGCGAGTAAATGGTCCGGCCAAACTCGCCGCCCCACACGATGAGCGTGTCGTCGAGCAGGCCGCGTTGTTTGAGGTCGAGCACAAGCGCCGCCGTGGCTTGGTCGGTGTCGTTGCATTGGCCGCGAATCGCGCGCGGCAAACCGCCGTGATGGTCCCAGCCCATGTGGAAAAGCTGGATGAAGCGCACATTGCGCTCCGCGAGCCGCCGCGCGAGCAGACAGTTCGCCGCGTAACTGCCGGGGCGCTTCACGTCGGGACCGTAAGTGTCGAGGATGGCCTGCGGTTCCTTCGAGAAGTCCGTCAGCTCCGGCACACTGGCCTGCATGCGGAACGCCAGTTCGTATTGCGAGATGCGCGTCTGGATTTCCGGGTCGCCGAGGGCCTTGAAGCGACGGCTGTTCAACGCGCCAAGTTCATCGAGCGTCTCGCGCCGCGTCTCGCGGTCGAGGCCGGGCGGATTGGACAAGTAAAGAACGGGGTCGCCCTTGTTGCGGAACTTCACGCCCTGATGCTGCGTCGGGAGAAAGCCACTGCTCCACAAGCGGTCGTAAAGCGGCTGGTCATCCGGGCGACCGCTGCCGAAGGACGTCAGCACCACGTAGGCCGGCAAATCGCGGTTCTCGCTGCCGAGTCCGTAGCTCAACCACGAACCCATGCTCGGCCGCCCTGGAAGCTGGTGGCCGGTCTGGAAAAACGTGATGGCCGGGTCGTGGTTGATGGCGTCCGTGTGCAGCGTGCGGAGGATGCAGAGGTCGTCCGCGATGCGCGCCGTGTGCGGCAGCAACTCGCTCAACCACGCGCCGCTCTGTCCGTGCTGCGCGAACTTGAAGAGGCTCGGGGCGACGGGAAATTTGCTCTGCCCGCTCGTCATCGTCGTGAGCCGTTGCCCGCGCCGGATGGACTCCGGCAAGTCCTCGCCCCGGTGCTTCTCCATCACCGGCTTCGGGTCGAACAAATCCATCTGCGACGGCGCGCCGGACTGGAAGAGGTAGATGACACGCTTCGCCTTCGGCGCGTAGTTCGGAAACGCAGCGGCGGGCGTGGGCGCGCCGCTGGCCGAGTTGCCCATCAACGAGCCGAGCGCGCCAATGCCGAGGCCCGCAGCGGAGTTGGCGAGAAAAGTTCGGCGCGTGACGGCAAGGCGTTGCGCCGGAGAAAGCCCACGGAATTGATGGTCGTTGCAGTTCATGACTTAAGGCAAATGGAGCGCGGACGCCCACGTCCGCAGCAAGCTTGATTTTGAAAACGCACGACTGCGGCCGTAGGCGTCCGCGCTCCAGCCGATAGGAGAAGCCTTACCCCGCATCGCACGACAACGACGTGCTCCGACTCCCTCTCCCTTCCTCGGAGGAGGGGAGAGGGCCGGGGTGAGGGGTGAAGTGCGTCGGCGTTGGCGGCCCCACCCCTCATCCGGCCTGCGGCCACCTTCTCCCCTCCTCCGAGGAAGGGAGAAGGCGCGCGTCGCTGCGTCATGGTGTTGGCGTGCGGCTTCACGAATCAGTTCAGGCAAAAATCTCCTTCACCACCCGCGACCGTTCGACGCCCGTCAGCCGCTGGTCAAGGCCTTGGAACTTGAAAGCCAGCCGTTCGTGGTCGAGACCGAGCGCGTGCAGAATGGTCGCGTGGAAGTCGCGGACGCTCACCTTGTTCACGGCGGCGCGGAAACCAATTTCGTCCGTCTCGCCGTAGTGGACGCCGCCCCGCACGCCGCCACCCGCGAGCCACGCGGTGAACGCGTGCGGGTTGTGGTCGCGGCCCGGCTTGCCGCCCTTCTGCGAAATCGGTAGCCGACCGAACTCGCCGGCCCAGATGACGAGCGTGTCCTTCAGCAAGCCGCGTTGCTCCAAGTCCGCCAGCAGCGCAGCGATGGGCTGGTCCGCCTCCGCCGCGAAGCCGCGATGGTTGCCAATCAAGTCCGAGTGGCAGTCCCAGCTCTGCTGATTCTCCATGCCGCCGCTGTAAACCTGCACGAAGCGCACACCGCGCTCGACCATGCGGCGCGCGGTCAGACACTGCGCGGCGAAGTGCCCGCAGTGCTTCTCGCCGATGCCGTAGAGCCGTCGAATGTGCTCCGGCTCGCGCGAGACATCGAACGCCTCCGGCGCAGCGGTCTGCATCCGATACGCCAGTTCGAAGCTCTCGATGCGCGCGCCCAATTCATTGTCCAACGCGGACTGCGCGAGGTGGTCGCGGTTCAGCGACGCAAGCAAATCCAACTGCGCGCGCTGCCGCTGCTCGTTGAGATTCGCCGGCGGCTTGAGGTTCGCGATGGGTTCGCCCTGCGGCTTGAGCCAGGTGCCTTGATACACGCTGGGCAGGAAGCCCGCGCCCCAGTTGAGCGCGTTGCCCTTCGGCAAGCCGCGGTTCAGCGGGTCGCTCATTACCACGAAGCTCGGCAGCGCGTCGCTCTCCGAGCCGAGGCCGTAGGTCACCCACGAGCCGACGCACGGGAAGCCCATGCGCGTGACGCCGGTGTTCATCATGAACAGTGCCGGGCTGTGGTTGTTCGAGTTCGTGAAGCACGAGTGGATGAACGCGAGCTTGTCCACCTGCCGCGCGAGGTGCGGAAACAAATCCGAAGTCCAAGTCCCGCTCTGCCCGCTCTGCTGCCACGCGAACGGCGACTTCATCAGCGGCCCAACCGAGCCGGGGAAGAAACCAGTCTTGTTGTCGAAGCCGGCGAGTTCCGTGCCGTCGCGTTTGGCCAGCTCCGGTTTGTAATCCCACGTGTCCACCTGGCTCGGCCCGCCGTTGGCAAAAATCCAGATGACGGACTTGGCCGTGCCGGCGAAGTGCGCGGCTTTCGGGGCGAGCGGGTTCAACGGGCCGGCCAGCGCGTCACGTCCGAGCAGGCTGGCGAGCGCAAGCCAGCCGAGGCCGCCACCGGCGCGCTGAAGCAACTGGCGACGCGACATCGTGCCGGCGGCTTCCAGCCGCCACTCTGTGGTTCCGCTCGCAACCGACGGCGGCTGGAAGCCGCCGGCACGGGCTTTGGTCTCAATTCTCATACGCAAATTCGTTGAGGCCGAAGAGCACTTGGCAAAAGTCCGCGAGCGCAAGGTGCCGGGCGTTTGGCTTCTTCTCTGATTCGTAGCTCGCCGCCTGCGACGCGAGGAACGCGGCGGCGCTCGCCTGCTCCTTCGCCGTGGCCGGGCGGCTCAAGGCCAGTAGATAGGCGCGGCTGACTTGAGCCTGCATTTCCGCGCCGGGCGTCTCCGCCTCGACGCGACGCGCAAACGCCTCGGCCCACTCGCGGACCTGCGGGCCGTTCATTAGGAGCAACGCCTGCGGGGCGACAGTCGTGGTGGGCCGCGCGCCCTGGCTCACGAGCGGCTCGGGCTGGTCGAAGACGACCATCGAACCGATGAGCTGGCTGCGCTTCATCGTGAAGTAAATGCTGCGGCGCTTGCTCCGCTCGTCCTTCGTGCCCGGGCCGAACATCGTCGCGTCGAGCTGGCCGCTGACGGCGAGCATCGCGTCGCGGAGGGCTTCGCCTTCGAGACGACGCGGCTGGCGATGAAGAAAGTGTTCAGTGTTCAGAGAGTCAGTATTCAGTGAAGGCATTTTCTCCGAACGCCCAGCCGCCACCCGCGCCGACTGAACACTGGATACTGAATACTGATTACTCCCCACTCGGTAAGCCGCACTCTCCATGATGAGCCGATGAACTGCCTTCAACTTCCACCCGCTCCGCACTAGCTCGCCGGCCAGCCAATCGAGCAACTCCGGGTGCGACGGCAGCGCGCCGGTGCGGCCGAAGTCATCCGGCGTCGCGACGAGGCCGCGACCGAAGTGGTGCTGCCACAGCCGGTTCACCGCCACGCGCGCGACGAGTGCGCCCGCGCCGTGCTCCACGTCCGTGAGCCAGTTCGCCAGCGAGCGACGGCGGCCGGAGAACTTCGCGCTCACGGGCGGCTGCCATTGCCAGCGCGAGTCCGCGTCCGAGGAGCGAGTCAGCACTTGGAGGAAACCTTGCGGCGCGACGCCGAGCTTCTGGTCAGTGCTGCCGCGCCGGAGGAAGTGTGTCTGCTCGAAGAAATCCGCGCCCTGCGTGTGCATCCGCAACGGCTTGTTGCCCTCGGCGCAGACCAGCACCTGCGTCTTCACACCGGGCTCGCGGCTCGCGTGGACGGTGACTTTGGCCTGCCGGTCGCGCCAGCCGCCATCTTTGCGGAGCCACCAGTCGAGCAGCGTCGCGCGCTCGGCGGCGGACAACTTCGCAGCGAAGTCCGGCTGCTTCGACTTCTTCAACACCTCGGCCACCTTCGCGGGCAAGTCTTCGCCTTTCAGCGTCGGATCCGAGTCGGCCATTAACGCGAGGCGCGGGCGGCCGATGTTGTGCTTCGTGTTGACCTCGAACTGGAGCTTCACCGTGAACGTCGCGCCCGCCGGAAAGTCCACGACCTCGCCGAACGTGAACACCGCCGCGTGGTCCTTGCCGAACTGCGGGTCCACGGCCCAGCCGGTCTTCGGGTTGTCATCGAGCGACGACGCGATGGAGAGCGACGCTTTGTTCTGCTCGAAGTCCGCGACAGCTTTCACGAGTGCGACGGGTTTCGCCTCCGCACTGCCTCGCGGCGCGGCGGTCACGAGGATTTTGCTGAGGGCGAAGTTGCCGTTGTCCGCGCGGCCAGGACCGCCCTTCGTCATCGAGGCGTGGGCCAAGGCTTCGAGTCGCAACCCCGTGAGCCGCCGCTGTGCGGTGTGGAAGGTGAAGGTGTATTCGTCGCTCGCGCCGTTCGCGCCCTCGGCGAGATAGGACAAGTCATCGAGCTTCTTGAACGTCGTGCCGGCCTTGGACTTCGTGCTGGCCAGCTCGACGACGGTCCACACGCCGCCCGTTGGCATCGCCGCGCCGGCCGCGAGCCACGCGTCGAACTTCGGCGCGAGTTCGGCTTCGTGGCGTTTGAGTTCAGCGGCGAGGGGCGCAGTTTCGGCCTGCCACTTGGCTTTCGCGTCACGGCTTTTCTCCGGCTCCATCTCTAGGTCCACGACGCTGCGGACGGTCGTCGTGAACGTGGACAGCATTCGGTAGTAATCGTCGGCGGGGAGCGGGTCGTATTTGTGGTCGTGGCAACGCGCGCAGCCGATGGTGAGCCCGAGGAACGCGGAGCCGGTGGTCGAGAGCATGTCGTCCATCGCGTCGTAGCGCGTGCGCTCGACTTCGTTGGCGGTGATTTGCGTGGGGAAAACGCCCGCGCCGAGAAAGCCCGTGGCGCTGAGGGCGAGCGGGTTGTCCGGCTCGAACTCGTCGCCCGCGAGCTGCCAGCGCAGGAACTGGTCGAACGGCAGGTCGCTGTTGAGGGCCTTGATGACGAAGTCGCGATAGTGGAACGCGCCGGGGCGGTCGTAGTCGTGCTCGAAGCCGCTGCTCTCCGCGAAGCGCGCGACGTCCAGCCAGTGGCGCGCCCAGCGTTCGCCAAAGCGCGGCGAATCGAGGAGGCGCGCGACGAGTTTCGGCCAGGCGTCGGGCGAAGTGTCTTTCACGAAGTCGTCCACGGCCTCGGGTGTGGGCGGAATGCCGTGGAGGTCAAGGTAAGCGCGGCGGATGAGCGTGCGCCGGTCGGCGGGTGCGGCGAACTGACGTGGGGCAGCTTTCGCGAGGAGGAGGAGGTCTATTGCTGAAGAGTATTCAGTGTTCAGTGGGTCAGTGTTCAGTTTTGCATTCGGACTCCGTGGCCCCGACTGAACACTTGGTGCTTGGATCTTCGCCAGCGGCTGAAACGCCCACCACTTCCTGTCCTCGTCCGTGACCTTCGACTTGTCCTTCGCGACGCGGCCAGCGATGAGCGGGCCGTCGTAAGGCGCGCCATCGTCAATCCACGACGCTAGGCGCGCGATGGCTTCGGGCGAGAGCTTGTCGGCCTTCTCGGGCATGTGCGGCTCTTCGGCGTGACGGACGAGCTTCATCAAGCGGCTGTCCGACGCGCTGAACGGCACGATGGCCGCGCCCTCAGTGCCGCCCTTGAGCAAGTCCTCGCGCGTGGCGAGGTCGAGGCCGCCCTTGGTCTTCTCGCCGCCGTGACAACTGAGGCAGCTCTTCACGAGCACCGGGCGGACGTGTTGCGTGAAAGTGAGGAGGCCCCGGGTCATGCGCTCGGCGTGGTCGGCGGGGAGTGGGGCGGCGGAGAAGGTGGCGGTGGCGAGGAGGAAGGCCCCAAGTGAATGAATCGCGGACGCCACGGCGCGTGCCTTCTCCCTTCCTCGGAGGAGGGGAGAGGGAGCCGGAACGAGTCTCCTCAGCTTCGGCGACGCGGCGTCGCCGTCACCCAACTGCGACGGGGCGTCGCAGCTACGGCGGACGTGGGCGTCCGCGCTCCTTGGCTGCGGGTTCATTCGCGCGTGATGGCTTCGTCGAGGTTGAGGAGGATGTTCGCCGTGACCGTGTAGGCGGCGAGCTCGGCGGCGTCCAGTTTCACGTCGGGCTTGGACTCGCCTTGCGCGAGCAGGGACTTCGCGGCGTCGGCGTCGGTGCGGTATTTGGCGAGGCGTTTCTCCAAACCGGCGGTCAGCACGGCGAGGTCAGCCTTCTCCGGCGCGCGGCCGAGGACGCGACGGAAGCCGTGCGTGACCCGGTCGGCGGAAGTTGCGCCGCCCTCGGTGAGCATCCGCTGCGCGAGCGCGCGAGCGGCCTCGACGTAGGTGACTTCATTCAGCAACGCGAGCGCTTGCAACGGCGTGTTCGTGCGGCTGCGTTTCACGGCGCAAACTTCGCGCGTGGGCGAATCGAAGAGCAGCATCGTGGGCGGCGCGGCGGTGCGCTTCCAAATCGTGTAGAGCGTGCGGCGGTAGAGGCCGTCGCCGGTGTCGTGCTTGTAGCCGCGCAAGTCGCCGTAGCGGCTCGTCTCGTCCCACACGCCCTCGGGCATGTAGGGGCGCACGCTCGGGCCGCCGAGCCGCTCGACGAGCA
>Ga0169931_10002075_pt1 | contig 32931 bp, 24 predicted proteins | sample Kivu_15m_20L_FD_129675 | JGI IMG/M metagenome (GOLD analysis project Ga0169931, IMG submission 129675) | Freshwater microbial communities from Lake Kivu, Western Province, Rwanda to study Microbial Dark Matter (Phase II) - Kivu_15m_20L... | ecosystem: Environmental > Aquatic > Freshwater > Lake...
CCAAGTCGCAACTCTGTCGACACCTCAGTTTCATGCAAATTCCAGCGCCGCTCACGTTACTGGCGTGTGCGGCGCCGGAGATAACTCGTACAGCGCTCAGCTTAGGCGAAGCGATCCGCGAGTGATCCGACCTCGGAGCTGGAAGTCGTCCTCACGCAGCAGCGCCCGCACTTCCTCCGGTTCGAGTTCCATCGTCTCGTGAGGAATGAGATTCCTCACTCGCCTGTAGCGCTCCAGCGGCCGCCGCTTCGACTCTACAGGGTGGTGACGTTCTGCCAACATTCGCTGACCCAGTTCCGTCAGCAGTAGGCCAGAACCGTCATGCCAGACCGCGCCAATGCTGTGCAATCGGTATCGGATCGACTCGAGAAAGCCCGGCGAGCCGAGGCCAGTACAGCGCGCTATGCTCTCGTCGCTCCTGGAATCGACTTTAAGGTCGATGAGCTGGAGGACCAGCGTTTCGATCGCGAGCAGAGGTCTTTGGAAAGAGTATTCGAGCACGGGCTTGAGTGTGCGTTGCATGGGAAGCTCCTTGTTCACGCGCAGCGGAGGATCGCGGCGCGCCTCTGCAGGTTTTCGAGGATCGAACGGTAGACACGGGTCGGATTCGTTTCATTCGGCAGCTGGACCAGCGCCTCCGAGAAGCTGGTACGACAGCCGACGATGCACAGGAAACGCCTTGCACGGGACATTGCGACATTCACGCGGCGGAAGTCGGTGACGAACGGGGAGGTCGGACGGAAGCCGGTCCGCACGAGACTCAGCACCACGAACTCCGCCTCGGAGCCCTGGTAGCTGTCCACCGTATCGACGCGACAATTCACGCCGACAAGATCATCTGAGTTGAGGTCCCGCAGCTTGCTCAGCAGTAGCTCCTTCTGTGCCTTGTAAAATGTGATACACGCGACGGGCAATGCCGGGCCCGCCACCAGCATGCTGTTGAATTCGCAGCGCGTGTCGGGACGAACCGCATGTCCATCCAGCCAGTAGGTCCATTGGAGCCCCTCGGGAAACCTATGGCTATCGACGGGCTTGAGCAGCTCGCTGACGAGCTTGCCCTCATCCCGTCTGTTGACTCGCAGCCTCAGGAACGGGACGGGGCTGGCCTTGATGGCTTGCTTGGCGAGATCGCGCACCAGGTCCACCAGAACCGTGGCTTCTCCCTGATTCCGTCGGGATGTACCGCAGTTCTCCTCCTTGTGGGAGGCCCCGGTATCGATCCAAAGCGTGCCGGAATTTGCCGCGACTTGCTTCTTCAGGATGTGCGGCCCGAAGGGGAGGGCGCGGGATTGCGTTGTGAGATTAGGAGCATCCTCCAGCCCGTTCTCGTAGAACTGCTCAATTATCTCGCGGATGTGCGGGTGCATGCGGTGCTGCTCATTCAGCGTGGCCAGCGCGCCGGTGATGGACTCGACCTGCTCCTTTCCGTTCTTAAAGTAGGGTTCGGCGACCAGCTCGCGGGCGGCGGCGAGACGATCCGGGTCGAGGCTGCCTACGGACTGCTCCAGCGTCTGTCGAAGTGAAATTTCGTCGTCACGGAAGACGGGCGGAAGCTGGCAATGGTCGCCGACCAAGACGATTTTCGTGCCGCGTACCAAGGCGGGGAGCATCTCGACCAGCGTGGCCTTGCTGACCTCGTCGACGATGACCAGATCGACGGCTGAGATGCCGCAGCGCTCGACGAGATTGGCGGCCTGGGAGCACGTGCAGCCGATCAGGTTCACGCTGCGACGATAGGACTCCCAGAGTTCGTTGATCGCTTGATCCTCGTTCTCCCTGCCATCACGCTGCGCTTCCCGCAGAAACGACCGAATTGCTTCGCCCGCACGAGCGAGTTCCTCGGGAACTTCGGTCAACGGCTCGATCCTACGCAGGAAGCTGCCGACGGCGACCGGGTCGAGAACTTCCTTCACGCTCTCGTCTGTGCGCTGGAGGTCCCGCTGGGCTAGACGTACGGGACGAAGTCCCTTCAGGCGCTTGAGGCGGCATACTGCGTTATCGACGGCTGCGTTCGCTTGGGAAGCGACCAGCACGCGGAGGCCGGCGCTGACCGCGCTCTCACTGATCGCGCGAATCACCTCGGTCTTGCCGGTGCCTGGGGGACCCCAGATGAACGTGATCTCGCGCGGCGAAAGCGCGGCTTCGACGGCCAGGCGCTGGGCAGGCCGAAGCCTCTCGTCCCCGACGATGGGGATGCTCAGGGGCCAGACTTCCGACGGAAGCTCACGGGCATCCGCGGGATTGATCAGGGCGACCGCAAGGTGCGGATTCTGGATTGCGCCCTCACGCAATTTGTCGAGAGCGAGCCTCTGGCGTTGTAGAACGGAGATATCGGGGCGCGTCGCGAGCCTGACCTGCATTCCAAGGAGAAACAGCGGCAAGCGACTTGCCCCCTTTGCGACGTCGAGGGTGAGTTCTAGGTCGTCATCTTCATTCACTGTACTCAAGATCACCGGCACGACGACAGTTTCCGTTCCGCATTTGTATTCAAGAACTAAGTCGCCGGAAGAAATGAGCTCTCGTTCGTGGATCGCTGGACTCGATGTCAGTGCGATTTCCACACGGCGGCCCTCAGGGTCCATGTCGAGCACGGTTACCTGCAACTGCAGAGTCTTGAGTCGCGCGATTTCTTCGAGGCATTCGAGCAGCTCGTCCCACCTATCCCACTGCGCCGGAACGTCATGGCGCCAAGGCGGTAGCGCATCGATGGCTGCGCAGTCGGACTGAGAAATGCCAAGACCGTCGTCCGAGAGCAGTCCGCTCACGATCCGCTCGTTCTCGCGCAGGGGTCGGGACCCTTCAAGCTCAAGCCATTCGAGTCGAAAGTGGAATCGGCAGGAAAAAGCGCCGCGTCCTTGCACAGGCACGCCTTCGATCTCAAGCCGAAGTCCTGGGCGATCCAGCGGGAGCGACCGGATGTTGAAGTACTCCCGAGCGCCAGCATTCGCGCTACGATCTGGAGCGCGCGAAATCGCAAGGTCTTGTCCAAAGACAAGCCGCGACAGGAGTTCGCGTACAGTAGCTGTGGTTTCTCGGTTGGGTTCTTCAGATTCGTCCAGCAAGCACCTGGCAGCGTTTCGTGCGCGCTTCTCGTGCTTATGAATTCGATCGATCATGAGCTGAGCAGAATTAGAGAACGTGATTCGATCCATGTCGTGTTTCATGGCTGGCAGAGCGCGCTGATCTTGACGCGCGAGAATGGTAAGAGAACGGGTGGGGTAGATAGCCTCTGTACCGAATGGCGCTCGTAGCTGATGGGCACCTGAAGGTCACAGCGAAGCGCGCCGAGAGCGCAGCTTTCTGACTTCATGCAGAAATGCCGGAGCGACGTAGTCGTGTTCGGGGTGAGAAAGCACGCAGGAGGAGGAGCAATGCTCATGCCACACCTTCGATTCGCGGGGGTGAAACGGCGCCTGCATCTGTGGGGGCTGGGCCGGCACGATCGGCCCTGGCGACGGTCCGCAGGCCAGTGTCCTTGGCGTAGGCCGGTGACCTCCCCATGCGACGAAGCTGCGTTTGGGCAGGAGTTGCCGAAGGGGCGGTCGACGGTTGCGAGGCGTGCGGCGTGCGCGTCCGAGCGTCCTGGCCCAGTGGGACAGTCCGATCACCTCCGGGCCCTTCGTCTCGGGTTTGCGCGACGAACTACAGATCCGCTCAACTACTCCGTCGCTAGGGCTCTCTCGTGCGCTCGCAAGGGGGCCCAATTCAGCGCGGCGCGGGCTCGACAGCGGCAGCGAGCGCTGGCAACCTCGCGCGCGTGCAACGTGAGGTGAGGGAGCTGCGGCGGGGGTATCGGAGTGTGGAGGGGGCGCCGGTGGTGGGGGCGGTGGATGTGCGGGTGTTTGGGCTGAGGTACTTCGCGCGCTGCATGGAGTGTGGGTTTTGCAAGGATGCTTGCTGTCAGTACGGGGTCGATGTGGATGCGGAGAATGTGCGGCGGATCCTGGGGCATCGGGAGGCGCTGGAGGCGCGGCTGGGGGTGGCGGCGGGGGAGTGGTTTGAGGGCGAGGTGGAGCGGGATGAGGAGTTTCCGAGCGGGGGGCGGGTGCGGACGGCGGTGCGGGAGGGGCGCTGCGTCTTCTTGAATCGGGCGGGGCGCGGGTGTGCGCTGCATGCCTATTGCCTCGAGGTCGGGGTGCCGCATCGGGAGCTCAAGCCGCTGGTGAGCTCGCTGTTTCCGATGACGTTCGATGGCGGCGTGCTGCTGCCTTCGGGCGAGGCGGTTGACCGGTCGCTCGTCTGCAGCGGCAGTGGGCCGACTCTGTACGAGGGCGCGCGGGACGAGCTCGCGCACTACTTCGGGCCGGAGCTGGTGGCGGAGCTCGACGAGCTCGCGGCGGAAGTTGCGGCGCGGGGTACGGGCTGAGGCGCGGGCTGAGGCGCGGGGGGGGCCGGGAGGCGCTGCGAATGGGGGGCGCTGTGAATGGAGATGCAGCGAGCCGTGGCACCGAGGACGGATGCGCCCTGAAGTTGCGCGCCGTGAACTTCGGGCGCTGGAAGCTGGGCCGTCCGGTTGAGAGCGGAGGCGCGGGAGCGGACGGGGCGCGGCAATGGGGGGGCGAGGCCGCGGATGCCGGAAATAGGGGCGCAGGGGCAAGTGGGGCAACACAGGAGCGGGGCGGGGCGTAGGCTCGTGGGGAAGGAGGCGACAGGGCCATGAAGATGGGTTGGGCGATCGCGGTGGTGGTGCTGGCGGGGGTGCTGCGGGCGCAGGCGCCGTGCCATGCGGAGAACGATGGGGCGAACTTCAACGACGGCGTGTCGATCGGAGGGTCGCTGCAGCTGGCGATTCGCTTCGTGGCGCCGACGAGCTTCACGGCGACGCGGCTCGAGGTGTACACGGGCGAGGCGAGCGGGGCGCAGGGACTGGCGCTGTGGTCGCACAACGCGGCGGCGAATCGGCCGGCGGCCTTGCTCGGCACGGGCGGCATGACGATCGCGAGCGCGAAGCAGTGGTATCCGGCGCAGCTGGGCTCGAGCGTGGCGCTCGTCGGCGGGCAGACGTACTGGTTCGTGTGGTCGACGGGGCCGGGCGGGCAGGCGTCGGTCGACTCGCTCAACGCGGGGCTCGGCCAGCCCTACTGCGCCTCGACGAACGGCGGCTCGACATGGGGCAGCGTGTTCCAATTCGCGGATCGGCATTGGAAGTTCCGCATCGGCGGCAACTGCACGCCGAATCCGGTCGTGTTCTGCACGGCGGGCACGAGCACGTTCGGGTGCGTCGCGCAGATCAGTGCGAGCGCAAATCCGAGCGTGAGCGGGGCGAGCGGCTGCATCGTGTCGGTCGCGAACGTCGAGGGGCAGCGCTCGGGCATCCTGTTCTATTCGCTGGCGCCGCTGCCGCAGCCGTGGTGCTCGGGCGGGTCGAGCTTCCTGTGCGTGAAGGCGCCGACCGCGCGCACGGTCGCGCAGGGGAGCGGCGGGACGCTGACCGTGTGCAACGGCGCGCTCAGCCTCGACTGGCAGGCCTTTCAGGTGGCGAACCCGGGGCAGCTCGGGAGCCCGTGGTCGGTGGGGGCGAAGGCCTTCGTGCAGGGGTGGCTGCGGGACCCGCCGGCGTGCAAGACGACGACGCTCACGAACGCGGTCGAGCTGACCTACGGGCCTTGATCGGGGGCGGGGGCCGCCGCGGGTAGAATCCGCGCCGCCTCCGGGGTCGCCGGAGGGGCCCTCGGGGCCGGGCGGGGGAGGCGGGGCTACAGCCCCGCTGGGGGGTGGACGATAGACCCGACCCGGACCGGCCTTGGAGGCCGGTGCGTGGGCCGTTCCGTGAGCTCGATGACGTACTTCCGCAGCTGGCGAGGCGTGCCGCAGGGCGCGCTGTCGCTGTTCGTGGCGCTGGTGCTCGCCCCCGCGGCGCAGGCCTCGGCTCTGGCGTACATCGGGCCGGGTGCGGGCATCGCGGCGGCGGGCTCGGTGATGGTGCTCGCGGGCACGTTCCTGCTCGCCATCGGCATCGTGCTCCTCTGGCCGCTCAAGGCGCTCGTGCGGCTCGCGACGCCAGGCAAGCACGGTCCACAGAAATTCCAGCGCGTGGTCGTGATCGGCTTCGACGGCATGGATCCGGGCCTCGCGCAGCAGTACATGGCCGAAGGCCGCATGCCGGTGCTGAAGAAGCTCGCCGAGCGCGGCTGCTTCCGGCCGCTCGAGACGGCCTGTCCGTCGATCTCGCCGGTGGCGTGGTCGACCTACGCGACGGGCGTCGACGCCTCGCGCCACAACATCTACGACTTCCTCACGCGCGACCCGTGCAATTACATGCCGATGCTGTCGAGTGCGGAGACGATGACGCTCCCCAAGACGCTCAACCTCGGCTTCGCGAAGCTGCCGATGGGCACCAAGGGCGTGCAGCGGCTGCTGCAGAAGAGCCAGCCGTTCTGGAAGCTGCTCGGCGATGCGCGCGTGTGGTCGTCGATCATCCGCGTGCCGATCACGTTCCCGCCGCAGCCGTTCAAGAACGGCACGCTGCTGTCAGGGATGTGCGTGCCGGACCTGCAGGGCACGCAGGGCTCGTTCGCGTTCTACTCGACGAGGCCGCGGCCCGCGGGCGCGCACATCGGCGGGCAGCAGTATCAGATTCGCCGCACGGGCAACGCGATCGAGTCGAAGCTCACCGGGCCGGCCGGCAAGGACGGGCCGATGAAGTGCCCGTTCAAGATCGAGCTCGACGACGCGAAGAAGCGCGCGCGCATCACGATCGGCAGTGAGACGGTCGAGGTCGGTCCGCGCGAGTACACGCCGTGGATGGTCGTGCCGTTCGACGGGATGACGGGCATCGCGCGCCTGTACATCCAGACGTGGGACGAGCACTTCGAGCTGTACGTCACGCCGATCAACATCAACCCCGACGATCCGGTGATGCCGATCAGCCACCCGTTCGTCTACTCGATCTACCTCTCGAAGATGCTCGGGCCCTACGCGACGCTCGGGCTCGCGGAGGACACGTGGGCGCTCAACGAGCGCGTGATCGACGAAGAAGCGTTCCTCAAGCAGGCGTGGCTGATCTGCGACGAGCGCAAGCAGCAGCTGTGGAACGTGCTCGACAAGACGAAGAAGGGCTTCGTCACGGTCGTGTTCGACACGTCCGACCGCATCAGCCACATGTTCTATCGCTACCTCGATCCGACGCACCCGGCGAACCGCGGGCGCTCGGCCGAGGAGCTCGCGAAGTACAAGGACACGATTCCGCAGACGTATGCGGAGATGGACAAGCTCGTCGGCGAGCTGCTCGAGAAGCTCGGCGACGATCCGAAGACATGCCTGATGGTCATCAGCGACCACGGCTTCTGCAACTTCCGCCGCGGCGTGAACCTCAACACGTGGCTGAAGGAGCAGGGCTACCTCGTGCTCAAGGAAGGCAGCGAGACGTCGCCGGACTGGTTCGCGAAGGTCGACTGGTCGCGCACGAAGGCCTTCACGCTCGGGCTCACGGGCGTGTTCATCAACCGCAAGGGACGCGAGGCGCACGGCATCGTGTCGAAGGGGCCGGAGATGGACGCGCTGTGCCGTGAGCTGAAAACCAAGCTCGAGGCGCTCGTCGATCCGCAGACGGGCGAGCGCGTCATCAAGGAAGCGTTCCTCACGCACGAGGTCCACAAGGGACCGTACGCGGACATGGCGCCGGAGCTCCTGATCGGCTACGAGCGCGGCTTCCGCCACTCGTGGGACTGCGCGACGGGCTCGGTGTCGAAGGAAATTTTCACGGACAACACGAAGAGCTGGTCGGGCGACCACTGCGTCGATCCGCGCCTCGTGCCGGGCGTGTTCTGGTGCGACAAGCAGATCAACACGGCGGCGCCGCGCCTGATGGACATGGCGCCGACGGTGCTCGACATTTTCGGCGTGCCGATTCCCCCGTACATGCAGGGCGCGCCGTTGTTCGGCGAGCGCAAGTCGGCGGCGAAGCCGGCGCATGCGAGCCAGAGCGCGGAGGCAAAGCCGTGAGCGCGACCTGGCAGCGCGTGCGCAAGCTCGTGCCGTACGCGGCGCTCGCGGCGCTGTTCGTCGGCATCGCCACGGGCATTCCGGGTGCGACGCACCGCGAGGCGACGGCGAGTGAGCACGCGTCCATCACGGAAGTCGCAGCCGGCGCAGCGAAGGTCGACGGTCCGACGCGCCATCCGCGCGTCGTCGTGCTCGGCATCGACGGGCTCGACCCCGAGATCCTCGCGGAGACGATCGCGAAGTATCCCGAGCGCATGCGCAACTTCGCGCGGCTCGCGCAGGAGCAGGGCATTCACTCGCTCGGCACCTCGACGCCGCCGCAGTCGCCCGTTGCGTGGTCCAACTTCATCACCGGTCGTGACCCCGGCGGCCACGGCGTGTTCGACTTCCTGCACCGCGATCGCGTGACGCGCGGCGTGTTGCCGTCGACCACGGTGTCGGCGCACGCGGGCGCGTTCGAGCTGTTCGGCGAGTGGAAGCTGCCGACCGGCGGCGAGACGAGCTCGAACCGCACGGGCGAGGCTTTCTGGACGATCCTCGCGCGCAACGGCGTGCCGGCGGACATCTGGCGCATGCCCGCGAACTTCCCGGTCGAGCCGGCCGAGGGCTGGTCCTTCAGCGGAATGATGACGCCCGCGATCGACTCGGCCTACGGCCAGTGCACCGTCTACACGACGAACCCGACGGTCAAGGCGATCGGCAGCGACGCGCGCATCGAGACGATCACGATCTACGACGACGTCGTCGACACGCGCATCCCCGGGCCGCCGAACGCGTTCAAGCTGGGCGATCCGGCGACGAGCGTGCCGCTGCGCATCTGGATCGATCGCGCGGCGCAGGCCTGCGCGCTCGATGTCCACGGACGGCGGCTCGTGCTGCAGCCCGGCGAGTGGAGCGAGTTCGTGCCGGTCACGTTCGAGCTCCTGCCGATGGCGCTGATGGACATCGGAGGAATCGTGCGCTTCTACCTGCGCTCGATGCCTGACGCCGCGGGCGAAGGCGAGCTCGAGCTCTACGCGAGCCCCGTCAACATCGATCCCGCGCTCCCGGCGTCGCCGGTGTCCGAGCCGGTCGAGGCGAGCGCGGAGGTCGCGGACGCGCGCAGCGGCATCGGTCCGTACTACACGCAGGGCATGCCCGAGGACGTGAACGCGCTGAAGTCCAGCGTGATCACCGTGCGCGAATTCATGATGCAGGCCGAGCTCGTGCAGGACGAAGGCGAGCGCATGCTCGACTTCGCACTCGAGCGCTACATGGAGAAGCAGAACGGCGGGCTTCTGTTCTTCTACTTCTCCGGCGTCGACCTGTGCGGCCACATGATGTGGCGCCACTCCGACGAAGCGCACCCGCACCACGAGCCGACGGTCGCGGCCGAGGATTCGTCGTGGTGGTCGCACCGCGAGGGCTCGACGTGGAAGGACGTGATCCACGATCTCTACATGGAGATGGATCCGGTGCTCGGACGCCTGCGCGAGCAGGTCGGAGACGACACCGCGCTGATCGTGATGAGCGACCACGGCTTCGCGCCCTATCGCCGGCGCGTCGGCCTCAATCGCTGGCTCTACGACAACGGCTACTTGGTGCTGCGCGAAGGTGTGAGCCCTGAGCTCGACGAGGACGATCCCGCGCACGTACCGGTGATGCTCTCGAGCTACATGCCGCGGCCCAAGGAGCTCGCCGAAGATGCGCAGTGGCCGCTGCGCACCAACGTCGATTGGGCGCGCACGCGCGCCTACGGCGTCGGCTTCAACGGCCTGTACCTCAACCTGAAGGGCCGCGAGCTCGACGATCCGGCGACGGCGGACGACGAGTCCGGCAGCGTCGATCCGGCGCAGGCTTCGGCGCTGCTCGCGGAGCTCAAGGCGAAGCTCGAGGCGTGGACCGACGCGGAGAACGGCGGCAAGCACGTCGTCCTGCGCGCGGATCTCGCCAGCGAGATCTACAGCGGCGAGCGCGTCGCGGAGGCTCCCGACATCCTCGTCGGCTACAACAGCGACTACGACAACTCCGACGAGGCCTCGGTCGGCCGCATCACCGGCTACCAGCTCTCGAACAACGATCGCGGCGGCACGTTCAACGGCAGCCACCTGATGGCGCCGGAGGTCGTGCAGGGCACGCTGATGTCGAACCGGCCCGTCGCGCCCGGTTCTCACCGTCTCGAGGACCTCACGGTCGAGGTCCTGCGTCAATATGGAATCCAGCCCGGCGCGGGGATGAAGGGCCATCCCGTGCTGGCGAAGTGACCCGCTCCGCAAGGCCCCAAGGACGACACGCCATGTTTGGAAACGCCAACAAGATCAAGCTCGACCCCGCTCTCATCGCGCGCTGCAAGCAGATCGCCGAGAAGGCCGGCTATGCGTCGCACGAGGAGTTCATCGTGCACATCATCGAGAAGGAGCTCGCGCAGTTCGAAGGCGCCGACTCCGACGCCGCGATCACCGAGAAGCTCAAGGGCCTCGGCTACATCTCCTGACGCCGCGAACGAGCGCGCGAGAACGTCCCACGTGAACGCCCTGAACAGCGCCGCGACGTCGCTCTTCGACGTCCTGCTCGCCGCCACCGGCTGGGCCGGGAGCGCCGTGACCCTGATCTTCTGGAGCGGGGTTTTCGGCGTGCTCGCGCTGCTGCTCTTCAAGCAGATCTCGTGGCAGAAGGGCATCAAGAGCGCCAAGGACAAGATCAAGGCGCACATGATCGAGATCCGTCTGTATCAGGACGATCTCGTCGTCGTGGCCTCGGCGGTCGCGAAGGTGCTCGCGCGCAATGTCGTGTATCTCGGCCTGAACTTCGGTCCGATCGTGCCGCTCGCCGTGCCGTTCATGATCCTCACGGCGCAGCTCGTCGTGCGCTACGCCTACGATCCGCTGCCGCTGCACGAGCGCGGCGCGGCAGTGATGGCGGGGCGCGGGACGCTGCTCGAGATCGAGCTTGCTCCGGGCGTCGACGCGCGCGAGCTGCGCGTGACGTTGCCGGCGGGCCTGCAGGCCGTCTCGCCGCTCGTGCGCGTGCCGTCCGAAGGCCGCGCGTTCCAGGAGTTCGTTGCGGTCGAGGGCGGGAGCCACGAAGTCGTGCTCGAGCTCGGCGGCGCACGCGAGACGAAGCTCGTGCACGCGGGCCTCGTCGCCCCTGAGGCGCTCCAGCCGCGCCGCGTGAGCGACCGCGACATGTTCGCGATCGCGGACGCCGATCGCCTGCCGCTGCTTTGGCCGGCTGAGCCGTCTTTTGGCTCCGAATCGCCGTTCCGCGTGGTCGCGATCGCCTATCCCTACCGCGATCAGGGCTGGTTGCCCGACGGCGAAGGCGGGATCCTGATCACCGTGGCGCTCGCCTCCATGGTGGTCGGCGCGCTCGCCCTCAAGCCCCTCGGCGTCCAAATCTGAGCATGTATTCCCCCCTCGTCGAAAAAGCGCTCGGCATCGCGCTCGTGGCCCACGACGGCCAGCTGCGCAAGGCCTCGACCGAGCCGTACATCGTCCATCCGCTGCACGTCGCGCTGATCCTCGCGCGCTGGGGGCAGGAGGACGACGTGATCGTGTCCGGGCTGCTGCACGACGTGGTCGAGGACTGCGACGGCTGGGATCTCGCGCGCGTCGAGCGCGAGTTCGGGCGACACATCGCGCACGTCGTCGGCGAGCTCACCGAGGACAAGTCGAAGAGCTGGGAAGAGCGCAAGCGCGCGGGCATCGCGAAGGTGCCGCACATGTCGCCGCAGGCGGCGACGGTGAAGTCCGCGGACAAGCTGCACAACCTGCAGAGCCTCGCGGCGAACCTGCGCGGCTGTACGGAACGCGCCGAAGTGTGGAAGGCGTTCCGACGCGGGCCGGAGCTCACGCTCGCGCTGAGCCACGAGCTCGTCGAGGCGCTCGCGCTGCGCGTCGAGGCGAAAGTCGCGCGTTCGCTGCGCGCGGCGCTGAAGTCCGTGAACGAGGCCGATGCGGACGCCGAGCGTCGCAGCGCGGCCAGCTCGACGAACTAGCCGTCGAGCGCGCCGCAGTCGCGCACGGCGGCGAGCACGCGCTCGCGATCAGCGGGGCGGCAGACCACGAGCTCGTGGTTGAACGGGCTGGGCTGGTTGTAGCGGTGTTCCTCGCCGCGCAGCTTGCCGACCCACCAGCCGAGCGCGCGCGCCACGGTCTCGGGCGCGCACGTGTCCCACTCCTTCAGGCCCTTCTTGTGGACGTACACGTCCGCGTCGCCGATCAGGAGCTTCGCCACCTTGAAGCCGGCGCTGCCGCAGGGGATGAGCGGGGCGGCGCCGATCGTGCGGCCGAAGGTCTCGACCCACGGCGGCGTGTGGCTGCGCGACACGACGATGCGCGGCGCGGCGGGGCCCGCGATGGAGCCCGGCGCGAGCTGCACGCGCCCCGCGACGCCGGCGCGTTCACGGCCGGGGAGCGCAATGCCCCAGATCACCGAGTCGAGCGACGGGAGCGCCACGGCGGCGAGCGCGCAGGCGTTGTCGAGCGTGAGTGCGACGTGCACGGCCCAGTCCTCGCGCAGCTCGCTGAACTCGCGCGTGCCGTCGAGCGGATCGACGATCCAGCAGCGGCGCTTGGCGAGACGCTCGGGCGAGTCGACCGTCTCCTCGCTCAGGATCCCGTCGTCCGGATAGCGCCCGCGGATCAGGCCCTGCAGCAGACCGTCGGCCGCTTGATCGCCGATGTCGGCGAGCATGTCGCCCTGCCAGCGTCCGCTCTTGCGCAGTGCGAGCACGCGCTGGCCGGCGGTGCGGGCGGCATGGATCGCGAAGTCGAGGTCACGCTGGAGTTCGGCATCGGTGGGCTGCATGCGTCCTTCATGCCCGCCCGCGCGCGCGACGTCAAGCGCGGACGCTCAAGACTTCCAGTCGTTGAAGCCGCGCACCGGCGCGATCTTCTCGCCGTTCTCGTACACGCCGGTGAGCCCGTCGTGCACGCGCTCATCGCGAGTCATGTAGATCCACTCGCCGGACCTGCAGCCTGCGCGCCACTCGCCGTGCCAGCGCGGAGTCCCGTCGAGATACCAGCGCCGCTCGCGACCGTTGCGCACTCCGCGGTCGAAGCTGCGCTCGGTGAAGAGGCGGCCGCTCGGAAAGCGCCGGGTCCACACGCCGTGCCGCTTCCCGTCGACACGCTCGCCGTGCTCGCGCAGGAGCACCAGCGCGAGCGCTTCCAGCGGCGCAGCAATCCACGCGGGCAGCTTCACGGCGTTGTGGAGAGCTCGAGGGTCGTCACGGCCGCCGCACGAATCGCCGACTCGCTCCAGTGCATCGCGCGCAGGCGGCCGCCGAGGTAGCTCTCGATCTGATCGCCGTAGTGCGCGTCGAAGGGATGCCCCGACTGGCCGCCCGGCAGGATCGCGAGCGAGCGATCGGGATTGGCACAGTCGGCGGAGAAGCGCAGCGATGCGCCGTGGTTCACGTCGACGACTCCGCCCGTCCACGAGCCCGTGAAGACGCAGGGGCAAGTGTCGTTGCCCGGCACGGGCTCCGCCGGGCGATTGAAGAACGAGCCGAGCACCGGAACGCCGCCGAGCTTGTGCTCCGGAGTCCAGCGGTGCAGCGCGCCGTAGTCCCAGCCCGAAACGTTGTCGCCGAAACGCGCCGCGCCCTCCGCCCAGCTCGCCGCGAGCGCGGCGGCGACGATCTCGCCGCGCGTCTCGCGCGCCTCGGTGCGCACATCGTCGCACCAGCGCTCGTCGAGCGTGCCCGCGAGCACTTCAAGCAGCGCGCGGTAGCGATCCGAGTACAGGAGCCCGCTCGTGGACGCGAGCTCGTCGCCGAAGATGCGCGTCCCGAGCTCGCGTTCGAGCAGCGCGTACAGCGCGGACGGACCGCGCAGTGCCATGTTGCCGTCCCAGTTGCGAAGCGCGCGCCACGCGCGATGGGCGTCGGTGCCTTCCGCCGGCTCCGGCAGCTGCGCGACGAGCTCGCGCGCATACAGCGACGTCGTATCGACTTGGATGGTCGCGAGCGATTCGACATTCCAGTTCGTGCGCTCGAGCAAGCGCTCGCGAATGCGCTGACCGCGCTGCGGCGCCGCCGGATCCTGCGGATACGGCCACGGGAAGCCCGCAGGGCGTGAGTCCTCGTTCGCCGTCGCCAGCGCGCGCGCGTCCGGATCGATCGAGAGCGGCATCTGCTCGTGCGGCGCGAGTCCGCGCCAGTGGTTCGAGCGCTTCCAAGCGGGCAAGGGCAACTTCCCCACGCCGGCACCGCGCGCGACGGAGCGGCCGAGGATCGTGTGCGCGATCGCGCCGTCGGCGTCGCCGCAGACGAGATTTTGGGGCGGACAGACGAAGCGCGCGGCGATCGCGGGCGTCTCGGCGACCGTGCGCGCTGTTGCGAGCGCGAGGAACGGCTCGAGCGGGTCGAACGGCTCGTACGCTGTCCACGCGATGCTGTAGGTGGTCCGGCGGCCACGCTCATACGACGAATACAGCGGCCCGATGTCGCTCGCGCGCCAATCGAAGGACTCGTCGTCGCCGTCGCGTACGCGGATCGTCTCTGTCTCGATCGAGAGTGGCAGCCACTCGCCATCGCGCTCGACGGTCCTACCATCCTCACTGACCCGCTCGAGAAACAGGTCGCACACATCGAGCTCGGTGTTCGTGAAGCCCCACGCGACGCGCGCGCCTTGCCCGATCACCACCATCGGCAAGCCGGGGATCGTGAAGCCCGAAGCTTCGTACTGGGGGCAGCGTACCTGCGCTTGGTACCACAAGGACGGCAGGTCGAGCGCGAGGTGCGGATCGTTGGCGACGAGCGCGCTGCCGGTCTCGCTGCGCCCTGCGGCGACCGCCCAGTTGTTGCTGCCGTTCGAGGCCTTTTCCGCCGGCGCGGGCTCCGGCTTCGTGCTCTCGGCGAGTGCGAGGACATCGACGTCGACCTCGAGCTCCGGCATGCCCATCAGCTCGCGCGTCCGCTCGAGGCCGAGTGCGCCGAGCCACCGCACGCGCGCACGCTCGCGCCACTCTCCGAACGAGAGCATCTGCGCCATCAAGAGCTGGATGCCGAGGCTGTCCTCCTCACGCCACGGCTCCGGCTCCGCGCGCAGCAGCACGAGATCGGGCGGAAGGTCGTCGCGATGGCTGTCGAGCCACGCGTTCACGCCTTGCGCGTAGGCCTGCAGCAAAGCGCGCGAGCGCTGCGAGCATGCGTCGAGATTGCGCTTCGCCGCACGCGCGATGCCGAGCTGTCGCATGCGTCGATCGGTGGGGAGGGCGTCGCTCCCGATGACCTCCGCGAGTCTTCCGGCCGCGTACCGGCGCTGCAGCTCCATCTGCCCCATACGCTCATTCGCGTGAAGCCAGCCGAGTGCGCGAGCTGCGTCGTCGAGGCTGGTTGCGGCGACGTGCGGCACGGCCGCGTCGTCGAAGCGCACGATCACGGAGTTGCCGAGCGTCGCAAGCGAGGCGCGTCCCGAGCGCTGCGGCTCGCCATGCCCGCGCCACCAGAGGAACGCTGCGCCCGCCGCGAGCGCGAGCAGTGCGACGACTCCGAGCGACCAGCGCGCAATGCGAGCGAGGAGGCGCATGGACGTGACTACGGCCGCGCGCGCGGACCCGACCACGAGTTCATGCCGCCCTCGAGGTTGTGCAGGCCCGAGTAACCTTGCTGGGCGAGGAACTCGCACGTCGCGGCCGAGCGCGAGCCGCCGGCGCAGCACACGAGCAGCGGCTTGCCGTCCTTGGGGAGCTCGCGCAAGCGCGCCTCGAGCTGGTCCACGGGAATCAGGAGCGCTCCGGGGATCACGCCGCCCGCGGTCTCGCCGGGCGTGCGCACGTCGAGCACGCGCGCACCGCCTTGCACGAGAGCGAGAGCCTGCGCGACGCTTGCGTCCGACCACAGGCGCCCTTCGAGCACTTGTTCGCGCGAGAGCCGGCCGCCTTCCGCGACCGTCGCGAGTAGCTCGCGCTGCACGCGCAGCTCGTTGCGCAGTTCCTCGGCAACGCCGTCGGTGCGCCGCCGCAGCTCGCGCTCGAGCTCGTCGATGCGCGCCTTCGAAGCGCCCGCCTTCAGCCACGCGAAGAGCGCCACTGCGAGCGCGCCGCCGCCAAGTCCAACCGCGACCATGTCCATCGTTCTAGTTCTCCGAGCGGCGCGCGCGGAACACTGCCACGCTTGCCGTGTAACCATGCAAGAAGTTGCGGCCACCGACCGGACCGATCTCGCCGGCCGCGAAGAAGCCTGCGATGGGCGCGTTGCGCACGAGCGCGCGCCGCACGCAGCTGATGTCGTGATCCGGCGCGTCGAACATGCGCGAGCCGCGGCCGTTGCAGGTGAAGAGCAGCACGCCCGCCGCGCCGTGATCGTCCGCGTCGAGCAGCTCTCCACCGCCCTGCGAGAGCATCAGTTGCTCGAGGTCCTCGCCAGCGCTGGCCGCATCGCGCACGAGGAACTGAATCGTCTGGCCGCGACGCGGCACGTCGCCGATTGCGATCGCGTTCTGGTCGCGCGCGACACCGAGCAGGCCGCGCACGAGGAAGTCGCCGCGCTCGAAGGTGCTCTTCTTGGCATCGAGCGCGAGACCCACGAATGGGCCGCGCCGGAAGAGCGCCGCTTCTTTGTCCGCGAGCGTCGAGACTGTCTCCATCAGGACCTCGAGCGCCGGTCTGCCGCCGAGCCGCTGCACGAGGTGCTCGTCGCACTGCGTGACGACCCACGGCTTGCCGACGGGACGGCAGCCTTGACTCACCACGGGTCGCACCTCGATCTCGCCTTCGAGCGCGAGTCCGAGCGCGCCCTGCGAGACGAGGCCTTCGCCCGTGAAGAGCAGATTCTGGCCGGGACCCATGCCGCCACTCGCCATGCCGCCGAACGCTGGGACGCCCGCGAGCCGCGTGTCGAGGCGCTTGAGGTACGCGTCCATCGGGAACGAGTACGGGTCCGCGAGCAACAAGAGGGATGCGCGCTGTGCGTCGCGCACCTCCGGAAAAGCGCTGAAAGCGATGTCGCCGTCCGCATCCGGTCGCGCGATCGTGCTGAACGGGCGCAGCTCCGTGCCGGGAAGGCTCGCGCACCAAACGCTGAGCGCAGCCTCGCGTTCCACTTCGCGGCCGTCGCCGATCAGGCTCTCGCCCGTGCAGCCGAGCACCACCCGCGCGCCCGTCGCGCGAGCGAGGCGCGGGCCGAGCTCCTCGATCGCGCCGCCGTGGTGGTGCGTGACGAACGCGACGCACAGATCCGGGCGCACGTCGTCGAGCTGCTCTCGAATTTGCGCGACGACGCGCTCCTCGGCGTGCGCGGAGTTCGTGTCGGTCGAGAGGGCGGCGGCGAAGCGGGGGCGGGGGCTCATGACGGCACGTGCGAGCCCTATGGTAGCGACTGCGCACTTGGGAGCAGTGGGAAGGTGGCTGCTGTGCGACTCGCTCTACGCACGAGGGCGCGTTCCGCGCGCGCAAGAGGCACCTAGCATCGCTTGTGGCGCGAGATCGTCCGCACCGGGAGTCGGTGGGCGACGCCCTGAGGAAGGCCGATGAACCAGACCCGAGAGCGTGACGTCCAGCCCTTCGAGAGCGTGGTGATCCGCTTCGCCGGAGACTCCGGCGATGGCATGCAGATCACGGGCAACCAGTTCACGCACACCTCCGCCGTGATCGGCAATGACCTCGCGACGTTTCCGGACTATCCCGCAGAGATTCGCGCACCCGCCGGCACGCGTCCGGGTGTCTCGGGCTTTCAGGTGCGCTTCAGCTCCTCGGACATCCACACGCCGGGGGATGCGCCGGATGTTCTCGTCGCGATGAATCCGGCGGCGCTCGCGGTGAACATCAAGGACCTGCGACCGGGTGGCATTGTGGTCGTCAACACAGGCCAGTTCACCGACGGCGACTTGAAGAAGGCCAACCTGCAGGGCAATCCGCTCGTCGACGGCTCGCTGCGCGGCTACCGCGTGCTCGAGATCGACATCAACCAGCGCGTCACCGAGGCGCTCGCGGGCACGGGCTTGTCCTCGAAGGAGGTGCAGCGCTGCAAGAACTTCTACACGCTCGGCCTGATGTACTGGCTGTACAGCCGGCCGCTGGAGACAACGCTGCGCTGGCTCGAAGAGAAGTTCGCCAAGCGGCCGGAGCTGGCTGAGGCGAACAAGATCGCGATGCAAGCGGGCTACAACGCTGGCGACATCCACGAGTTCTTCCAAGGACGCTACGAGGTAGCTCCGTGCACGACGCTGCGGAAGGGGACCTACCGCAACATCATGGGCAACGAGGCGACGGCGATCGGTCTCGTCGCGGGCGCGCAGCTCGCGGGATTGCAGCCCTTCCTCGGCTCCTATCCGATCACGCCGGCGTCGGGCATTCTCGAAGCGCTCGCCGGCTACAAGGAGTTCGGCGTGATCACGTTCCAAGCCGAAGACGAGGTTGCAGCGATCTGCGCGGCGCTCGGTTCTTCGTATGCGGGCTGCCTCGGGCTGACGACGACGTCCGGGCCGGGCATGGCGCTCAAGACCGAAGCGCTCGGGCTCGCTGTGGCGACCGAATTGCCGCTCGTGATCGTCAACGTACAGCGCGGCGGCCCGTCGACCGGCCTGCCGACGAAGACGGAGCAAGCGGACTTGCTGCAGGCGATCTTCGGACGCAACGGCGAGGCGCCGATTCCGGTGCTCGCGGCTTCGACCCCCGCCGATGCCTTCGAGTGCGCGGTCGAAGCCTGTCGCATCGCGGTGCAGTACATGACGCCGGTGATCCTGCTGACCGACGGCTACATCGCGAATGGCGCGGAACCGTGGCGCCTGCCCGAGCTCTCGGAGCTCCCGCCGTTCCCCGTGCAGTTTCAGCAGCACGTCCCCGACGGGGGATTTCTGCCGTTTTCGCGCAACGAGCGCCTCGCGCGCCCGTGGGCGCGACCGGGAACGCCGGGGCTCGAGCACCGCATCGGCGGCATCGAGCGCGCGAACCTCACGGGGCACCTCTGCTACGAGCCGGAGAACCACGAGCTCATGTGCAAGCTGCGCGCGCAGAAGGTGCTCGGGGTGCGCGACTCGATTCTGACGCCCGAGGTGCTCGGCGATGCGCAGGGCGAGCTGCTCGTGCTCGGCTGGGGCTCGACGCACGGCGCGATCACGAGCGCGATCGAGGAGCTGCGCAAGGAAGGAGCGCGAGTGTCGTCGCTGCACCTGCGTCACCTCTGGCCGCTCCCGCAGGGGCTCGACGCGATCTTCTCGCGCTTCCGCTCGATCCTCGTGCCGGAGATGAACTTGGGCCAGCTCGCGCGGCTCCTGCGCAGCGAGTATCCGCAGCACAACTTCCTCGGCTACAGCAAGGTGCAGGGCCAGCCGTTCCGCACGACCGAGCTGGTGGCGAAGATCCGCGAGATTTTGGAGCACTGATCATGTCGCAGCAGACAACGCTCACGAAGAAGGACTTCAAGTCGGACCAGGAAGTGCGCTGGTGCCCCGGCTGCGGGGACTACGCCATCCTCAACTGCGTGCAAGGCGTGATGGCGCAGCTGGGGATCCCGCGCCATCAGCTGTGCTTCGTGTCGGGCATCGGCTGTTCGAGCCGCTTCCCGTACTACATGAACACGTACGGCTTCCACACGATCCACGGGCGTGCGACGGCCTTCGCGACCGGCATCAAGAGCGCGAATCCCGAGCTCTCGGTGTGGGTGGTGACCGGCGATGGCGACGGGCTCTCGATCGGCGGCAACCACATGGCGCACATCCTGCGCCGCAACGTCGACGTGAAGATCCTGCTCTTCAACAACGAGATCTACGGGCTCACCAAGGGCCAGTACTCGCCGACGTCGCCGCAGGGCAAGAAGACGAAGACCTCGCCGATGGGCTCGGTCGATCGCCCCTTCGACCCCGTGAGCTTCGCGCTCGGCTGTGGCGCGACGTTCGTGGCGCGCACGATCGACACGCACCAAAAGCACATGGAGCAGGTGCTGCTCGCCGCCGCGGCGCACAAGGGCACGGCATTCGTGGAGATCTACCAGAACTGCGTGATCTTCAACGACGGAGCGTTCGAGACGATCGCGGAGAAGACGGTGCGCGAGGACCACACGGTCGACCTGCGGCCCGGAGAGCCGCTGGTCTTCGGCAAGCAGCACGACAAGGGTATTCGCATCGACAGTTGGGAGCCGCGCGTGTGCTCGGCTGCGGAGGCTGAGCTGTGGCGCGCGGATCGCGAGTCGCCGGGAGCGGCCTTCGTGATGGCGCAGATGGACGCGCAGCGTGAGCTGCCGCGCCCCATCGGCATCTTCCGCGATGTCGTCGCGCCCACCTTCGACGCCGGTTTGCACGAGCAAATCCGTCGTGCGCGCACGACACGCGGCGCGGGCTCGCTCGAGAAGCTGCTCCACGCCGGCGAGACGTGGACCGTGCACTGAAGCGCTCGCCGGCTACTTGCGCCGCAGGCGCTGCACGGCGTGCAGTGCACCCGCGGCGAGCGCCCCGGCCACGAGGCCGAGCGCGCAGTTCACCAGCGCGCGCACTCCGTAGCTCGTGACTGCGTTCGCGCCGTCGACCCAGCTCGCGATGCGCGCATCGAGGCCCGGAATCGCGTGCGAGAGGATCTCCCCGCCGACGAGGAACATGGCGAGCGTGCCGAGGACGCCGAGCGCGCGCATCAGGTGTGGTGCCAGCGAGAGCAGGACGCTTCCGAGTTTGCGCGCGGCATTCCCCGATCGCTGGTAGAGCCACAGTCCGGCGTCATCGAGCTTCACGATGCCGGCGACGAGGCCGTACACCGCGACCGTTGCGAGCGCGGCGACGAGGGCGAGCGTCAGCGCCTGGCGAGCGAGCGTGGCGCCTTCCACGATGTCGAGCGTGATCACGAAGATCTCGATCGAAAGCACGAGGTCGGTCCGGACGGCGCCGCGCACGCGCAGTTGCTCGGCCGCATCGACTTCCTCCGCCGTGCGGCGTTCCGTCGCGATCACCGCCTGTGGCCGTCCCTTGCTGCTCAGCTTCTCCGCGACCTTCTCGAAGCCCTCGAAGCACAGGTACGTACCCGCGATGATCATCAGCGGCAGGATCGCCCACGGCGCGAGCGCGCTGATCGCCAGCGCGAGTGGCAGCAGGATGGTCTTGTTGCGGAGCGAGCCCTTGGCGATCGCCCAGACCACGGGCAGCTCGCGATGCGCGCGCACGCCGGCGACCTCCTTCGAGTAGAGCGCCAGCTCGTCCCCCAGCATGCCCGCCGTGCGCTTGGTGGCGACCTTCGTCATCACGCCGACGTCGTCGAGCAACGCAGCGATGTCGTCGAGCAGGGCGAGGAGGCTGGTTCCGGCCATGGCAGCGCGCGGGAAGCGCGTGTGCACGAGCCTACCAGAGCGGGAGCAGCGCGCGCTTCACGTCGGCGCTCAGGCGCCGCGGGCCGAGTGCAGGTCGACCAGCTCGCGCACCTTGCGAGCGAGCGCGCTCGGGCTGAACGGCTTCTCGAGCAAGGCCACGCCTTCGCGCACAATTCCGTGCTGCGCGATGATGTCGTCCGTGTAGCCCGACACGAACAGCACGGGCAGCCCCGGAAAGCGCTGGCGGACGGCTTCGGCGAGCTCGCCGCCATTCATGCGCGGCATCACGACGTCGGTGACGAGGATGTCCGGTCGCACGATTCCGAGTGCGAGCTTGTCGAGCGCGCACTCGGCGTTCGGGCAGGCCGTCACCGTGAAGCCCTCGTGCTCCAGACCCTTCGCCATGAAGCTGCGGACCTGCTCTTCGTCCTCGACGAGCAGCACGTGCTCGTGGCGCGCGCGCGCTGCGGGAGCCGCGACCTTGGCCTCGGCGGGGGCCGCTTCGCTCGCCTCGGAGAGCGGCCAGAACACGGAGAACGTCGTGCCCGCGCCCGGAGCGCTCTGCACCTCGATGGTCCCGTGGTTCTGCTCGATCACGCCGTGGACCGTGGCGAGGCCCAGCCCCGTGCCCTTGCCGACTTCCTTGGTCGTGAAGAATGGCTCGAAGATGTTTTGGCGCGTGCCTTCGTCCATGCCGATGCCCGTGTCGCGCACATCGATGCGGATCGCGGGCGCGCCGCCTGCGAGCGGGCTGTCTTCGCGCACGATGCGCGTCGTGACTTCGACGTCCTTGGCGCGTCCCGAGGTCGCGTGCAGCGCGTCGCGCGCGTTGAGCAGCAGGTTGCCGAGCAGCTGGTCGAACTGCTGGCGGTCCGCGAGTGCGGGCGTCGGCTCCGCGCAGGGCGTGAACTCGAGCCGGATGTCCTCGCCGATCAGGCGTCGGTAGATGCGCAGCGAGTCTTCGATCAGCGCGTTCACCTGCACCGGAGCCGGTCGGATCACCTGCTTGCGGCTGAACATCAGGAGTTGCTGGGTGAGCGCCTGCGCGCGCTGGCTCGCGGCGAGCACCTGAGCGAGCGACTCTTGGTGTTGCTGCGGGAGCGAGCTGTCGAGCTGCATCAGCTCGGTGTTGCCGCAGATCACCATCAGCATGTTGTTGAAGTCGTGGGCGACGCCACCCGCGAGGCGCCCGATCGACTCCATGCGACGCGACTGGGCGAGCTCCTGTCGCAGGCGCCCCTGCTCATCCGCTGCGCGCTGCTGGTCGAGCATGCGCTGCTTCAGCTCGGCGTTGGTGGAGTCGAGCGCGGCGACCTGCTGCGCGATCAGGTGGCGCGAGCGCAGCATCTCGTGCAGCACGTCGACGTGGCTCGCAAACATGCGCAGCCCCGGCACGGAGAGCGCGTCGAACTGCGGAAAGAACGGCTTCTTGCGGGTCGTGACGGCCGCCACGAGCGCGCGCAGCGGACCGTTCTCTGCCTGATGGATCGTCGCGAGCATCACCGTCGCCACACCGCCGCCCTGAAAGCGCAGCGCGCGCAGCGCGTCGCCTTCGATCAGCGACGTGCGCCAGCTCGCGCAGTCTTCGAGCAGCGTGGCGAGCGCCTGCTGCTCACTCGACGAGACAGGCCGCGGCCCGCGCGCCGCGAGCACGCGCAGCGCGGCCCCATCGATCTCGACCGCGAGGCACGATTCGCACTCGAACGTCTCGACCGCCGCATCGACCACGCGCTCCCAGAAAGCCGGTTCGTCCGTCGCCGGAGCGACGCGCTCGCTGAAGCGCACGATGCCCTCGAGCACTTTGTGTTCGCGGTCGCGGCGGTCCCGGAGACCAATCAGCTCCTGCTGCGTCGCGAGCAAGAGGCTGACCGTCCGCTGTAGCTCGGCCTGCGCTGCTGCAGCGGGGTCTCCGTCCCGTTGGCCGTCCGGGGCGGGCGGGGGGGCGTGTGGGCCGGTCATGCGCGGCTGATCACATACAGCGATGTGGTGTAGTTCTGGAACTCGTTCTTCGCGCCGAGGCGTGCGAACTCGCCGAAGCCGTACATGCCGAGCCACGCCGGCGTCTGACCGTCCTGCGCGAGCGGGGTCTGCATCGCGCGCACGATCTCTTCCTTCGAGACGCGATCGAGCGTGAGCCGGCCGCGCGCGCCGCAGTCCGCGTGGAATACGCCGACGATCTCGCGCTTGCCGATGGCGGCCTTGACCTGATGCATCATCACGTCGAGGTTCTTGAAGATGCGCTCTTCGTCGCGACGCATCAGCGCGAGGCGAGTGCCCTTCTCGCAGGTCACCGGCATCAGGAACGTGCCGTCCGGTAGCTTGCGCGTGATCACGCGCAGCAGGTGCGAGTCGCCGTACTCGGCGGCCACGCGCGGCTCGAGCTGCACGCCGACCGCGCCGGGCGGGATCGTGTCGCCGGGCTGCGCCGTCTCCGGCAGTCCGAGGTTGCGCGTGAACACGCGCCACGCGGGCTCGCCGTCGAGCTCGTGCACGCGGTTGCCCGTCGAGCGCGTGACGGTCATCTCGACGCCGGAGGGAACGAAGCCGTGCGAGCCCTGCGTGTAGACCTCGAGGGTCGGGTCGAAGAAGCCGATCAGCACCGCGGCGTGCTCGTGCACGGCGTCGTCGATGAACTGGAAGCTCGCGATGCCCTTCATGTTGTCCGCCGACGTGCCGCCGAAGACGGTCACGTTGGGGCTGAGCACGGACTCGATGCCCTCGATCGAGCGGTCGCAGTCGATGTCGATGCCCGAGGCGAGGTACATCACGAAGCGCGGCTGGCCGCGCTGGGCGACGAGGTCGCGCGCGAGCTTGGCGGCCTGCTCGAAGGAGTTGGCGCCGTCGACGTGCTCCGCCACGGTCATGCCGACCTCCTCCGCGGGGCCCCAGACCATCATCAGGGCCAGCGCGCGCATGCTCTCGTTGGCGCCCTCGCGGCCGATCACGCCCGCGCAGGTGCAGCCCGCGATGCGAGCCGTGGGGCAGAGCTTGCGGACAGCCTGCAGCACGACGGCGTCGTCGTGGCCCATGGTCATGTGGAAGGCCACCACGCGGCAATCGGCGGGCGAGCGACCGGCGCTGGCGGCGCGGATCGCCTCCTCCACGGCCTGAACGGTGTCAACGGTGCCGTTGGAGGCGGAGGTGAAGCTGAGCATCGGGGGGCTCCCAGTCGGATGAAGGTTCAGGTCTGCAACATGAAATATCCCACGCCCGTCCCGATTCCGTCAACCGCAACTTCCTTCGGCCCCGCTACGCACTCCGACGCAGTTCCTGACGTCACCAAGGGCCCCGGTTGCCCGCCGGCCCCCTCCGCGGTGCCTGCGCCGACCTGCAACACTTGAAACGCCGCAGTAGCCCGACAAGCCCCGGCTCAGCGCAGCTCGAAGATCTCGATCACCGGGCCGACGGTGCGCGCGCGCAGCACGCGCGCCGTGACATGCGGCCAGTTGTCGGCCTCGACGTCCTGATCCCAGAGCTGGTGCTCGCTGAAGCGCGGGTCGCGATCGGGGGAGAGGCGCGCGAGCGGCGTCGCGATGCGGCGCAGCGACTCGACGATGCGCGCGCGCTCGGGGCTCTGGTGCGCGTCCACCGTGTAGACGACGTAGTAGCCCGGACCGTGGGAGCGCACGAAGCGGTCGAGCTCTTCCTCCGTCTCCAGCGCGCCAAACTCGGGCTTTCCCGTGATCCAGTACAGGCGGTAGAGCGGCCCGACGCGGCGCTCGTCGGCGAGGCGATTCTGGTAGCGCGACCACGGGCTGAAGAAGGCCGCGCGTCCCTCGGGGTAGCGCAGGCTCTCGACCGTGCGCATCAGCGGCACGTCGAGCGGCGGCAGCACGAACACCGGCTGCGTCGCCGGATCGGTGACGTGCGCCCGGATCCAGCTCGCGGCGTCGTCGAGCGTCGAGCCCTGCCCGCGCATCCACGCCATCTTCGTCGAGGCCGCGAGCGGCACGGCGAGCAGTGCGAGTGCGACGGCGGCCGCGGCGCGCGTGCGCCCCGCGAGGCTCGCCACGCCCCACGCCGCGAACGTCGCGAGGTAGGGGAGCAGGGGCAGCAGGAAGCGCTCGTAGGTCTGGTTGAAGAGCCCCGCGAGCAGCAGGTACGGCACGACGTAGGAGAGCACGACGAGCAAGTCGCCGCGCTCGATCGCGCGCGCGCCGCGGCGCAGCGCCCACACGCCGAGCGCCACCGCGACGAGCAGTGTCAGCACCGGCTCGTAGAACCACAGCGTGCGCGCGAGCCGCAGGAAGCCGCTGCCATCGAACGGCAGATCGCGCAGCACGCTCTGTGTCGCGTCGTCTCCGGCCATCGCCTTCTGCGCGGCCTCGTCGAAGTAGTACCAGTAGAAGACGCGGAACGACGCGAGCGCCGCCATGCCGACGAGCAGGATGCGCCAGTCCATCCAACGGCGGTCGCTGCGCGCGAGCTGCGCGACGAAAATCGGCGCGAGCACCGCGAGGCCGTTGTGCAGCGTGCCGACGGCGAGCGCGGTCCACAGCGCGGTGGCGAGGTAGGGCGCCCAGCCCGGCGAGCTTCGCAGCCACAGCGCGCTCGCGACCGCGCAGGCCGAGAACGCGATCACCGCGCCGTGCGCGCGCGCTTCCTGCGAGAAAAAGACGTGCAGCAGGCTCGTCGAGACCAGCGCGGCTGCGAACAACGCCCATGGCGGCTCGACGAAGCGCCGCGCGATGAAGAACGTGGCGGGCACGATCAGCACGGAGAGCACGGCGACGAGCGTGCGCAGGTCGAGCCACACACGCGCGGCGGCCTCGAGGTGCTCGTCGAGCGTCCGAGGTTCCGGCGGCGGTTCGAGCGTCGCGTCGGAGAGCGGCGCGGCGGCGTGCGCGAGCAGCGACGGGTACTGGCAGGCGCTGAGCGCGCGGTCGAGCTTGACCTCGCCCTCGCGCAGCATGCGCGCGTGGTCGGCGATGAACGTGTCGGCCTCCTTGAGGCACGGCACGCCGAAGCCGACGCCGTAGAGGCGCACGGCGAGCGTCCACAGCGTCAGGGCGACGAGCGCCCACATCACGCGCGTGGACTTCATCGCGCCCTAGAGCTTCGGAATGTCTCGCAACAGCCGCACGCGACTCACTTGCAGCACGTCGACCTGCACGTCGCGCTCCTGCACGTCGATGCCATAGGTCGCTGTCTCGCGCACGTGCTGCTCGCGCGCGGCCGGATCGGCGATGTCGCGCACATCGCAGTCGTGCAGCAGGGCCGTGAAGCCGTTCGCGCTGTCGAAGCGGCCGATGTAGAGGCGACCCTTCGCGGTCTCGACCACGATGTTGATGCCGTGCGGGGCGTCTTGGATGTTCATGGCGCGGCAGTCTATCCTGCGCGCGGAGGCAGGCACATGAAGCTCCCCGGCAAGGGATCCATCTGGCAGGACGGCGAGCTGGTGCCGTGGGAGCGAGCGCAGGTGCACGTCGCGACGCACGCGCTGCACTATGGCTCGAGCGTCTTCGAGGGCCTGCGCGGCTATCCGGCGCAGGGCTGCGTCTCCGCCGTCATGCAGCTCCGCGCGCACATGCGCCGCATGGTGCAGTCGTGCCGCATCGTGAACATCCCGCTGCGCTGGAGCGAGGACGAGCTGTGCGAGGCGGTGCTCGCCACCGTGCGCGCGAACGGCCACGCCTCGTGCTACATCCGCCCGCTCGCCTTTCGCGCCTACGGCCAGCTCGGCGTCGATCCGACGCACTGCCCGGTGAGCCTCGCGGTCATCGTGATCGAGCACGGCGCGCACTTCGGCGCCGAGGCCGCGGAGAAGGGCATCGACATGGGCACGTCGAGCTGGCGTCGCATGGCGCCCGACACGCTGCCCGCGATGGCAAAAAGCGCGGCGAATTACCTCAATTCGCAGCTCGTGATCCTCGAGGCCAAAGCCAACGGATTCACCGACGGCATTGCGCTCGACGCGCAGGGCCACGTCAGCGAGGGCAGCGGTGCCAACGTGTTCGCGGTCCTCGACGGCGTGCTGCACACGCCGAGCATCGGCAGCTCGATCCTCCAAGGCATCACGCGCGCCTGCGTGCTGCAGCTTGCGCGCGACGCAGGGATCGAAGTGCGCGAGGTGACGATGCCGCGCGAGCTGCTCTACTGCGCCGAAGAGCTCTTCATCTGCGGCACCGCAGCGGAGATCACGCCGGTGCGTTCGCTCGACCGCAAGCAGGTCGGGCAGGGCGCGCGCGGTCCGCTGACCGCTCGCCTGCAGGCCGAGTTTCGCGCACTCGTGACGGGCGCGAAGCCCGACCGCCACGGCTGGCTGACGCGCGCCTAGCGCCTACTGGCACAGGCCGAAGCGCACGGCGTCGGTCAGGCTCGTCTGGAACGGATCCGCGGGATCGCGGCTCCAGAATTGGCCGGTGACCGTGTCGCCGACGGCGAAGCGCGCGGGGTTCGCGCGCATCTCCGCGTTGAAGTCGAGCCCGAACGAGCCGCTGCAGTCGTTGCCGCTCGCAGCACCGCCGGAGCTCAGGATCGCGCTGCGCTGGCGCGGCGCCGCGATGCACATCGTGCCGCCTTGGAACGGCTGCGCGACCGCGCCCGTGAGGCTGTAGAAGAACAGACCCGACTTCTGATTGAGGACGCTCGTCGCGCCAACTTGGAAGCCCGTGCCCGCGACGGTGCTCGGCGTGCCTGTCGCCAAAATCGAAGGCACGCAGCCGAGGCTGTTGGTCTTGGCGGTGCAGTAGGTCGAGAGCGAGCAGTCCGCGAGCGAGAGCGTGCGCGGCGCGCTCACCGTCGTGTTGCCGGCCGCGTCCTTGAAGGCGAGCTCGTACACGAGCGCCTTGCCCGCTCCGCCCGCCGTGTCCGCGAACAGGAAGCGATACAGCTGGCCGCCACTGTGCTGGCCCGCGATCGTGGTCGCGCTGCCGGTCACGGTGATCGTGCCGTTGAAGCCCGCCGGCTGCACCGTGTACGTGTACGTGCCCGGCGCAACGAGCGCGACGTCGGCCATGCCCGCGCCCGGCACCGCGACGCTGTGGTCGTAGGGCGCGTTCGTGAAGCGCACGGTCTGCGCGCCCGACACCGCCGTCATGCGCACGATTCCGCCCGCGGGGATCGTCACCGCCGCATTCGAGAGCCCGCTTGCCGTGATGAGCACGCTCTCGACCGTCGTCTGCGTTCGCACGACGTAGCGCGCGCTCGCCGCGACCCAGTTGAGGCCGTTGTCGAAGACTTGATCGCGCACCTTCGCGCGCACCTTCCACGGACCCGCGGCCGGCATCGTCGCGGGTTCCTTCGTGCCCACGAGCACGGGCTTGCGCGTATCGACCGGCCCCGTGTTGCGATAGACCCTGTTGGCCCACTGCACGCTGTTGCTCTCGCCCTGCGCCGTGACGATGTCGTAGCGCCCGTCGTTGTCGAGGTCCGCGACCGTTGCGTCGAGTGTCGGATCGCTCACGGCGGTGATGATCGTCGCGCCTGCGTTGGTGAAGTTGCCGCTGCCGCCGTTCGTTCACAGCGTCTCGCGCGTGTTCGAGAGCGAGCCGACCACGACGTCGTAGTCGCCGTCGATGTCCCAGTCGAACAGGCAGATCTCGTTGTCGTCGTTGCTGTCGGTGAGCGCCGTGAGCGCGGTGAAACCGAGCGTGCCCGACGGAGCCAAGTTGTTGCGGATCGTGCCCTCGGCGAACGACGACGAGCTCACGAGGAACAGGTCGAGGTCGCTGTCGCCGTCGAGGTCGCCGACCTCGCCCGCGTACGTCGAGGCAGAGTTCGACGGGATCGTGGTGGTCGTCGTCGCGAAGGTGCCCGAGCCGTTGTTGAGCAGCACGTAGTGGTTCGTGCCGCCGTTGGCCGCGCGCGTGAAGCCGATGAAGTCGAGGTCCCAGTCGCCATCGATGTCGGCGAGGTGGGTCTCCATCTGCGCCGTCTTCGTCGGCGCTGCCGACATCGCCGCGGCGGTGTAGGTGAACACTCCCGTGCCGTCGTTGAAGTACACGCGCGGTCGGCGCGCCGCCGTGCCCAAGTAAGCATCGTTGAGCACGAGATCGAGATCGCCGTCGTCGTCGATGTCGCCGAACTGGCCGCCGCCGGAGCTCACCGCCGCCGTGAAGCCGCGCGTGGCGCTCTCCATCGTGAAGAAGCCCGGGTTGGCGGCGCCGCTGTTGATGTAGAGGAACGGCACGTCCGTGTCCCACGCGTTGCACACGAGGGCATCGACCCAGCCATCGCCGTTGACGTCGCCGGTGATCACGGCCTTGGCGTTGGAGACGCGCGTTCCGAGCCGCGCCACGCTCTCGTCCGTGAAGGACAGCGTGCCGCTCGGCACGAGCTGGTTGACGAGCAGCACGTTCTGGCGCTTGGTCCCGGCGACGTTGAAGCCCTCGCCGTCCGCGAAGAACAGATCGAGATCCCCGTCGCGGTCGACGTCGGCCGCCTCGACGCCCTCGGTCCAGCGCGGCGTGCCCGGCAGCAGGCCTCCGAGATGCTGGAACTGCTGGGCCGCGGCGAGCGAGGGAGCGAGCGCGAGCAGCGCGAGCGCGTGGGAGAGGTGCTTCATCGAGGGTCTCGGACAACGATCCGGGCCCGCGCGCGGCCGCATGCCGTACCCAGGCCACGCTTGGACACGCGCGACCGAGGCAAGGTTCCCCGGAGAATCGGGGGTAACCCCGACCGCTCGATTCAGGGGAGGAAAGTGACCTTGATGGCGCTGGTGACGTTGGCGCTCGTCCCGCAGGGCCCGGTCGGGTCGCGGTACCAAGTCTGGAAAAAGAGCGTGTCGCCCGCGGAGATCGTGCCGGAGGCGCCGAAGCGCGCCAGCGACAGGGCAGCGATACCCGGGCCGAGCGCGAAGCTGCCGCTGGCGCCGGAGTTCTTCGTCGCGTGGCGCAGCACCGGCAGGTTGATGCAGCGCAATCCGTCGTAGAAGGTCGTCGGCGGACGCGACGAGCGGCCCATGTAGACCATGCCCTGCACGTTGAGCGGCAGCTGCGACGCCGTGAGCACGAGGTTGTCGAGCGCGAGGCTCACCGAGCCGCCGCTCTGGATGTTGGAGAGCAAGCGACCGCCGACGCCGGTCGAATTGGCGCAGCCCGCGCTCGCGTCGGCGTTGGTGCAGGTCGCCTTGGAGCCGAGCGGGCATGGGCAGTACTCGACGACCTTGTCCTCGCACTCGTCGGGAATGCCGTTGAAGTTCGCGTCCTGCGACGCGCCGTTGGCGATGTCGAGCGAGTCGTCGACGCCGTTCTCGTTGCAGTCGCGGGAGGGCAGCTCCTCGAAGTCGGCGGCGTCGAGATCGTCGCCGTCCTTGTTCGCGTCTCCGCGCTCCGTGCGCAGACCGAGCGCCTCGGCGGAGATGAACAGCGCGGGGTTCTGGTTGAGACCGCCGGCGACCGGCGGCAGCAGCAGGTCGCCCGGCTGGATCGGGACGCCGAACAGGCTGTCGGGCTGGTTGATGACCGCCGAGCCGCGGCGCACCGAGAAGACCAGCATGTCGGTCGAGCCGTTGCTCCAGTCGTAGGGCGCGAGCGAGCGCTGGTAGATGCCGTCGCCGTTCTCCGCGAGCACGAGCGCATCGAGGTCGTCGGTGCCGACGCCGAAGCGATCGAGGCCGAGCTGCGAGGCCGTCGCGAAGTGCACGATGGCGGTCGTACCGACGGTGCGCTTGAGCACGTCCGCGCTCGAAAAGCCGTTGGCGGCAGCCGAGCCGGAGTTCGCGACCTGGTTCAGGCGATCGAGAAACGTCGCGTCGAGCGAGAAGTACACGCGCGGCGCGGTCGCGAGGTCGGTGCCGATCTCGAGCGCGTCGAGGTTGTCGCCGGGGTAGGGGAAGGGCGTGTTGGTGTTGCGCGGCTCGAGCAGGCCGAGGCCCGGGCCGAAGAACGAGTTCGCGCTCGGCAGGCCGTTGCCGTCGTAGACGAGCGTGTTGTTGCGCGGCGTGAAGTTGGGCCCGAGCGGCGGGCTCGGCAGGTTCACGTCGCCGTACACGTCGGCGCACGCCTCGAACACGCCCGGCCCGAGCGGCGGCACGGTCGGGTTGCCTTGGTTGCGCACGCTCGCGTGCGGCGGATTCTGCGGCGTCGCGGGATGGCCCGAGGCCCATTCGTCGACCGAGAACAGAACGCGCGGGCGGCGCGGCTGGTTGAGCCGGAAGAGCGCGTCGTCGCCGCCGGACAGCGCGTCGATGTCGATCTGGCACGCGGTGCCGCCCGTGTGGCCGACGCAGTTGCCGTAGCCCTGCAGGAAGAGCAGGTCGCCCGTGAGCGTGACGCGCGGCGCGAGCTGGGCACCCGGGACGATCGCGCCCGGCTCGAGCACGTCGGCTTCCGTGATCGGTCGCTGCGCGCTCGACGAGTCGGGGCGCGACACGCTCTGGCTCTTCCAGTCGATCGAGAACTGCACTTGGAGCTGCGCCGAAGCCGAGGCGGCGAGCAGCGACGCGGCGGCCATGCGCAGGGCCACGCGGCGCAGGCGCGCGGCGCGTTCGCGAGTGGGGCGGTTGTAGTGGCTCATGGCGTCGTCTTTCGATGGAGGCGCGCGCGTTCGAGGTCGCGGAAAGGGCCTCGGCGCGGCTCATCCAGCCTACCGGATCCCTCTCAGGCTGCCGGGAACGCGGCGGAGCCCGACACTTCCAAGTGCCCGCAGGCCCCCTGCGCTGGACAGGGAAGACGAAAAAAGTCGCGCGCGGGTTCGGTGCCGCGGGCGGGACGCCCCCTCCGAGGTCCCGTCGCTCAGGGCGTGAGCGCGACCCGCAGGCCAAAGGCCCCGGCGCGGTTGCCCGGGCGCACGGCGACGCGCACGGACGCGCGGCAGTGGGCGCCCATGAAGTACCACGAGCCGCCGCGCAGGACGCGCAGGTTGCCGCGCTCGGGCCCGGTCGGGTCGTTCGCGCCGGTGGTGTGCTTCAGGTACTCGATCTCGGCGTACCAGTCTTCGCACCACTCCCAGACGTTGCCGAGCATGTCGTGGAAGCCGAGCGCATTGGCGCGCCGCGTGCCGACCGGGCGCGGGCTGCCCTCGGAGTTGCCCTCGTGCCAGGCCACGTCATTGATCGGCCCGTAGTGAGCATCGGTGCTCCCGGCGCGCGCCGCATACTCCCACTCGGCCTCGGTCGGCAGGCGCAGTCCCGCGCCCGCGCGCGCCAGGAAGCCCTCGGGCCCGCGCGCGTCGAGCCAGCTGATGCGCTCGACGGGCTTCTCGGGCTGCGACTCGCGCGCCGGGTTCGAGCCCATGACGAGCTCCCACTGCGCTTGGGTGACTTCGTGGCGCCCGAGGTAGAAGGGCTGCGTCAGACGCACGCGGTGCGCCGGCTTCTCGTCGCTGGCGGCGTTATCGTCGCCCTGCGAAGCGCCGCGCCGGTAGTCGCCGGGCGGCACGAGCAGCAGCTCGACCCCCGAGGCGTCGTGGCGCACGCGCCACGGCCAGCCGGTCTCGACGATGCGCTCCCGCCAGCGCGGGTCCTGCACCACGAGCGGATCGGGCGCGACTTCCAGCACCGAAGCCCACGGCAGGCGCGGATCCTCGCTGCGCACAGGCGCGGGCTTGGGCTCGGGGGCGCGCGGCTCGCTCGCGCTCGCGATCGACAGTCCGCCGGGGTGGACCGCGTCGAAGTCCGCCGCCACGCGCACGCCGTTGTAGCTCGCGCGCAGGCCCTCCCATTCCGGCAGCCGGTTCGAGACGCGGCAACCCTCGCTCTCCGCGGCCCACGAGCCGCCGCGCAGCGTGCGCTGGGTCTTCGAGCGCGTGCCGCTGTGGCCCGGATCGGACTCGTAGGGTTCTTCGCACCACTCCGAGACGTTGCCGAGCACGTCGGCGAGGCCGAGCGC
>Ga0169931_10002076_pt1 | contig 32918 bp, 29 predicted proteins | sample Kivu_15m_20L_FD_129675 | JGI IMG/M metagenome (GOLD analysis project Ga0169931, IMG submission 129675) | Freshwater microbial communities from Lake Kivu, Western Province, Rwanda to study Microbial Dark Matter (Phase II) - Kivu_15m_20L... | ecosystem: Environmental > Aquatic > Freshwater > Lake...
AGGTTTAAATAGAGTAAATTGGGATTTTAGATACGAATCTTTGGTTCCTGTTCAATTAAATCAAGGCAAGCCAGGCAGATATGAAGGCAAAACTTCAGGGCCAATGGCGATCCCCGGTACTTATTTTGTTCAATTTTTTAAAGTACAACAGGGTAAGGTAACTGAGTTGGGACCTAAAAAATCTTTCCAGATCAAGTCTTTAAAGAATGCAAGTTTGGAATCAAAGGACAGATCTCTAGTTTTTCTGTTTAGCGAGAAAATGAATAAGATGAGACGAGCAATCAGGGCAGCCTCTGAGTTTTATCAGAATTACGGACAGAGAATAAAATTGGTTCAAAAGGCAATCATTGAAACACCCAACGCCAGTCTTTCCCTTTTAGAGAAAATGGATCAATTGTCAATGAAATGGAAGACTATGGGAATTACTTTGTACGGAGATGGGAGCTTGTCTTCAAGAGAATTTCCTTTTACTCCGGGATTGATTACCAGGGTAGAAACAACAATGGATAATTTTTGGGATGCCAGTTCTGATTTGCCAAACTCTGCTACCCAACAATACGAAGCTTCTGCTACAATTTTCGAATCTTGGTTACAAGAATTGAAATCAATAGAAAGCGAATTGGTTGCGGCTGAAAAATTACTCTTTGGCTTAGGGGCACCCTATACTTCAGGAAGTCCTTATATGCCCGACTGGAAAAAAGAATAAGGCTTAGTTGGTCAATTTGTAACTCTCTTTATTTTTTTTAGCTTTTGTCAATATATTTATATAACTTAGTGGATTATTAGATTCTTCGTAGCTGAGCTAAATGGCAAAAAATAACAAAAAATCTTTTTCTGACGATCTTTCCAATATCTTTGAATATACTATCAATGAGGATAACAAGAAAGATAAAACAGACTTCCTTTCTGGTTCAGAAAAGGTGAAGGGAAATGTTGCCGTAGCTGATGAAAATAAAGAAAACCAGGAAAAAAGAAAGGTACAAAGAAAATCCTTTTCCGATGGTTTGGAATCCTTCTTCAAGGAAAGCATAGAAGATATGTTGGGTGATCAAGGTACTGTTACAGAAATAAAACAAGGTTTAATTAAAAAAGGATCACAAAAGGCAGTTGGTATCGATGTGATTATTCAAAGAACCTTGACGAAAACTCAGGAAGCTGATGATGAAATCTTTGAAAAATTCCCTAAGACTAAACGAATTACTTTTGTTTTGGATACTGAAAAAGTAGAACATTTAAAGAATATTGCCAGAAATGAGAAAAAACATATGAGACAGATTATTTCTTCTCTTGTTGATTCTTTTTTAAATACAGGAAAAATCTAGCTCTTAAATTGAGGTATGGTTGATTTTTCTTTTTTTCTCTTTCTTCCTTCTAAAATCCATAACACGGGTCCTTTATCTGTTTGCTGAAATAGATACAATTGTTTCCATTCATGGAAAATTACCTTGAATCTTTGACTCTCATATTTATTTTGGCAATAAAAAATGCTATCTGATTCCATTTGCCAGTGATAAAGTTTGTTATTTTTTCCTGTTTTGATGTAACAGATATTTTCTACGGCACTGTTTTGTTGGATTTGCTCTTCCAAAAATCTGAATCTTATCTCACCGCTTATTTGTTTTAGGTTTATTATTTTTCCATTTTTTAGGATAAAGGATGAGTACCAATCCCATTTTTTTAATAGACTTTCTCTTTGTTCCAATTCCATAGGATCTGAAATGCAAAAGCTATCTTTGGTGATGAGATTTTGTGCTGAAGAAAAATTCAAAGAGAACAGAAGCCATATGTAAAGTACAGCAAAGCTTATTTGATTAGTCTCCATGTTGCCTTTTCACTTTGAAGGATCAAAACAGAATCATTAAGTGTTTTTATTTGACAGGGAGGAAGTTTTTTGTCAGAAATAAAAAAGATAGAATCCTTTTTCAATTCGTATTGTACAAATTCTTCGTGTGGTGGGGTTTTATATCTTTTATACCTTTTACCTTCTTTTGTGAACTCATAGGTAGGGTAACCAAGAGCTTCCCCGCTTGCTTTCATTCCATTACCGGTTTCTATGTAATCAACATTCCAAATCTTGTACAGATACGCATAAGATTTTTTTGTTATTGTTTGGGAGCTTAGATTCCTTGCACAGGATGTGAAGAGAATTATTGTTAAGGCAAAAAGAAAATAAGGTTTCATAAAGTTTTTTTATAAAAGTAAAAAAACCTAGGTACGTAATATAATTTTAGTTGATTTAACTTCCTTGTTAAACCATATTTTGGTTTCATCAAAATGGGGTGCAGCAAGTAAGAGTCCCGGATTTTTAGAAAAACCAAAGGGCTCAAGTGGGTACCCCACAAAATTCTTATCTAATTTTTGATTATTATTCAGGTCGTGAAAAATAGCGACAGCTACCCATCCATGAGGTATATTGGGGCAATATAGATCTATAGAACTGCTTTTTACCTCTTGAATTTTTGTAAAAAAAGCTTTGCTGGGATTTCCAAAATCTTTTGCATGCAGGTACAATGCTAAATAAATCGTACCTTTGGCCTCTTTGATATGTTCGATTTGAATCCGAAGAGTACCTGATTCTTTATTTTGTGCACTTAATTGATGCATTTCAATTACAAGAAATAAAAAAATCAGAATATAGCTTAGGTTGGGTATTTTTGAAAGTTTCATATGATATAAAACGACATGAGGTACAAATGGTTTATTCTTAGTTGCTTCAATTTTATTTTTTATTCCTGTGGTAATGAAAATAAAGTAATTTCTTTAGAAAAAAAACAAGAAATTGAAGAATTGGATAGTTTGGTTTATTTTGATATCAACTTTGTGGGTGATATCATGCAACACATTGTTCAGGTAAATGCCGCCCGTGTTGATAAAGACATTTACAATTATGAACCCTGTTTTCGTTTTGTGCAAGGAATTTTATCTGCGGATGATTTAACAGTGGGTAATTTAGAACTTACATTGAATGGTTTGGGACCTTTTAGTGGATTTCCTTTTTTTAAATCACCCGATACCTTAGCTTGGTTTTTGAAAGAAGCAGGATTTGATTTGATCCTTACAGCGAATAATCATAGTAATGACAATGGTTATTTTGGAGTTAGCCATACTTTGGAAGTTTTAGAAAAACTTAGAATAAAATCAACAGGAACTTTTAGGGACTCTTCTGAGAGATTGAAGTCTTATCCTCTTTTGCTCAGCTTACAGAAAAAAAACCAATCCTTACTACTCGCAATTTTGAATTGTACTTTTAGCACAAATGGAATTCCAACCACAAAACCTGCCATTGTGAATGGGATAGATACCAATCAGATTCTTTCTGATTTAAAAGCGGCTCAAAACAAAGGTGCCGAATTTATTGTCATGTGCATTCATTGGGGAAATGAATACGCACTAACCCCTTCTGGCGAACAAAGGAAAATTGCCAGATGGTTGATTGAACATGGAATTGATCTTATCGTGGGAGCTCATCCACATGTCATACAAAATATTGAAATAGACAGCATTGAACTAAATGCTAAGAAAAAAAAGGTTCCTGTATTTTATTCATTGGGGAACTTTGTATCCAATCAACAGGATGAACATACAAATTTTGGATTGATCGCAGGGGTTAGAATTTTTAGAAATAAGCAGAATGCACAAGTTGGCATTCATGATTTATTTTATATTCCTGTTTTCAGGTACATTCGGAAACATCTTAAGAAATCTTATCATGTTTTACCAATTTCAGCAACTTTATCAGACACAGCTTTGGTGCAACAATTGTCCGCTACAGATTACCAGACGATTAAAAGCGGATATGATGCATTGAACAAAAGGATAGGCAATCAGGTTTTTGAAAAAAAGTTCAACTTTTCAGATTATACGAAAAAAATCAGAAGAGATTTTAACCCGTAATTCATTATTTTGATGTCAAATGTAATTTTTTTGCTTAAATTTTTGTCAATATGTTGTTAATATTCTAATTTTATAGAATTATTGAGACTCAAAAATACAGCAGATACCTATGAATAGTGTGGTCACGCAAAGGTTCATTAATTGTCACAACAAACTGAAAAAAGAATTAAGGGTAAAATCCAGCAGGCAATTTGCCATGCATCTGGAATACCTTCCTCAAAGTTTAAGTGAGATATTAAAAAATAGGAGAGATGTGACAATTGAGCTTCTGAGAAAGGCCATTGAGGTGTATCAGATGAATCCTGTTTATTTATTTACAGGGGAAGGGCCTTTGTTCATGAAGGAAGAAGAGTATAAAAATTTTAAGTTACTTACGATTGTAACAGATTCATCCAATGATGAAAAAATTGTTCACGTACCTATACCTGCTCAGGCGGGCTATGCTTCAGAGTCAAATGATCCAATTTTTGTTCAGGATTTACCCACCTATTCCTTGCCCGACTATAAATATAAAGTAGGAACCCATCGATCTTTTGACGTGGCGGGAGATAGCATGGAGCCCACTTTATTTGAGGGAGATAAGGTTGTTTGTAGTTATCTTGAACCCAGTCTTTGGGAAAGTTCTATCAAGGATAGTTATGTTTATGTAATTGTGACAAGGGGTGATGTGCTTGTAAAAAGAGTACATAACAAAATCAGAGAGGATAAAACCTTGCTTTTGATTTCTGATAATCCGTATTACGATCCTTATATTACCAGAATCAGTGATATTAAAGAAATATGGTATGTTAGAGCTAAGATAAGTCCATTTTTGCCCTCTCCATCCAGTGTGAAAAATAATATTAAGGATGAAATGGATCAATTGAGAAATACAATTCAAAATCAATCAAGTATCATTGAAAATTTGTATAAAACCATTGATGCTCTGGTAAACGGAAAAAAATAATTCCAAAATCCTATCATTTCACCTGAATCAAGCAATCCTTTTCTTATCTTTGCCTTCCGTAACAAAGTAAACTAAAAATGACAAAATATATCTTTGTAACGGGTGGGGTCAGTTCTTCCTTAGGGAAAGGAATCATTGCAGCCTCTTTGGGCAAATTATTAAAAGCAAGGGGCTTTTCAGTTACTATTCAAAAATTAGATCCTTATATAAATGTTGATCCAGGAACATTAAATCCATACGAACATGGAGAATGTTATGTAACTGAGGATGGAGCAGAAACAGATTTAGATTTGGGTCATTATGAACGTTTCCTGAATACAAACACAGCACAATTAAATAATGTTACGACGGGTAAAATTTATCAAACGGTCATTAACAAAGAAAGAGCTGGAGTTTATTTGGGAAAAACTGTTCAAGTTGTACCGCATATCACTGATGAGATCAAAAGAAATATTTTAAAAGTATCAGAGCATAAGAAATATGATATTGTCATAGTTGAAATTGGTGGTACAGTAGGAGATATAGAGTCTCTACCCTATATTGAATCTATGAGGCAGTTGCGTTGGGAAATGGGAAAAGAAAACTGTATTAATATTCATCTTACTCTTATACCTTTTTTAAAAGCTGCCGGAGAACTTAAAACAAAACCAACCCAACATTCCGTGAAGGAATTACTAAGTTCTGGCGTTCAACCTGATATTTTGGTTTGTAGAACAGAACATGAACTTTCCTTTGACTTAAAAAGAAAATTAGCACTTTTTTGTAATCTAGATTCTGGTTCTGTAGTAGAAGCCATGGATGCTGAAAGTATCTATGATGTTCCCTTGTTGATGTTGAAAGAGAAATTGGATACAACAGTTCTGACAAAATTAAGGTTAATCGATAAGACTGAGCCTAAATTAGAAAAATGGAAAAACTTTCTTTCAGTACTCAAAAATCCTTCCGGACAAATCAGTATCGGGTTGATTGGTAAGTATGTTGAATTACAAGATGCATATAAGTCAATCAGCGAGGCCTTTGTTCATGCAGCTGTTGCCAATGGGATCAAGGTGAAATTAGTTTACATACATTCCTCGTTGATTGAAGCAACAAATGTGAAAGAGAAACTACAGGGTTTATCTGGAATTATTGTTGCACCCGGATTTGGTGAAAGGGGAATAGAGGGTAAGATCGAGGCTATCAAATATGCAAGAACAAATCAATTGCCATTTTTTGGTATATGTTTGGGAATGCAATGCGCTGTTGTAGAGTTTGCTCAAAATGTATTGGGTCTTGCCGATGCGGCGTCTACGGAGATGAATCCTGATACTACAGCTCCCGTCATTCATTTAATGGAAGCTCAAAAGAATATTGAGTCAAAAGGAGGAACGATGCGCTTGGGTACTTATCCCTGTGAACTCAGAAAGGATAGTTTAGCTAAGTCTGTTTATGGAAAGAAGAATATTCATGAAAGGCACAGACACCGTTACGAATTTAACAACTCCTATTTGGAAAATTTTGAGACAGCAGGAATGAAGGCAACAGGAATAAATCCAGACAACGGTTTGGTGGAGATTGTCGAGATACCCACACATCCTTGGTTTGTTGGAGTTCAATTTCATCCCGAGTATAAAAGTAGGGTGGAGGAACCACATCCTTTGTTTACAGACTTTGTATCTGCCTGTATTCGATTTGATAAAGAATTCAAAAAATAAAAAAAAAGGATATCAATTTATGATATCCTTTTTTTTGGGAAAAGTTTACAAATCGTTATTCAACTGGTAAGGCATTGTATACATTTACAACCTCACGAACAGCACTGGCAGAATCTTGCAACAACTTCATTTCATCAGCATTCAATTGTAATTCAATAACCTGTTCAATTCCATTGGCGCCTAATTTAACAGGAACCCCAAGGCACAACTCGTTAATGCCATACTGGCCGTTAAGCCAAGCGCAACATGGGAAGATTCTTTGCTCGTCTCTCACAATTGCAGATACCATTTGAGCAGCAGCTGCACCTGGAGCATACCATGCAGATGTGCCCATGAGTTGAACTAATTCTCCACCTCCATTCTGAGTTCTTTTGATAATTGCGTCTAATTTTTCTTTTTCGATCATTTCTGTAAGGGGAATACCAGAAATTGTAGTGTATCTGGGCAGTGGAACCATCGTGTCTCCATGTCCACCCATTAGAACAGCTTGTATATCTCGAACTGAAACATTCAATTCTAAGGAAAGAAATGCTCTGTAGCGTGCTGTGTCCAAAATACCGGCCATCCCAAATACTCTGTTAGGGGCAAGTCCAGATCTTTTGAATGCAGCGTAGGTCATCACATCTAAGGGATTTGAAACTACAATGATAATAGGATTGGGAGAATATTGTAAAATCTGATCAGTAACCGAATTTACAATCTTAGCATTGATCGCAATTAAATCGTCTCTGCTCATACCTGGTTTACGTGGCAGACCTGCAGTGATAACCACGATATCTGAATTTGCGGTTTGTCTGTAATCAGATGTGCCAATGACTCGGGTGCTATATTCACCTATAGGTGCCTGTTGGTAGATATCCAAAGCCTTTCCCATAGCCATCTCTCCCTTTAGGTCAAGGAGTACAATTTCGTTCACAATATTATCATGTGCCAAAACATCTGCTACAGTTGCACCGACATTACCAGCACCAACAACAGTTACTTTTCTCATATTGAAATTGATTTAAAAATGAATTATTTTAATAATTTAAACCACAAAGATAGTTGATTATCTACAATAAATTTCGAGATTTTAACTAAAAAAAACCTTGTAAAGAATTAAATTTTGTTAAAATATTTTCCAGAAATGTTATTTCTACGCTAAAAAGGTAAAATATAGTTAGTGCGGATCTTAGCATATAATTTTTGTAATAAATTATAGTGTAAAATTTACTTTGGTGAAGATATGTTTTTGTAAAAATTATTATCTTAGCCTATTGTTAAGCCTGATGAAAGAACGAATTGAATTGCTTTGAAATAAATTCTTGTAAATCAGTTGCTTATCTTTTTAATTTGAATCATTAAAACCTAACGTGCAAAAATTATGTTAAGAAATCTTACATTATTTGTGACTTTACTGCTTGGTTTTTCTCTGGTTGAAACAATTTCAGCCCAGCACAACCACTTGGGGTGTGGTACAACTACTCAAGATCAAGACAGAATTAAGGATCAATTATTTGAAAACAGAAGGAACAAAGCACAGCTGATGGCAACCTACAATGATGCGATCAGAATGCGTAATGCAAATGACAGCACCTTATGGGTTCCTGTCGTTTTTCATATGTGTTCCAGAGCTGACGGAACTGGCCAACAAAATGATGCCTGGGTTCTTCAGGAAATGTGCTATTTAAATCAGAATTATGCAGACCAAAACATTCAATTTTATTTGGTTGATATCAACAGATTTAACTCAAATCAAATGTATGTTAATGCGGAAGCTAACTCTGACTACATCCGTTCTATTCACAGGGTAAATAATGTGGTGAACATTTATGTGGCAGGTCCTGCAGTAGGAGGCACTCAATATGGAGCTTATTATGCACCCAACTGGGATTGGATTTTTACCTGGAACGATATCTACAATTGGGGTTTGTCTCATGAAGTTGGTCATATGTTTACACTAGCACACACATTTAACGGGTGGGAAGGTACTGACTATGCTACAGAATCTGCAGCAAACGGTTATGCCCCTATGATGGGAACCAATGGCAGACCTGTTGAGAAAGTGGCTAGAGGTATAGCTGGAGAAAATTGCCAATATGCTGCCGATGGATTTTGTGATACACCACCAGATTATGCATCTGGAGGAGGTGGATGTAACATGCCATCTAACTGGTTTGATCCAGATTCCGTTCAAGTACAAGCGAGTAATACTGATAATCCGCTCAACTACATGAGTTATTTCTTTTGTGGTCCCAAGAAGTTTACTGATGATCAAAAAGATGCGATTAAACTTGATGTAGTAAGAAGATGGAACGCTTCTCAGGATGCGCCAAGTCCACTCACTGTTACAAATGCACCCAATATTTTGTACCCATCTAATGGAGCAATAGCTCCCTATACAAGTGCACCTGTGCACTTTACATGGGAAGATAGCGGTAATCATGGCATGTATTTATTTACCTGTGACAGAACTACTTTAAATGGTGCAGTTGTTGTGAATAACATTGCAACCAGATTGGTAAGTGGCAATGAAACTTGGTTAACATTAACTCCAAATCTTGAGTATAGATGGTCTGTAAGAGCATTAACAGCCTATGATTTGTGTAATAATCCTGCCAATGCTTCCACCCCTGCACTCTTTACTACAGCCAACTGGCCTTTGTCAAACGACCAAGTTGAAGCTACAGTTTTAAGTAGTAATGTTTATCCTAATCCTACAGGTATGAACGATGAGGTAATGGTCGAAGTGGAAGTACCTTTTGATGCTCAGGTTCAAATTACAATTTCTAATACTTTAGGACAGATGGTTATGCCTGCTCAACAAATGAATGTATTTTCCGGAAAAAATATCGAACTTTTAAATGTAAGAGACTTATCTGCGGGAATGTATTTTGTTAATATTGAAACAGGTAATCAAGTGATTACTCATAAATTGATCGTGAATAAGTAATTAACTGTATCATATCAATGAAAAGGGCTTTTGTACAAACAAAAGCCCTTTTTTTATTGATATGCACCAAACTGATTTTCAAACATAGATTATGATGGATAATCAATTATTTTTTATATTTCCAATTTTTGTCTCTGCCCAAACGAATCATTTCTATTGCTTTTTGAATTCTATTCAGTTTGGTTTCTTCTTTTTTTGCATCTATTATCCATTGAATGTATTCTTTCTGACAAGATATACTCATAGATTTGAACTGCTGCCAACATTCAGGATTGGAATGCAGCGCATTTGTTAGTGCCTCGGGTATTTCCAGAATTAGTTCTTTAGAATTTTCGATCTTTTTTTTCTTGTAATCTGACAAATGAAGTTTTTTGGCTTCATCAATCAAATCAATTAAAATTTCTTCAGAGGGTAAATCTTCCAGTGATTTTATTTTCCCTAATTGACCCATACCTGTAGACCCAATAGGATAAAGAACCTGATGCGGATCTGTCATTCCTTCAGCGTTCCAAAAGCTAAAACTACAATGTTGCTTGTGGGCGGCCATGCTACAGATCATTTTATTATCTAAGGTGAAACATGGAAAATTCCATTTAATTTCAACGTTTGATTCGGGTATTTGCCTTAGGATTAGATTTTTCAGATACAAAAGGATGGGTTGTGCAAAGGGAGCAGCCTCACTGTAATAGGATTCAAAGTCTTTGGCTTTCATACACCAATTGATTTAATATTTCATCTTTGAGAAGAATCAGTTCAAGTTGCTCGTTGTAGGAAGCGGAAAGTATGAACAATTTTTGTTTGAGAAAATGCTCATACACATAATTATTTACTTGGGGTATTTGAATATGGCTTAGTGAATTGATATCAACCCATACCAGTTCACCTTCTTCACATTTGGGTGGAATAAATTTTTCTACCCTGGATGTGTATATGTAACTAAGCCAATTGTATTGAACGGGGGAGGTCTCGCATAAAATTCCTGCAAGTTTCAGTTCTTTTGGAATAAATCCAGTTTCCTCATGACATTCTCTTATGGCAGCTGCTTCAGGATTTTCAAATTCTAATAATTTTCCTCCAACAGGCAAATATTTTCCTTTATTAGGTTCTTTGTTGCGAATCATTAAGAGTATTTCCTTGTCAGTTTGAAGGATTAGCATGGCAGCGATTTTGATATGTCCTTGAGCATTCACAGCCAATGGAATTTTACATTTTGATTTATATCCGGATGAAGACTGTATGCCACCGGACAAGTTTTTGCACAATTTTCTAATATTCTCATTGTTTTATGATCCAATTTTTCTTTGAAAAATAGGTCTATTTTGATTTCTGTAATTCTACGTGGGTCAGTACCCATGATTTTGGTAATTTGAACTTCGGTATCTACAATGTTCCATTGGTTTTCATTGGCTTTGATTCCCATGATAGTTAACATGCAGGCTGCTAAGGCTGTAGCAACCAGATCAGTGGGAGAAAATGATGCACCTTGTCCCTGATTGTCTGTAGGTGCATCTGTGATGAGAGTTGTTGAAGATGCACTGTGCGTACATAAATTTCTTAAGTTTCCCTGGTAAATGATACTAGCTGTCATATTTCATCGTTTAAATCAATGGCTAAATCCAATAATGGCTAAATTTATATGAATTTGTATTAAATTCGAAGAGAAAATAAAAAGATATGTTTTGTTAAACTTTGTTAAGTTTTAAAAATACCCCCAACTGTTTCTTGCTTTGGTATATATTTGGAATATGATGATTAAAATGAGTAGAAATATGAAGATTAAACTAGCTGTTCTGGTAATTTTAAGTTCCCTATTTATTGCTTTCAAATGGCAGGGGCAAACTTACAAACTGAGTGATTTTGATGATAAAGAATCTTTATTGATGGAGGTGGTATATCAGAGTTTGCAGTACAATCATTATGCGCCTGAGAATTTGGATGATAAGTTTTCTGCCAAAGTTTTTGATTTATACATCAAAAGATTGGATGTTGGCAAAAGGTTTTTCTTAAAAGAAGATATGGAAGCCTTTCTTTCTTACCGGAATCAACTCGATGATGAGATCCAAAATAAGTCCTTCGCATTTTTTAATTTAGTTAGTGAAAGATTTGAAAAAAGATATTCCAAGGTAAAATCGATCTATGAGGAAATTCTTTCTCAACCATTTGAATTTGATACGGAAGAACAAATAGAGACTGATGGAGAAAAAATGGATTATGTCTCCACTGATCCTGAGCTCAAGGAAAGATGGAGATTGTACTTAAAATGGCAAGTGTTAAGTAGAGTGGAGGAGATTGTATCACAACAGGAAAAAAGAAGCAAAAAGGATGCGAAGGATACAATTGCAGAAGAGAATATTGAACCTAAATCCATGATTCAAATCGAAAAAGAGGAGCGTGAAAAAGTACTTAAGAATTTTAGAAATTGGTCAAAAAGTATTGAAAAAGAGACTCGATCCGAAAAAATGGCGGCATATGTTAACACTTTCACAAATGCTTATGAGCCTCATTCTGGTTATTTTCCTCCTTTAGAAAAAGAAAATTTCAATATTCGCATGTCCGGAAAATTGGAAGGGATTGGGGCGCAATTAAGAGAGGAAGACGGATATATCAAAGTTGTAAATATTGTACCTGGTTCTGCCTCTTACAGACAAGGAGAACTAGAGGTGAACGATAAAATAATAAAAGTTGGACAGGGAAAAGAAGAGCCCGTTGATGTTGTTGATATGAGAATCGATGATGTTCTTCCCTTGATTCGAGGAAAAAAAGATACGGAAGTAAGATTAACTGTTAAAAAAACCAGCGGTGCGATCAAGGTGATTCCTATCTTAAGGGATGTAGTAGTTTTAGAGGAAAGTTATGCTAAATCAGCCATTTTAGAGCATTCAAAATTAAATGTAAGGGTAGGACTTATAGATTTAAGGAGTTTTTATGCTGATTTTGATGATCCTAATGGGAGAAGATGTGCAAAAGATATCAAAAAGGAAGTTGAAAAATTAATCAAGGAAAAAGTAGACGGAATTGTCATTGATTTAAGATTTAATGGTGGAGGCTCCCTAACGGATGTGGTTGACATGACTGGCCTTTTTGTAGATAAAGGGCCTATTGTTCAGGTAAAAAACAGGAATGCAAAGCCATATGTTTATGAAGATCGCGATCCCAGTACCCTTTATTCTGGTCCTTTGATTATCATGGTGAACGCTTATTCAGCCTCAGCTTCAGAGATTATGGCAGCTGCACTTCAAGATCATGGCAGAGCCATTATAGTTGGAACTTCCCCAGCAACCTTTGGAAAGGGTACAGTTCAAAGATTTTTTAGTCTAGATGCCATAGTTCCTGATCATCTAAAATATTTGGGTGAATTGGGTAGTATTAAAATAACAATTCAAAAATTTTACCGTATTAATGGCGGATCAACACAAATGAAAGGTGTGATTCCAGATATCATTTTACCAGGTGCCTATAGCTATATGAAAGTGGGAGAACAAGAAGAGGACTATCCCATGGCTTGGTCTGAAATTGAACCTGTTGCCTATTCAAAAAATGATCAATTTGCAAAAATAGTTGATAAAGTAAAAAAGAAAAGTGCAAAGAGGGTAGCGCATAGTAAGGTTTTTCAATTAATTGATGAAAATGCCAAGTGGATTAAGAAAAGACAAGATGAGTCTACTTTTTCCTTGCAGTTTGATCAATATATTAAAAATCAAAAACAGATAGATGCTGAAATGGAAGGCTTTAAGGAAATTACAAAAGAAAATGAAATCCTTAGTATCAAATCATTGAAGATTGATTCAGATCAGATTGGTTCAGATACCTTGAAATTAAATGTTATGAAAAATTGGCATAAATCGTTGAAACAAGATGCTTATTTGGAGGAGGTAACCGAAATGATTTATGATTGGAAAAAATAATTTTTTTTAGTCCTCTCTCGTGGGGACTTTTTTTTGGTTCCACTTCTCATTTTATAAAGTTTATTCTATATTTATAAGATAAGTAATTCCTATGCAGATAGATGTAGATAAATCATCAGAGACAGCTCATGAAAAATTAGTTTTACAGCTTCCTATGGAAGATGTAAACTTAATCCTAAAAGCTTTGGGTAATTTGCCCTTTCATCAAGTTTATGATCTGATTGGAAAAATTCATCAACAGGCCAACGAACAATTATTTGAAAAATAAATTATTGTTCATGAATCGAGATCCACTGCAAATAAAAAAAGAAGATGTGCTACACAAGTGCATGGATTTTTATGCACTTCGGGAAGAAGGGATGGAATTGCTTCAAAAATTAACAGGTTCCATTTGGACGGACTACAATGTTCACGATCCTGGCGTAACTATTCTGGAACAACTTTGTTATGCACTGGCAGATTTGGGTTATCGAACCGAATTCAGCATTCAAGACTTACTTCATAGCACCCGTCCTAAGTCCAATACGAAACCACAGGATACTTACTTTGATCCATCTGAAATATTACCTACAAACCCAGTCAGTATTAATGATTACAGAAAGTTGATTATTGATCGGGTTCAAGGGGTGAAAAATGCCTGGGTAATACCGGTGACTAATCACTTGTTGGGAGTAAAAGGATTGTACAATGTATATCTCCAATTGGAGGATATTTCTTATTCCAGTGAGATTGTAAGGCAGGTGAAAGAAGTATTTTGCGCCCACAGGAATATGGGGGAAGATTTGGAGTCGATAGAAATCCTGGAAAAGGAGAATATTACAGTTTATGCTGAACTGGATATTAGCTCTGACGTCATAGCTGAAGAAGTTTTGGCTGAAATCTTATTTAAGTTGGAGGAGCATTTGAATCCTTCCATCCGATTTTATAGTGTTGATGAGTTGATAGCAGAGGGTAGACAAATTGACCAAATTTTTGATGGACCCAGTCCGGTTCATGGTATAATAAAGAGTGAGGACCTGAAACCCATTAAGCAGGAGGTTTATATTTCAAAGATGGTTGAAATTATTTCTGCGGTGAAAGGGGTAAGAAGATTATTTTCTTTCAGGGTAGAGAAAGATGGTTTTCCGGTAGAAGGAGATCTGGTTCACATAGCAGAGAACAGGTTTCCATATTTAGATATGGATACAATAGATTTTAAATGGAAATCTCAGGAATATCCCATACGTTTTGAAAGAGGAAATCTAAATTATCAACTTGACCTCAATACGGCCAACCAGATTTTATATTCTCTCTACGCCAAATACAAAAAAGGATATCATGTTAAATTACTTTTCAATGAGAAAGATTATCCTTCTCTTTGGACTCAGGAAGAAATTTCAAAGTATTATTCCATTCAACATGGTTTTCCAGTAACTTATGGGCTCGGATCACTCGGATTAATCAATCAATTGCGCCCAAGCAGAGAGAGATATGCAATGATTAAGCAATTGAGAGGATATTTGCTGTTTTTCGAACAAATTTTGGCAAACCACTTAGCTCAATTGTCTAAAATAAAGGAAATTTTTTCCCTTTCTTCAGATTTGAATCAGACTTATTTTAGCCAGATACCTCAACATATTCCTTTTTTGGAAGAGGTTGTTGCTGGTAATCAGTTGGGTAGCTATGAAACAAAATTAACTGAGACATTGCGAAAGGGAGATCCATTCCTCCAAAGGCGAAACAGGGTTTTAGATCATTTATTGGCAAGATTTGGAGAACATTTTTCTACAGATTTTTTAATGCGCCTGGACCATTATATACAGGACGAGGATCAATTGAAAAAGCAGGATTCCCTGATACAGGCCAAGATTGATTTGCTTGCCAATTATGTTCACACGAGCCGAAATAAAAGTAAGGGTGTAGATTATCTCAGTCTTTCAGCATTAATGGAATCACAGGAAAATAATTGGAATGCAGTTTTTGATCAAATAAAAAGTGTTTATCCCAATGAAAAAGACCAGATTGAATCTCAAAGGCTGAAAATAAGAGAACATTATAGCCATCTGGTACATATTCAGGATCTAGTTTCTTTGGCTTACAAGGAAATATCAACTGATGATTTTGCCCATGAAATGACCAGAAAAATATTGAATGATATGGATTTGGAGGAAAAATATATCCAGGAAATTCATGAAGTCAATGTAAAACATATACAATGGGCTAAGGATTTAATTCGGTCTGAGGTTTCAGGCTTGAAAAAAAGAGTGAGCTTGCTTTTGAGTATTGAGAAAACCGGAAATGAATCTTTGCTGTCATTTTTTGAAAGAGAGGGCGATCAAATTAAATTAAAAAATTTGCCCATTCAGAATCGTACAGATACGGAGCAGATGTTTTTTTTAACAGAGGTGCATACACAAAATCTAAATCAAAATGATCCGGGTTTTAGTTTATATCAAGACAATTTTGTCTTTAGATATACAAATGAGTTGAGGTTTTTTCAGGAATTATCCTCAAAAGCTGTCTTTGCACATCAATATATTATACAGACGATTACTACAGATTCAGCTGAGGTTTATGGAATCTTTTTCAAACAGTTACAAAATGAAGATAGTTATCTGATTAAATGGGAAACTACCAGATTGGCTGCCATGGAATCCATTCAGTTCTTAGTAAAAACTTTTAGGACTTTGAATAGGTCCAGTGAAGGAATTCATCAATTGGAACATGTACTCCTTAGGCCTCAGGCACAGGATAAACACGGTTTTCGATTACTGAACGATCAGGATCGAATTTTGCTGCAAACCGTACATACAGGAAATTACGAAGATCAAAAATTTATATCTCAGCAAATTGACTTATTGGCGGCCAAAAAGGAATTATATGAAATAAGAAAAAATAATGATAATACCTTTACCTTGTATGTAGTTGAATATCAAAAAGATATACTTTATTGTCCAGAGTTGTTTTATACGGAAGAGGGCGCAAGAGAGAAAAGAGATGAAATTATTGATTTTATCGAAAGCTTTAAAAATGCAATAACGAGTCTGCAATCTTTTATATCATTTTACATGGATGATCAGCAAGGTTCCCAAGAAGTTCATGATAATTATTCTTTGGCCATGACTGTTGTTATTCCCGACTGGCCTGGCAGATTTCAAATTGATGATTTTAAAAAGCATATAAAAAATCTGTACAGATTAAATGCACCTGTTCACCTCGATATTCAATTTAAGTTTTTGAATCTGAACCAAATGTTTGCATTTGAGTCGATGTATTACGAGTGGATGTCACTCAGATCATTAACCGCATCTCCTCAACCTCAATTAGATCAGGTCGCTTATAAACTTTTACAATTTGTAAATCAAATCTGATGATCATGAAAAATATTTTATTCCTGTTTTGTTTTCTTATTTCAATGCAAATTACAGCGCAGTCTACCGTTAAGTTTCGCATTAAAAATGCCGGATTTACAGTAAATGGATCTTTTTCTTCCTTTACGAATCAGATCAGCTTTGACCCTCAGAATTTATCTCAATCCAAACTAACGGGTGTTGTAAAAGTTGAATCTGTGAATACCGCAAATTCTATGCGTGACAATCATTTACGTAATGCTGATTATTTTGATGTGAAAAAATTTCCAACTATGAAATTCGAATCAGCCTCAATTCAGTTGATTTCAACGAATAAGTTCAAGGTAAATGGAAATCTTACAATCAAAGATGTTACCAAAAAGGTAAGTTTTGAAATGAACTATCAACTCAAAAATGGTAAGCAAAATTTTGATGCCAGTTGGAAAATCAATCGACTTGATTATCATGTGGGTGAAAGTAGTTGGGTTACTGATGATGAGCTAAGTATTGATATACACATCGAGAAATAAAATCAGCAGATCAATTCAATATGAGGGTACTCAGCTTGAATTCTTTGTATATATAGGATATTTTTACCCAAAGGACTTTGTTGCAGTATAATTTTTTTGAGCTTTTCTAACGAAAAAAGTGAGGCTGGAAGGCTTTTGATTTGGGTTCTTCTCAGATTTAATACTTCTAAATTAGTTAAATGGATACAATCTTCAGATATGTTATTTATATCGGAGGCATCAAGATCCAACTCAACCAGGCTTTTTAGTTGATACAAGGAAATAGGCAACTCTTCGGCTCGGTACATATAGAGCCGTACATTTGTTAGGGATTGAAATCCAATAAAATAATCGCTTCGAATTTTAAGTGATATGGCGTTAACTTTTAGAATGCGTAAAGAATTAAGTAATTTAATTTCTTCTGGAAGGTCTTGAATAGAGGCCCTGACATCTAATTGCTCCAAGCTTTTGAGTTGGCTGAGCCCCTCGGGTAATCGGGTCATTAGAAAATAAGGCTGTGTGGGAATTGACAAGGTGATTAGATTTTTTTTCTGGTAGACGAGATGAAAAATTTCCAGAAAATCTGTTCGATCTGGGAGGTATAGATGTTTCTCATCTGTATGATACACCCAATAAGAAAATGCCTTGTCAAAAAGTGATTGTTGTTCCTGTCTGCTACATAATTTAAAGGCTTCATTGAAAAAATGAATTTCTTTGGTAAACTCAAAACGGTAGCTTAGGTATGACAAAGAATGAAACCATTCAATTGTTTGTAAACTATCAATATTCATTTGAAGAAGCAGATCCAGCGACCTGGATTTTTTCTTTAAGTGTGAGGGAACCAGGGGTTGAATCATTTCAAAAATTTCTTGATGAAAGTTCTTTGCCTGTTCATTTTGCAGGCTTGCCCATAAAATTTCAAAGAATAATATGGGGTGGCTACTTGCTTTTATCAAGTTAATTGCCAATGAAATAGAATGATTTTGATTCTCGAGAATGAGATTTGTGAGTTTTGTGATATTTGGCTGCCTAACTAAGGATTTGATCTGTTTGAACAGATGATCCACAGTACATATGGCTATATTTTTTTCTGTTATCGATAACCATAATTGAGATTCTTCTGGATTGAGTTTGTTTCCCACTAGGATCAAGTCTGCCTCTGCCAGATTTTTTTTTGACTTAATTTTTACAAGTTTACATATTTTTTTAATCGTATTTTTTTGAAGCTCTGTGTGACCAATCAGAAAAATTGATTTTGGAATTTCAGAAATCTCTAGCTCCCGGCTCAATGCTTGATAGGCTTGTAAAGCAAGGCTTTTATCTTTCTCAAGAAGTTGGTAAAAGAGCAATCGTAAGCCATTGTTTAGCGATAGTTTCATTTGTAATTACTGATTCAAAAGAAATTAAGTTGTCAAAATTAGCTATATTTGGGAAAGCAAAAGAAATTTAAATCCAGATGTTGTCATTCCTTTTATTAATAATCGGATTTTTTATTTGTGATCAGGTACAATCTCAGGATTTATCTTGTAAGTTTTTAGTTAATACCGTAGACGAATACACTGGTAAGATACATCAGGAGACTGAGAATGTCTATTTTTTTTCGTTTTCCCCCAAGGCGCAGAAGCGTAACAACCTCGATGAGGATTTTTTGAAGGTGGAAGGTCAGGTTATCAGAAAAGATGATGATTTGTCTTTGTTCCTTACCTTTGTATTCAGAACCAAAGATGCAGAGGATGGCTATGGGAGTATTGCTGCAGGAACAGCGCTTCAACTCTATGATTTGAAATCAAAAAAGATTGAGTTAAAAACCGAAAAGGGAGCTCAGATTGTCAAAACCAATCAGACGGTTATGTACAAATGTAATTTTACCATTTCCAATAAAGATATAAAAGCACTTAAAACCTTTGAGATTGATGCTATATCGCTTAATTTTACAAAAGGATATCAACGTTTTGATGTTTTTTATTTGGATTTTTTATCAGATCATTTAAATTGTATTTTTCCATAATATGCCATTTCAAGCTACAGGAATCGAAGGTCTTTGGGTTTTTGAACCACAAATATTCAAGGATGAAAGGGGTTATTTTTACGAGAGTTTTAACGAGAAGGTATTCTCAGATATTGGGATTAAACGACCTTTCGTTCAGGACAACCAGGCCAGATCTACCTATGGAGTTTTGAGAGGCTTACATTTTCAAAAAGGTGAGTCGGCTCAGGCTAAGTTAGTCAGGGTTTTTGAAGGTGCGGTTTTAGATGTCGTCGTTGATATTCGTGAGAATTCGCCCAGCTTTGGAAAGTCATTTGCCATTGAGTTGAGTGCAGAAAACAAGAAACAGTTGTATGTTCCCAGGGGATTTGCGCATGGCTATGTTGTGTTGACCCCGACGGCTGAATTTTTTTATAAATGTGATAACTATTACAATAAATCTGCAGAGGGTGGAGTTATATACAATGATCCACAATTACAGATTGATTGGAAAATAGATTCAAAGCATATTATTTTATCTGAAAAAGATCAAATTCTTCCTTTACTTTCACAAATTACTCCTGAAACATGCATATTCTCGTAACAGGTTCTAAGGGGCAATTAGGTTCCGAATTACAATATTTGGCAAATAGCAAGGCTGATTCGCATTGGCATTTCACCTTTGTTGATTTAGATCTTCTTGACATAACACAAATGAGCCAGGTTTCCGAGATGTTTGCAAAAAATAAGTTTGACGTTTGTATTAACTGCGCTGCATATACTGCTGTAGATAAAGCAGAATCTGATGTTGAAAAAGCGATTCAGGTAAATGTGTATGCTGTAGAAAATTTGGCGATCAAATGCAATGAGTATAAGGTAAAGTTTTTACATATTTCTACTGATTATGTCTATCATAGCTTACATAATCTACCTTATAAAGAATCAGACGATACCGATCCCAAATCGGTGTATGGTCTTTCTAAATTGAGGGGAGAGCAGAAAGCCTTTGCTTATTGTCAGCAAGTGATTGTGGTAAGAACTTCGTGGGTGTATTCCAGCTTTGGTCATAATTTTGTTAAAACCATGCTCAGATTGGCAGATGAGAAAAGTAGTTTGGGTGTGGTGTTTGATCAAATTGGATCACCAACTTACGCCAGAGATTTAGCTGCAGCTTTACTGCAAATAGTAAAATTCGGAGAGGCCAATCCTGATTTTCAATGGAATGATGTTTATCATTACAGCAATGAGGGTGTTTGCAGTTGGTACGATTTAGCAGCATATTGTTTTGATTATACAAATAAAACGATTCAATTAAGTCCTTTGGAAACATCCGAATATCCTACAGCGGCGGAAAGACCAGCATACAGCGTGCTCAATAAAAATAAGATAAAAAAAACCTTTGGTATCCATATACCTCATTGGACTGAAAGTTTGAAAGCATGTTTAGATCTTTTAATTCATAAAGACGGGGGAAGCCATTCATGACAAAATATAAATTAAAAGACTTAAAGACTTACAATTCTACGGAATGGTTAGCTGAGAATAAGAAAAAATACAGACAGGTTTTTGATAGATATGAGTCTGCATATATATATGCTGAACTATCACTATACAATAAGGAATTTGATCGTGGAGAATGGTCTGCTCGTATCGAACTAAAATGCTACTACCAAAAAAAAACGATTAAAGAAATTTGTCATTTAAGTTTCGAGAGAAAAATAAGTCCCCTAGATCCTATTGCCTATATTCGGGAAGGTTGGGGAAATAAGAGAAACGGAAGTTATTGGAGAAAAGGAACTTACTATTGGGAAGCCTGGATTGATGGTATTTTGGTGGCGACGAAATATTTTTATGTAGAAGAATCTAAACAAAGAGTATTTCATACGGATAACTATCTGAGATTGCTTTCAGTTAAATTATACGAAGCTTCATTTGATAATGTAGATCTGTATGAACGAGTTTATTTAAAAGTTTTTGAATCTGAGTCTACACGCTACATATTCTCGGAGATAAATTTTGAAAATAAAAATTTTGAGCAACCCTGGTATTGTGAAATGACAGTTAGATATTTCAACGAATCCAAACAGTTGAAAGGTCAGGCTAGTGTATTACAATGGGTTCATCCTTTGGATGGTGATCAGAGTCTTACTTTGTCTGTAGGGTCTAATTTGCAGGGGACATGGACAGAAGGCACTTATTATGCTGAAATTTTGTTTATGGATCAACTGTTGGCAACAGTTCCCTTTGAGGTGTCCGTCTTTTTTGATGAGGGATTGCCTCCCTTAATCATACCACATGCTTTCCGCCCGGAGATTTCCGACCAAGCCGAACCTCAAAGGGAAGGTTTTCAGGATGTCATGCAGCAATTAGAGGAGTTGACAGGGTTGGAGCCTATTAAACAAAAAGTTAGAGATCATGCCAACTATCTTAAATTTATACATTTAAGAAAACAAAAAGGCTATTTAGAAGATGAGGATGTGAATGTTCATTCTGTTTTTGTGGGCAATCCGGGTACTGGAAAAACTACCGTGGCAAGAATGATGGGTAAGCTCTACAGAAGTATGGGTTTGCTTTCCAAAGGGCATGTTCATGAGGTTGATAGGAGTGATTTGGTAGGTGAATTTATCGGACAAACAGCTCCCAAGGTAAAAGATGCCATTGAAGCGGCAAGGGGAGGGGTGCTATTTATAGATGAGGCCTATGCCTTGGCTCGTTCCAATGATGACAGTAAAGATTTTGGTCGCGAGGTGATAGAAATTCTAATCAAAGAAATGTCAAATGGCGTAGGTGATTTGGCAGTTATTGTTGCGGGCTATCCTAAAGAAATGCAACATTTTTTAAAGTCAAATCCTGGACTCAAGTCTCGATTTAAAATGAATTTTGATTTTCCAGATTATCTGCCCGAGGAGTTGATGTATATTGCTGAATTAGCCTGTAAGAAAAAATCAGTTGTATTAAGTACAGAGGCAAAAGCAATTTTAGAGGAGCTTGTCGTTCAAGCTTATCGTAACAGAGATAAGTCTTTCGGCAATGCAAGATTCGTATTTGATTTAATCCAAGAAGCAAAAGTAAATTTAGGTCTTAGAATCATGCAACTTGACGATCCTGAATTTATTGAGAAAGAGCAACTTTCAATTTTAGAGGAAGCCGATTTGCGCAGAATTTCCTTAGAGAAAAAGGTAAAACTTCCTAATTTACCCATAGATGAAAAAATGCTTCGGGAAGCTATGGCTGAGTTGAATGCTTTGATAGGGATGGAACAGGTGAAGGCAGATATCCAGGAAACAGTTCGACTGGTTCGTTTTTACAGGGAAACTGGTAGAAATGTTTTGAATAAATTTTACTTGCATTCCGTTTTATTGGGAAATCCAGGAACTGGAAAAACAACTGTTGCTCGCATATTAACAAAGATATACAAAGCTCTGGGCGTGCTGGAAAGAGGGCAGATGATTGAAACAGACAGACAAGGTCTTGTAGCCGGTTATGTCGGTCAAACTGCTATTAAAACTGCAGAAAAAATTGATGAATCAATTGGGGGCGTACTTTTTATAGATGAAGCTTACGCACTTACATCACAAAGTAGTGGAAATTTAAATACAGGAGGAGATTTTGGAAATGAGGCGATACAGACACTTCTGAAGAGAATGGAAGACCAAAGGGGGCAGTTTTTTGTTTTTGTTGCGGGATATCCTGATTTAATGGAGGCATTTTTGAAAGCAAACCCAGGATTAAAATCAAGATTTGATAAATTTTTAAAGTTTGAAGATTACAGTCCCTCACAGTTATTCGAAATAGGTGTAGCCATGTTGAATCAGGAAGGATTGAGTTTGGAAAAAGAGGCAGCAACACATTTATCCAACTACTTTCATTTTATACATGAGTATCGTGATAAGTATTTTGGGAATGCGAGAACAGTTCGAAATACGATAAGTGAAATTATCAAAAAGCAAAATTTGAGGTTATCTGTTCAACGTAAAAAAAGTTCAGCCCTGGTATTGAAGACTATCGTATTGGAGGATTTATCTGCTTTGCAACTTTCGAATGATCAGGATGTTTTTGATAAAAAAATGATAGGATTTAGGTCTAAATCTGATAAAAAATAAACTATGACTTCTTTTCTCACCACTTTTGCAGTCACCTTTGTGTTTTTATTTATTGCCTTTCTTATGCTTAATATAAGGCAAATATTCCGGGGAGAACCTTTTAGAGGAACTTGCGCTCAAAATAATCCCATGTTAAAAAATAAAATAGGTGACTGTCGGGTATGTGGTAAAAAAGCAGACGAAGAATGTAAAATGCCAGAGGTGCATTAGAATTCAACGGGGCATTTCAACTAAGTTTATTTTATTAGCTTCTATTTTAAATACCTGAGAGCCAACTCTGAAGAGGTCTCCATTTTTGTATTGATTCAGGTTGTTATAGGTTTTTTCTATCGTGTAAATGTTTCCACCCGTACGTCTGGCAAGATAAATGTAATCTAGATTGATATCGCCGGATTTTTCTACACCACAAAGTATTATATCAACAGGTTTTGATAATGCGGTTACCTCAGTGATAAGGGGAATATCCCTGATTTTTGAATAATTGTCGGCTATTAACAAAATTCCTTTTGCTTCAGGAGCTTTTTTTGCAGCATACAATACAGCCTCTAAATCATTTTCAGCCTTTTTTCCTCCATTTCCACCCAGCATACAATCAAATGCTTTTTTTTCAATTTCAGAATAAAGATTGCTATTTACATAGTAAAGGCCTCCAGTTCTCCCAATAAGACCGTCGGGTGATTTATCTCCATCGTTAAAGAAAATAATTTTTTTAGGGCTTTCGGTAGCTTTATTTTTGAAGTACATCAATGTTTGGGCAATATAGGGGTACATACTTGCAGTTAGATCCTGGGCTATGACATAATTTTTCCATCTCTCTTCGTTTTTAGGGAAATGAGTTAGAATGACAGAGTCTGCACTGACCCTGGCGACTGATGCTTTGGCACTTTCTATATAAGAAATTGAATCTTTGGTAGGAATTTCTTTTTCAATGTAGCTTACTTTTTTTACTCTTTTGGTAACATATTGCTTGGGTCGATTCATAGGACCTGCCTTGTCAAAAAGTTTACCTTCTTTCCTTTTTTCAGGTATATGATGTACATATTTGCCGGTCCATTGTTTGATGGTTTCCCATTTTTCCACTTTTTCTTTAACTAGGGTCATTTTGACTTTTTTATCAGCATAGCCAACCAGCTTTTTTACTTTTTCAATTTCCTCGTTGGTAGTTAGTATTTTAGAGTCGATATCGTCGATTCGTCTATCCATTACTGTGGTGATAATGGTTCCATCTGAGGTTGTAACACGATAGGGCTTAATGTAGATCACGAATCCATGAAAGTAGTTTTTTGCAATGTCATATTCCAGGGAACCATCTTGAACAATGAGTTTCCATTCAATGAGGTTACTCTTGAAAGCAGCAGGAAAATAAGATCTGAGCATTTCATATCTTTCCCTGTTTAATTTTACCTGATCAAAATTTTTACCTTTCAGGAGTGTATACACCAATTCAATTCTTTCAACAATGGTATCAGACAATCTGTCGAGCAAGGCAATATCATCTTCATCAAATTGAAATTGAGCAAATTTCATTGGAAAATAATGGATATAGTCACTGATGATAGTGTCTCTGAATTGCGATAGGGTGATGGGATTTTGCTTTGCTAAAAATTCAGGACTTACCACCAAACTATCGCCTTGAGCAAAAGAAGTGTAACTTAAGAGGATTAAGAAAAAAAAATGAAAACGGAAGAACATAGAATATATCTTTAGTTTCTTTTCAAAAATAACTATTTTTCACCTCATTCTTTATAATTTCAAACAAACTCTATTATGCAACCTTTATTTATCAATGATGCAGTCGTTTTTGGTTTACTCATGGCCATATTGGGATTGGTTTTTTATACAGAACATTTGCCTTCTAAATTTTGGAAAGGATTTTATACGATAGTCCCCTCCCTGTTACTATGTTATTTTCTACCTGCTTTATTGCATTACCCATTGGGTTGGATAGCATCTGAGTATTTTTTAGAAGATCCCTTAAAACAATTATTGGAGCAACGCAATATTGCTGTACCTGCAGACCTTGCAAATATGAGTTTTGAATCTATAAAACTTTGGCTTGAGCAAAAAGGTATTTTAGCATCAGATTACAAGACCTGTATTGGTAAATCGCAGCTTTATGCCATGGCGTCCAAGTATCTATTACCAGCTTGTTTGGTATTACTCTGCATCAGCGTTGATTTTAAAGGCTTGTTGAGATTGGGCCCCAAAGCTTTGATTATGTTTTTTGCTGGTACTTTCGGCGTGATAATTGGTGGACCGATTGCTTTGTTAACAGTAACCTATGTGTTCCCGAATTTGATACAAGCCTCCAGTGATGATTTGTGGAGAGGATTGTCGACAATAGCTGGAAGTTGGATCGGTGGTGGACCAAATCAGGCTGCTATGAAAGAAATTAATCAGGTGGGGGATAATATTTTTGCTGCTATGTTGGTTGTTGATGTTATAGTGGCAAATATCTGGATGGGAGTTTTATTGTATGGTGCTGGTCGGGCTAAGCAAATAGATAAATGGGTAGGGGCTGATAATAGTTCAATAGAAAAATTACAAAATGAAGTGGCTCAGTTTCGAGATAAGGTTAAAAAAATGCCAAGTAGTTATACCATGATAACGATGGGTGCTTTAATTTTTGCTGTGGTAGGAGTTTCACATGCTTTGACAGATTTCGTTGTTCCCAGTTTAAAACCCTACGAGCCCAGTTTGATACAATATGGATTAAGTACTCTGAATTCTGAATTTTTCTGGTTGATTTGCATCGCAACAATTTTGGGTATTTTCTTGTCATTTACACCAGCCAAACAATTGGAGGGTGTAGGTGCTTCCAGTTGGGGTTCTGTATTCATTTACATATTAGTAGCTACTATCGGGATGAAAATGAATTTGGGTGAAGTGTGGAAAAATATGGGTCTTTTTGCTGTAGGTATTATATGGATGAGTATTCATGCAGTAGTTCTGATAGTTGTAGCATATATTATAAAAGCCCCATTTTTCTTTTTGGCAGTGGGGAGTCAGGCAAATATTGGTGGGGCAGCCTCAGCACCCATTGTAGCATCTGCTTTTAATCCGGCCTTGGCTCCGGTAGGAGTTTTACTGGCAGTTTTAGGTTATGCGGTTGGAACCTATGGTGCTTTAATTTCAGGTTATATTATGCAGTGGATCGTACAATAAAAAAAGGGCAACTGAAAAGTTGCCCCTAGGTTAATGCAAAGGAATAAATTAATCGTTAAAGCAATACTGCCCTTTTTGAATTAAGGTAGCTGCTATTTGTCTTCTAAGCTTTTTTGTATTGATAGCATCATTTTTGGTATATCTTTTAATTGCCATCATCAACATACGTAGATTGTCACCTTCAGCCCATGCTGAAACTGTATTTTTTGCATAAATAGCTACTCTATCCATAGCATCATTCAAATAGACCTGTGTCATGGCAACTCTATCTGCAAGGTAATTGGCATCATGGTTTTCGGAAAGTTTTTGTACCCTGAGAATAGCAGATTCACAAAGGTAAATTTCAGACATAATATCAGAGAGGTACAATAAAATTTCCTGTTCCTTTTCCAGTTCCATCATTAAATTTTGTACGGTCATTCCGGCAACTGCCAAGAAGCATTTTTTCATATTCTGAACAAGTTCCATCTCTTCAGCCAATAATCCTTGTGGCTTTGCACTAAGATTAGGCATGGATGTCATTTCTTTTTGTATTGCTAATGCAGGAGTCATTAGATCAATTTTTCCTTTCATTGCCCTCTTGAGTAACATATCAACGGAAAGCATCCGATTGATTTCATTGGTGCCTTCAAAAATTCTATTAATTCGAGAATCTCTGTATGCTCCAGCCATAGGCGCCTCCTCGGAATAACCCATTCCGCCATAGATTTGCACCCCCTCATCTGTTACAAAATGTAGGCATTCTGAGCCTCTTACCTTGAGAATGGCGCATTCAATAGCATATTCCTCGGCAGCTCCCAGCAAGGCTTCGCTCAAAGATTTTCCTTCTGCCATCAATCTTTTTTCTTCCAGATCAATGGATTTGCCAGCCCTGTGTAATGCAGATTCGGTGACCCAGGTTCTTATGGCTTGTTCTGCTAGCTTTTGCTGAATGGCACCAAAACTACTGATGGATACCTGGAATTGCTTTCTTTCGTTTGCATATTGAACGGCATGGTCTATGACGAATTTACATCCGCCCAAAACACCTGCTGCAAGTTTGATTCTACCAATATTCAGGATATTGAAGGCAATTTTATGCCCCTTCCCAATTTCTCCTAATACATTTCCTACAGGCACCTCTACATTTTCAAAAAATACCTGACGGGTCGAAGAACCCTTAATACCCATTTTTGCTTCTTCAGCACCTAAATTAACACCTTTCCAGCCTCTCTCAACAATGAAACCTGTAAATTTATCACCACCCTCTTGAGCGAAAACAACAAATACATCTGCAAATCCCGCATTAGTGATCCACATTTTCTGACCATTAAGTACATAATGTGTGCCCGTTTCATTTAAAATTGCTTTGGTTTTTGCAGCGAGGGCATCAGATCCGGAGCCTGGTTCCGTTAGGCAATAGGCTGCGAATTTATCGCCTGCAATTAATGAAGGTAAGTATTTCATTTTCTGCTCTTCTGTACCGAAATACAAGATGGGTAACATTCCAATGCCAATGTGTGCGCCATAGGATAATGAAAAAGACCTAGTTTTTGCAAAGTACTCTGTGATGGCAAGGTTGGTTACAAAACTCTGCATAAAACCTCCATAAGTTTCAGGAAAGGAAGTGCCTAAAATTCCAAGTTCACCTGCTTTTTTTAACAAACTGACGGTGAGAGGGATGTCTAACTTTTCAATTTGAGCAGCATTGGGCATTACTTCTTTATCGATAAAATCATTAACCATGTTTAAAACCATGATTTGATCATCGGTTAATTCGGATGCAGTGAAAATGGCATGGGGTGAAGATGATTGTACTAAAAAGGCAGCCCCAGCTTGTAATTCGTTTAAATGATTGGTTTCCATTATGTTTTATTTTGTAAGAATATTTTAATTGTAAATCTATACAAAATTGCAGTTTTTTTGATAAAATATCGTAAAAATGAATGCTCAATTTTAACTATAAACTATTTGTTTTCACTTAGTTTTGAAGTCAGGGAAGTATTTATTTTGTAAGGAATAAACTATAGCAGAAAGCACTTAGTGAATGTCAAATAATTTAACTTTGCATCTCTTAGTTTTAAAAAGCATATTCATTACATATGAAAATCAATTTGTTGTTTTTTTTACTCTTGATTTCTCACTTTATTTTGGGTCAATCCCATTATGCAAGTCAACAATTTGGAGCTAGATCCAGCTTCCTGGGTGGGGCTGTCATTGCCTCTGTTGAGGATAACTCTGCTTTATTTTACAATCCGGCAGCTATTGGATTTTTGACTCAAAGTACCTTGACTATCAATGCAAATATGTATCAGTTGGATTATATCAATCTGAGCAACGGGGCAGGTAATGGTATTGATTTAAATTCCATACGTCCCATTATTTACCCGCAACTGGTTTCAGGGATAATTTCTTTTGATAAAAAACCAAGGTTGAAAATGTGTTATGGATTACTTACCAGGTTCAGAACAGATATAAAGAGCTTTGCCAAGCATGAAGGATATTATGATTTGATACCTGGATCAAATGGGAATGATTTTTTTTCTGGATTTGTAAATTATGAGATTAACAATATGTCTCAATGGGCAGGTTTGGGCCTGGCCTATCAGTGTAATGACTATTTCTCAATAGGTATAACACAATGGGTGCAATATGCACATTTAGACGAGAGAAATGCAACCCAAACAAGTATTGATGCAAATTTTCCAACCAATTTTTACACGACTAAGGTTGCAGAGTCTGCTTTATCTGTGGTTGATGCTTTTGGATTAGGATGGAAGTTGGGTGTTTTGTACAGAAAAGGTGCTCTTCAAATTGGTTTAAATGGAGAATTGCCTGGTTTGCCCTTGTTTGGTTTTGCCCGCATGGAACGCACTCTGGAGTATTTTAACCAGGATCGCTTTTTACCTAACAATAGTTTTTTAGGAAGAAATGCCAATCTCACATTGTCTGAACAGGTGAAAAATCTCAAAGCCGTATATAAATTTCCTGCCTCTATAGGTTTGGGTATTTCATATGCATTGAAAAAGATTAATGCTAAAATTTCATTTAGTGCTGTATATTATTTTAAAATAAACCCTTATGATATAGCGCATTATGACAGTTTAACTCCCATACGTCCTGTTGGTAGTTATGCCAATGTATTTGCCAAAGACTTTGTTGTGAAGGAAGATTTTCATTCAGATGTATTTAATTTGTCATTAGCTTGGGAACAAAAAATTAATGATAGGCTCAGTCTGTATTTCAGTATCAGAACCGATCAGAACAGTAGTTTGGACGAGTTCAACAATCAACCTTACAGGGCAAAATCATTGAATATTACTTTTTGGAATATGTTGCATTTTTCTTCGGGGTTAAAATGGAGCCGGGGGAGTAGTGATTTTTTTATCGGGTTTAATTATGGTTGGGGTATAACCAATATCAAGAGACAGCCATTCAATCTTACTGAACCCCGAATTTATATTTATCAAGATCAGGCTAATAATCAGTTTTTAAGCTTTCAGGGGAACAGAAACTTAGATATGCAAGCAGAAGTTCATAGTTTGGGTCTGATTTTGGGATACAATTACTATATCAGAAGATAAATTTATGTTTTCAAAACTATTGGCGACATTGTTAGTTTTTTATGCAAGAGTTTTTTTAATGTCATTTTAAAATTCCAAGGTATTATGATTTTCAATATATTTAGATTTGTTGCTTTTTTAGAGGGAATATCCTTCTTGCTTTTTGGTTTAACCATGCCACTGAAGTATGTGTGGGGTATGAAAGAACCCAATATGTACGTTGGTTTTGCGCATGGTTTTCTCTTTATGGCTTATGTGATATTATTGGTTTGGGTTGCAGTTGAAAAGAAATGGAACCTAGGTAAATCTATTTTATCTTTTTTAGCTGCTTTTATTCCTTTCGGAACTTTCATAGCTGATAAAAGATTATTCAATAACTAAATTTAGTTTTTTCAGATTACAGAATCTTAACCTGTGAATACAGGTCTTAGTTTCTTTAGTTATTTGAAAATCCTTTAAAATATGATAGATTTGCGCTAAAATTGAAGGAAGATGGTCAATGTCAATAATGTTTATGTGCAATATGGGGATCGGAAGGTTCTAGATCGGATTTCAACTACGATACAAGAAAAGGAGCGTTTGGGTTTAACCGGTCGGAATGGAGCTGGTAAATCCACCTTATTAAAGATTATTGCGGGTCAGATTACCCCAACAGAGGGAAATATTTCCTATCCAAGTAATATCACGATTGGCTTTTTACATCAGGATATGTTTTTACCCAAAGGAAAAACAGTTTTGGAAGAAGCCATGTCAGCTTTTGATGAAGTATTGGCTGCAGAAAAAAGATTACAAGAGGTAGAATCTGAACTTTCAGAAAGAACAGATTACGAATCAGATGAATACATGCAATTGATTAATGAACTCACAGAGTTAAGTGATAAATTGACCATGATAGGTGGTGACACAATGCGTGTTGAAACTGAGAAAATTTTAATGGGGCTGGGATTCAAAGTAACAGATTTTAGTCGTCAGACTACCGAATTCAGTGGTGGTTGGCAGATGAGAATAGAATTAGCTAAAATGCTGTTAAAGAGACCCAAGTTGCTTTTGCTCGACGAACCCACCAATCACCTGGATATTGAATCCATTATATGGCTGGAGCAATTTTTACTTCCCTATGAGGGCGCTGTTATTGTAATATCTCACGATAAAACTTTTTTGGATAATGTAACCAAAAGAACCATTGAAATTGAATTAGGAAAATTACATGACTACAAAGCTAATTATTCAAAATACTTGGAACTGAGGGCAGAAAGACAAGCGCAGTTACAGAGTTCCTATGAGAGTCAGCAAAAGGAAATTGCAAGGAAGGAAATGTTAATTGATAAATTCAAAGCTAAGGCTTCTAAGGCAAAAATGGCACAATCCCTTGTCAAGGAATTGGATCGAATGGAGAAAATAGAAATGGAAACGACAGATAGCAGTCGGATGCGTTTTGAGTTTCCACCATCACCCAGATCAGGAGAGGTCGTTGTAGATGTGAAACAAATGACAAAAGGTTATGATCAAAAAATCATTCTTGATAAAATTGATTTTCAGCTAATCAGAGGGGAGCGTATTGCCTTCATGGGAAAAAATGGAGAAGGAAAATCAACACTGATTAAATTAATTACAGGCGATATTATGCCAACGGATGGTGTGGTACAATTGGGGCACAATGTTCATATGGGTTATTATGCTCAAAATCAGGCGGAAGCCTTAGACCCCAAAATAACTGTTTTGGAAACGATGGAAAAACATTCTCCATTTGAGCTTAGACCTCGTTTGAGAAATATGTTGGGATCATTCTTGTTTAGAGGCGAAGACGTTGATAAAAAAGTTTCTGTTTTATCCGGGGGCGAAAGAGCCAGATTAGCCATGGCTGTCATGTTATTGCATCCCATTAATTTATTGGTAATGGACGAACCCACCAACCACTTGGATATGCTTTCGAAGGCCATTCTGAAAAGAGCCTTGCTTGAATATGATGGAACCTTAATTGTAGTTTCGCATGATCGTGATTTTCTAGATGCCATGACCGACAAAGTGATCGAGTTTACCCAAAAAAAATTAGTTACTTATATAGGCGATTTACAATATTTTCTCGAGAAAAGACAATTTGGAAATCTAAGAGAGGTGAGTTTGGGCAAAAACAATCTATTGCAGGAATCCAAGGTGAATCAAAAAACTGAAAAGAGTTCAGGTGAAGATGCTGAGAAAATCAAGTTTTTGAAAAAGAATATGCAACAAGCAGAGAAGAAAATTCAAAAAATTGAATCAGAAATGAAGGAATGTGAGTCGAAAATGGCAGATAATACAATTATAGGAACCCCTCAATATCAAATGATTCTTGATTCTTATCATAAGTTAAAAAATGATTTAGATTTAAGCATGGAAGAATGGGAAAACTTAGTGGAGGAATTAGATAAATCAGAAGCAAAATGATTATATACAACGTAACAGTGAAGATAGATTTGGATGTGCATGAAGAATGGCTGGCTTGGATGTCAGAAGTGCACATTCCTGAAGTAATGCAAACAGGTGTTTTTTTGGAAAATACGATCTCCCGTATTTTACTTCAAGATGAGACCGATGGTATTTCCTATGCTTTTCGATACAAATGTGCCAGCATGGCAGATCTTCAAAAGTATTTCAGTGTTTATGCACCACATTTGCAAAAATCACATGGCGATCGGTATGCAGGAAAGTTTGTCGCAATTCGAACTGTTATGGAGGAAATTCAAAACGAGAACTCTCCAGGTTAATTTGTTAGCAGTTACATTATTATTACTATTTTTGTACAATAATTTAAATGTATGGCCATTTTAAACATACCTGATTTACAAATCTCTATATCTAAACCTGAAGAAATTAGACAGTTCCTCACGGAAAGAGGGATTCTTTTCGATCAATGGGAAGCCTCTGTTCAATTTGAATCCGATGCAGATCAGGAA
>Ga0169931_10002077_pt1 | contig 32913 bp, 28 predicted proteins | sample Kivu_15m_20L_FD_129675 | JGI IMG/M metagenome (GOLD analysis project Ga0169931, IMG submission 129675) | Freshwater microbial communities from Lake Kivu, Western Province, Rwanda to study Microbial Dark Matter (Phase II) - Kivu_15m_20L... | ecosystem: Environmental > Aquatic > Freshwater > Lake...
ATGGGCGACATCGTTGCGGCCGATCGGGACGGCTCGGGCTGGCGGCCGGTGTTCCGAATCTGACGGGCGTCAGTTTGTCGCCTGATCTTGTCGGTCCGGCTCCATCGCGATCGCTTCCTCCAATTGGGCAGCAAGGGTCAGCAGCCTGGGAGCAACCTCGTCTCGCAGCTGCTCCGCCGACAAGGTGCTGAGTGGCGCGCCACAGTTCAGCGCGAAGCGCACGTCACCCTGTCGATCTTGAACGGTCACCGCCGCCGTGTGGTAATCGGGGTGAAAGATGCCGGAGTTGACGATGTACTCGTGCTGATCGAATTCGCTCAGCGCGAGCTTGAACGGCATCCGCGCGAGCGCCCAGCGCGCCGGGTCAGCGACATTGATCTCTGCGATCAGGCTGCGTCGGGCGCCGGGATCCAGCCCGGCGAGAAAGGCCCAACCCAGCCCCGATGTGGCGATCGGTACCGTCGAGCCGCGGCGCAAGTTGGTGAGCAGGGGGTTGTCGCCGTGGCAGCGCTCGATCATCACCATTTGCATGCCCTGTCGCACTGCCAGACCGCAGGCGGCGTGGTATTCATCGGCAATCGCCTGCATGGCTGGTCGCGCCAGGTCTACGGTATCCAACCCAGCGAGTGCGCTGCTACCCAATCTCAAGGCGGCCAGGCCCGGGCGCATCCGGTCTCCCGGCAACCTGACGAGTACGCCGAGCTGGATCATCGTGTGGCAGAGGCGCCAGACGGTGGGCTGGGGCAGTTCGGTCAGTTGAGCGATCTCGGACCCTGACAGCTCTGGCCGCTCTGACGAAAAACATGCGAGCACCTGCAGGCCGCGCGCCAGGGCCGTGACGAACTGCCGGTCAGGAGCGGGCCCAGCGGCGGCGTCGCTCGCCCTATCGATGCGGCGTCGCACCTTGCCGACAACCCTTGACGAAGAATCGTTGCGCGAGACCAAGAGGAGATCCTATACTGTATCAAATGACTGCGAGTAAATTATTCGCAGTGCAAATAATAAACCTGGAGACTGGGACATTGCAATGAGCCTGCCCAAGCGCATCGACATCCATGAGGTTGGGCCCCGTGAGGGCATGCAAATCGAGAAAAACCCGGTTCCGACGGCTGACAAGATTCGTCTGATCGATCGCCTGTCGGAGTGCGGATTCCCTGAGATCGAGGTGACGTCTTTCGTCAGTCCCAAGTGGGTCCCTCAGATGGCCGATGCCGAGGCAGTCGTGGCGGGCATACAGTCCCGGCCGGGTACGATCTACACTGGCATTTACCTGAACAGCCAGGGGATGGTGCGGGCGCTGAAGACGGGCAAGCTCACGGTGCTCGGAAAGTTGAGTGTCACCGCCAGCGAAACCTTCTCGCGCAAAAACACCAACCGCAGCATCGATGAAACGCTCGCGGAGGCGGTCGAGCGCATCGAGGCCGCCCGCGAGTGGCAGGTGCCGATCACCGAGATTGGTGTGATGGCGGCATTCGGCTGCAATTACCAGGGTGATATCGATCCTGCCCTGGTCGTGAGTCTGATCGATCGCCTGATGGATCTCGCCAACGAGCACCGGCTTCCCGTCAATCTGATCCAGTTGGCCGATACCATGGGCTGGGCCAACCCCAATTCCGTCCGCGTGCTGGTGGGCGAGGTCCGCAATCGCTGGCCTGCGCACCGCATCAATCTGCACCTCCACGACACCCGCGGGTTGGGGCTGGCCAACGCAATCGCGGCAATGGAAATGGGCGTCGACGATTTCGACGCAGCCGTTGCTGGCTTGGGCGGCTGCCCGTATGCCGGCTTCAAGGACGCCCCGGGCAACATTGCGACCGAGGACCTGGTGCACCTCTGTGCTGAGATGGGTGTCGAGACTGGCATTGATCTCGATCGCATCGTCGATATTGCCCGGGAGGCCCAGGAGATCGTGGGTCATCCCTTGCCTGGCAAGGTCATGCGTGGCGGACAGTTGTCTGCCTATCGTCGCAGGGCTGTGGTCTCTGCCCCGTCCGATCAATCACGATGAGGAGGTTCTAAATGAAGTGTTTTATCGCCAGCGTCCTGTCGGCCGTGGCATTCGGACTCGCTTCGATCATCAGCCCCCAGGTCCAGGCCCAGGACTATCCCTCCAAGCCCATCACACTGATCCACGGCTTTGCAACCGGGGGCCAGACTGACCTGTCGGTTCGCCGGATGGCGGAACTGCTGTCCAAGTCGCTCAACACAACGGTGGTTGTCAATGCCCGTCCCGGTGCAGCCCAGACGATTGCAGGTGCGCATCTCGCCCAGGCTCCTGCGGACGGCTACACCATTGGCCATTTTTATCAGGGCGCGTTCTCGACGACGCCGCTGATCCAGCCGATCAACTACAAGACGGAGGATCTGGTTCCGATCATCGCCTGGCAAATGGCCCCTCAAATGCTGGTCGTCCGTGCGGATTCGCCCTGGCGCACCCTGTCCGACCTGGTCGCTGCAGCCAAGTCCTCGCCCGGCATCGGCTTTGGCCATCAGGGCAAGGGATCGGTCAGCTTCATGGCGCCGACCGTATTCGCGGGTGTTGCGGGAATCTCGCTGACCGATGTCCAGTTCAAGGGGGATTCTGATTTGATCACCTCCCTCCTGGGCGGTCATATCCCGCTCGCCTCGTTGACCGAAGTCGCCGCCGCGCCCTTGATCGAGAGCGGCCGCGCTCGCGCGTTGGTGACGTATGCCAAGCAGCGCACCACCGCATCTCCCGGCGTCCCCACCTTCGAGCAGCAGGGATTCGCCGTGCCGATTCAAGTCCCGGTCGGCATCTTGTTCGTGCCGCGCGGCACGCCATCACCAATCGCGCAGCGTCTCCGCGATACAGTCAAGCGCTTGATCGAGGACCCAGCAGTCCAGGCTGAGTTCGCCAAGATGAAGCAGGCGCTCTACTACATGGATGGGCCGTCCGTCGCCAAGATGATCGTGGCCGAGCGCTCGACCTATGCCCCCATTCTGAAGGCGGCCGGCTTGGCCCGTTGAGCCACTGATGCGGGCATCCTGAGCCCGGAAAGACGATCGCCCGCCCCTTCTGACTGAAAACCGATGACCCCAGAACAGCTCTATTTCGACGATATCGCAGTCGGTGCGCGCATCACGCCGCTTGAAAAGGGACCGATGACCTCGATGCACATCATGCGCTGGAGCGCTGCAATCGAGAACTGGCACCGTATTCACTACGATCGCGACTTCGCGATGCGTCATGATGGGCTGCCTGACATCCTGGTCAATGGCTCCTGGAAGCAGCATGTGCTGGTTCAGATGATGAAGGATTGGGTGGGGCTGCAGGGCTGGCTCTGGAAGATGCGCTTCCAGTTCAGAGACAAGGACCTGCCGGGTGACACGCTGACGGCAGGCGGCACGGTTGTGCGCAAGTACACGCTGGGACCCTACGGTTTGCTGGATTGCGAGATTCGACTCGAAAACCAGCGAGGTGTCTGTGCCACCACCGGTGAGGCCGTGGTCGTCCTGCCCGGCAGAGACGGTCCAGCCATCCCCTACCCCTTCGTGCCACCCGCCGTCGAGCCAGCAATGGCTCAGGTCGGGCCATGACTGACCTCAAGTCAAAAGACGTCCGCGAGGACGTGGCCTCTCGGGGCTCAGAGGAGAGCCCGTGCGATCGGGTATCCGATTCTCTCGACCGGGTCGCGACGCGTTTTCCCGACAAGCCCGCGTTTTGTATCGGCGAACAGTCGATTACTTATGGCGACTTATGCCGCAGCGCCGATCAGATGGCATTGGGCCTGATCGATCTGGGGATAGGCCCGGGGGATCGTGTTGCGGTCTGGCTGAGTAATCGCATCGAATGGTTGCAGCTGTTCCATGCAGTGGCACGGATCGGTTCGGTATTGGTGCCGATCAGCACCCGCTTCAAGGCGGAGGAGGCGCGCCAGCTCTTGGCCCACAGCGGCGCCTCTGCCCTGGTGATGGCTGACCAGTATGCCGGGACCGATTTTGTCGCGCTGCTGGACGAGATCGCTCCGGGCTTGATGACCCGTGGCCAATCGGATCGTCTGCCTTCGATGCGCACCGTGATTCTGGCGGCCGGGTCATGGCCTGCGGGGGTTCAGGCCGTTCCGATCGAGCGCTTGTTCTGCGTCGATCCGACTCTTTGGCAGCACGCCGCTCGCCTGCGCGAGCGGCGTGCTGCGGTCATGGCGGACGATCCCTTTCTGATTCAGTACACCTCGGGTACCACCGGGCTGCCCAAGGGTGCCATCTTGTCTCAGCGTAATTTTGCCCGTACTGGCTATGAGGTGGGTTGTGCGCAGGGCCTGACGCCAGAGGACAGATTTTTCAGTCCAGCACCCTATTTCCACGTCTCGGGCACCATGCATGCGTTCGTCGCGCCACTTGCCCATGGCGCGACCGTGTATTCGATCGAACGCTATGACATCGAACTTGTGCTGCGCACGATCAGCGAGCGAGGCTGCACGGTTTATCACGGGTTCAATTTTTTCAAGGACTTCTTTGCCCGGCACCAGGACTATGCCGGGCGGTATGACTTGAGTTCGCTGCGCCGTGCCTGGACCACCGGCACCGAGGTCGACCTGCGGCGGATCACTGCGCTGGGGGTTCAAGTCTGCAGTCTCTATGGCCTCAGCGAAACCACCGGTTGCACCACACTGTGCTCGTCCGATGACCCGCTCGAGACCCGCATCGGGACCGTCGGTCGGCCGCTTCCGGGCATTGAAGTCCGGATCGAACCTGGAACCCTGGGTGGCCCGTCGCCCGCACCGGGGGCGTCCGGGGAAATCCAGATCCGTGGGTGGAACCTGATGAGGGGCTATCACGACATGCCGGTCGAGACGGCAGCTGCCTTTGATGCCGAGGGTTGGTTTCGGACAGGCGATCTCGGGGCCATCGACGCCCAGGGTCGCCTATGTTTTCTTGGCCGCATCAAGGAGCTGATCCGAACCGGAGGCGAAAATTTCTCCCCGCTCGAGGTGGAAAATCTGCTGCGGCAGCATGCTGCGGTCGCCGACGCCTGTGTGGTCGGTGTGCCCGATGAGCGCCTGGGTGAGGTGGCCGTGGCGATGGTGCTGCCGCGCCCCGGCCAGGTGCCGGGTGCTAGCGCGTTGATCGAGCATTGTCGTGCCCGGATCGCGTCCTACAAGGTGCCGCGCGCGATTCATCTGCTTGAGAGCTTTCCAATGACGGGCAACAACAAGGTGCGTCGCTTCGAGATCAGGGCACTCGCACGGAGTTTGTACCATGGCTGAACCTGACACGCTTTATGTGAACGATGCCGTCCGCGCGTTGATCGGTGTCGAGTCGCCTCTGCAGTGGGCCTGCGATGCGGTCGAGCGCGGCAGCATCCGACGCATGGTCCATGCGATCATGGACCCCGACCCGATTTTCAGCGACCCCGACTTCGCTGGTGCAACCCGATATGACGGTCCGGTGGCCCCGCCGCTTTTTCCAGTCCACATGTTTCAGAGGGGGCCGGCCGATCCTGATCCCCTTGAACATGCTTGGAAGGATGCGGACTATGACGGCTCCAAGAGTCCAATGGCAATGTTCGCACTACCCCCGGTGCCCATTGCGCTCAAGCGCCTGCTCAACGCCGGCGTAGAGGTCGAGTTTTTTCGCTACGCCGCGCTGGGCGAGCGGGTCAGCGTGGTCAATCGCTATGCCGACATTTTTGAAAAAAAGGGTCGCAAGGGCCCGATGGTGTTCGTGGTGGTTGAGCGTCAGTTTGCCACCGCGAGGCAGGAACTGTTGCTGCGCTACCGACAGACCCTGGTCTACACCTGAGGCGAGGCCCTCGGCAGACTCATAAGCCACTTGCGTAAACACAGGCGAAACCGAATCAAGGAGAAACCATGCAGCGAAACAAGCCTCAGAATGGATGCATACAGCCCGTATTCCGACGCGACCGCGCCGTCGATCGATTGCTGCGTGGGGCAGCTTTGGCACTCGCAGCTTTCGGGCTGACGGCCGTATCGGTCTCGACCCCATCGCCTGTTCAGGCACAGGCCTGGCCCAGCCGACCGGTGCAGATGGTCGTTCCGTTTCCGCCTGGGGGCCCGCCGGACATCCTGGCCCGCACGGTCGCCGAATTCCTGACCCGCGACCTGGGTCAGCCGGTGGTCGTCAGCAATCGCGCAGGGGCCGACACCATCATTGGTACCGATGCGGTTGCCAAGGCGCCGCGTGATGGCCACACCCTGCTGGTGCTGGGCGACTCAGGGATCATCAATTCCGCGAGCGGCCGCAAGCTCCCCTACGATCTGAAGGCCGATCTGGTTCCGGTTTCGATGATGCTGTCGGGACCTCAGGTGGTGCTGGTTGCCGCGGACAGTCGCTTCAAGAACCTGCCCGAGCTGGTCAGCTTTGCCCGTGCTCACCCCGGCAAGGTGTCCTTCGCATCGGCGGGCGCGGCGACTGCGATCCGGATGTCGACCGAAGTCTTCAATGCCGCTGCCAAGATCGATGCGCTGCATGTGCCCTATAAGGGCGTGGCTGCCGCGATGAACGACATCATTGGCGGGCGCGTCGACTACATCATCACCGGGATGAGTGTCGCGGTGACGGCAGTGCGAGGGGGCAAGATGCGTGCGCTCGCGGTCAATGCGCGCACGCGCGCAGAGCAACTGGCCGAAGTGCCTACCGCAGTGGAGCAGGGCGTTGATGTGGATACGACCGGATGGTTTGGCTTATTCATGACGGCAGGCTCGCCTGACCCGGCCGTGGAACGGATCCACCTCGCTCTTGTACGCGCGGCAGGGGACGACACCGTGCGCTCGACCATGAGCAAGCTCGGCGGCGCGCCCCGAGTGATGAAGCGCGACGATTTCGCTGCGTTCGTGGATGCTGAGCTGGTCCGGATCGGGGCCCTGATGAAGCGCCTGAACATCACTATCGACTAGGAGCCATCATGGGTCTGCGCATCTGGCATCAGAGTTTCACCGTGCTGGGCGACTTGCCCGACTATCGGCGGATGCTGGGCGAGCGTATCCGCAAGGTGGTTCGCCCCGATACCGAGGTTGTGCTCCACGGCCAAATTCCCGGCACTTATTCCAGCTCCTACCCTGGTACCGATATTCGATATCGCACGCTGGTCTGGCTGCATGGATTGCAGTGGATCACTGCGGCACTCGAGGCCCAGCGGCAGGGCTTTGACGCGATGGTGCTGGCGAGCGTGCCCAGCCCGATGATCGGCGAGATCCGCACGCTGGTGGATATGCCCGTGGTGGGCTATGGTGAGACCGCATTCCACCTCTCAGGCCTGTATGGCCGGCGGGTGGGGATGCTGTTCTTCAATGTCAAGCGTGCCGATTATTGGCCCGAGCAGTTGCGCCAATGGGGTGTGTCGGAACGATTCGCCGGCATCCTTCCTGCTGGGGTCAACTTCGATCAGGTGTGTGAGGCCCTGGCACGGCCCGAGGCGCGTGCTGCAGTGATCGATACCGTGCGCGCCCAGGGCGAGCGGCTCGCCCATGAATTTGGCGCGGATGTCATTGTTCCGGGTGAGATGCCGCTGAACCTGTTGCTGGCTGAGGAGGGTATCAATCAGATCGGCGGAGCGACGGTGATTGACGGGATTGCCACCTGTTTCAAGATGGCTGAGACCCTTAGCGATCTGAAGTCGATCTCTGGCATGAAGCCCAGCGAGCGCGGCTTTTTCAATGACCGACCACCGCTGGAGCGCGTTGAAGAGGTACTGCGCTTTTACGGTCTGGAGGGTTTGGGCCGACGCATCATTGAGGACTGATACGCCCCTCGTCCCCCGCTCGACAATTCGCCAACCTGACAACTGATGGACCTACCGGGATGATCACCTTCCCCGATCTGAAGCGCCTGTTCGCTCCCAAGCGCATTGCCTATATCGGCGCGACCGAAGACCTGCGCAAATTTGGCGGTCGCTGTATCCGCGAGCTGCTCGATTTTGGTTTTCAGGGCGAGCTCTACCCGATCAATCCCAAGCGCAACGAAGTCTTCGGTGTGCGCTGCTACCGCGCCATAGAGCAGGTCCCGGAGGTGCCCGATCATGTAGGCATCGTATTGCCGGCCGAAGCGGTGCCTGACGCGCTGACCGCCTGTGGGCGTATGGGTGTGCCCTTTGCGACGGTGTTCTCCGCTGGCTTCAACGAGACGGCGACCGAAGCGGGACGCGTGCTACAGCACCGCATCGTCGAGGTGGCCCGCGAGCATGGCATCCGTTTCGTTGGCCCGAACTGCAACGGTCTGGTCAACTTCGTCGATCGGGTCGCGATGACCTCGACCGCATCGATCCGTGGCCCCCGCCGGCCTGCCGGTGACATCGGCGTGGTGAGCAATTCGGGCGGCGCAGGTCAGGTGAATGTGATGTGGCGCGCTCAGGAGCTCGGCCTGGGCATCAGTTACCAGATCAGTTGTGGCAATGATGCGGACCTGGATCTGATCGACTACATGGCTTTCATGGTCGAGGATCCGGGGACGCGTGTCGTGCTCGCGATTGCCGAGCGTATTGGCAGCGGTGAGCGCCTGGCAGCGCTTGCGGCGCGTGCGGCCGAGCTCGGTAAGCCCATCGTGATGGTCAAGGTCGGACGGTCAGAGGCCGGCAGCCGCATGGCGGCCTCGCATACCGGCGCTGTGACAGGATCTGATGAGGTCGTCAGTGCGGCACTCGACCAGCTTGGCATCATCCGGGTGGACGACTGCAATGAGCTCTATGAGGCTGCGATGGTCTTGCGCTCGCCGCGTCGGCCTCTTGGGCGAGCGATGACCGCAACCTCCTTGTCGGGAGGCAATCTGGTGATGATCGCTGATCTCGGGGGGGCTCGCGGCATGAGTTTTCCGGCATTTGAGCCGCAGACCGACCGCGCGCTCGCCGAGTTGCTGCCGGGCTTCGTCGCAGCGAGTAATCCGACCGACCTGACCGCGGCGGCTGTCGGACGCGATGATGTGTTCGCCTCAGTCTGCCGTATCCTCCACGATGATCCAGCGATCGACATCGTTATGCCGGTGATCACCTTTGCGCCTGCGGCCGATATCCGTTCGCTGATGGCGCTCGACAAGGCGACCGACAAGCCTTTCGCGATTCTTTGGACCGGACGCTGCAGTGATGACGCCGAGCTCACGCCCGCCCAACTGATCGCGCAGGACCACATCGTATTTCGCGATGTGCTGCCGGCGATCAAGGCGCTCGATGCCGCCGTGCGCTGGCAAGAGGGTCTCGCGCGACGCGCCGAGCCCGTCTCTGCGCGGCCGGCCGGCATCCGGCCGGATGCCATCGAAGCCTTTCTGAAAGGCGAAGGCGCCCTGGATGAGCATCAATCGAAGCAGCTGGTGGCGGCCTATGGCCTGACTGTCCCAATCGAGCGCATGGTCAGTCGCGTCGACGAGGCGATCGAGGCCGCGCGTGACCTGGGTGGGCCGATCGCGCTCAAGGTGGTCTCGCCGGATATCACGCACAAGACTGAAGCGGGCGTGATTCGACTGAGCCTATCCGGTGAGTCGGCGATACGGACCGCCTGGGACGAGATCATGGCGGCTGCCCATACGTACCGACCCGACGCCCGTATCACAGGGGTTATTGTTCAGGAGATGGTGACCGAGGGGGAGGAGTTGTTGTTGGGGGTATCGCGTGATCCGGTCTTTGGCGCCGTGATCACCGTCGGTTTGGGCGGGATTTTTGTTGAAGTGATGCGTGATGTGGCGCTGGCGCTGGCGCCGGTCTCCCCGTCTGATGCAATGCGGATGCTGCGGAGCTTGCGCAGCTACCCGGTGCTGGCCGGCGCGCGAGGGCGTCCGAAGCTTGATGTCGAGGCGGCCGCTGATGCCATCGTCCGGCTGTCGTGGCTCGCGGTCGATGCCGGCGAGCGGCTGGCTGAGCTGGACGTCAATCCGCTCAAGGTGCTGCCACGCGGGCGTGGGGTACGGGTGATCGACGCGCTTGCGATTCGGGCCGGGTCATGCTGATGATGCAAGATGACACTCCGGCAGCGAACAGGGCGGCAACGCCAGCTGTCGATTCCACCCTGTTGGTTGAGCGGCGAGACCGCATGCTCTGGCTGCGACTGAACCGGCCCCGCGCGGCCAATGCCTTGAATGCCGCCCTGCATCAGGCGCTGGTGGCTGCGCTGGCTGAGGCCGACCGCGATCCAGAGGTCGGCGCTGTCGTATTGTGTGCGGCCGGTGGCCGCGTGTTTAGCGCGGGGGCTGACCTCAAGGAATTTTCCGAGCGACCTCCTCTGGAGGCGCGCAAGAGCAGACGAGCTTTGTTGCGCGAGAGCTTGCTGGCCCTGTGCGATTTTGGCAAACCGCTTCTCGCCTGTTTGGAGGGCAAGGCCATCGGTGCCGGCGGCATGCTGACGCTGCTCTGCGATCAGATCCACGTGGGCGAGCAGGCCATGCTTTCGATGCCTGAGATCGGGTTGGGCAGTTCATCGCCGCTCGCGATCGCGATTGTGGCCGCCCGCGCCGGTCGCCCTGTCGCACAGCGCATGGTGCAGCAGGGCGAGCCGATCGCCGCGTCACTTGCGCTCACTCTGGGGCTGGTCGATCAGGTGCACCCCCTCTCGGACCTCGAGGCGCAGGTCATGGTGGCAGCAGAGCGCTTGAGTGTCTTGCATGCTCGTGCCTATCGTCAAAATCGGCGCTGGATCTATCGGGCGCTGCGCAGCGACATCCTTGTCGCGCTGGGCGAGTTTTCAGATTGGATAGATCAGGACAACGAAGGAGTATCAGGCGATGGAGCTTGAAATCAATGCCGACATGGCCGAACTGCGGCCGGTATTGCGCCGGTTCGCCCGTGAAAAACTCGAGCCTGTCGCGCTCGAAATCGATCGTACCGGGCAGATCCCCGAGACGGGCTGGGCACTACTGCGTGAGCACGGCTATCTGGGCATGCGGCTCCCCGAAGCCTACGGCGGCGGGGAGCAGGGTATTGATACCTACTGTCTGGCCTGGGAGGAGTTCAGCCGCTCCCATCGCGTGTTCACGATGCTGCTCGACTACACGAGCGGGCTCACCCCGCTTGCCATCGCTCGATTTGGCAGTGACGCGCAAAAGCAGCGCTACCTACGCAATTTCGTCACGGGCACCGAACGCGCAGCGTTCGCCCTGACCGAACCTGGCGCAGGCTCGGATGGCGCCGGGATTGAGACCCGTGCCCGCAAGGTGGCTGGCGGTTGGGTGCTCAATGGCCGCAAGCATTACATCAGTGGGGGCCACAATGCGACGGTGCTGATGGTGATCGCGTTGACCGACCCCGAAAAGCGGGCCCGCGGCGGCATCAGCGCGTTTCTGGTGGATCGGGGTACGCCCGGGTTCGATGTCACGCGCATCGATACGACGATAGGCTCGGATGCGATAAAGCTTGGTGAACTGGTCTTCACGGACTGCTTTGTTCCGGATGAGGCGGTGTTGGGCGAAGTTGGAAGCGGCTTCAAGGTGGCGATGAGTTCTCTCACCAATGGACGCTTGGGAGTCTCATGTGCCTGCATCGGTACCGCCGATCGATTGCTCGAGCTTTCGGTGGCCTATGCCAAGGAGCGGCGCACCTTCGGTCAGCCGCTGTCCGAGCGCCAGGCGATCCAGTGGATGCTCGCAGACAGTGCCACCGAGTTGGCGCACGCCCGTGCGTTCGTATATGAGGCGCTCAGACAGGCGGCCTCGGGCAAGGACCCCTCCGAGGCAGCAAGCATGTGCAAGCTCTTCGCCTCGGAAATGGTCGGACGTGTCGCCGATCGGGCGGTGCAGATCCACGGCGGCTCCGGCGTGATTCGGGGCGCGATCGTCGAGCGCATGTATCGTGATGTGCGCCACTACAGGATAGGTGAGGGCGCCTCCGAGATCCAGCGCATGCTGATCGCTCGGAGTCTCCTCAAATGAGCTCGATGATTCTGGGCGCTCGGTCGCAGGCCCGCATCGTCGGGGTCGGGGAGAGCCCTCTGGGCAAGGTGCCCGATCTGAGCGCCTTGCAACTGCAGCAGGCGGCTGCGCAGGCTGCACTCGATGATGCCGGCCTCGATTGGTCCGACATCGATGGCTTGCTGACCACTCCTGTCCGGGTCGCCAACTGGGCCATGCCGTGCGGCGTGGTCGCCGAGGGGCTGGGAATCCGCTCGCCCCGTTATTTGGCGACCCTCGATGTGGCTGGTGCATCGGGTACGGCGATGGTTCACCAGGCCGCAATGGTCATCAATGCCGGGCAGTGCGACACTGTGCTCTGTGTCGCGGGACAGAACCTGCTGACCCACAGCGCGCGGGCCGACGCCGTCAAGCAGATGGCCGAGGGAGGGTGGGCCCATCCGCAATTCGAGGCACCCTATGGGCCCCTGATTGCTTCCCTCTATGCGTTGGTGGCTCAGCGTCACATGCATGAGTACGGTACAACACCTGAGCAGTTGGCCGAAGTCGCGGTTGCGATGCGCGCGCACGCCAGCCTCAACCCGCTTGCGCAAAAGCGCACGCCGATCACGGTCGACGAGGTCGTCAGCTCGCGGATGATCACCTCTCCCCTGCATGTGCTCGACTGCGCCTTGGTTTCAGACGGCGCGGCCGCGATCATCGTGAGCCGGGCGGATCGAGCGCGCGACCTGCGTCGGCGCCCGGTTGAAATCCTTGGGCAAGGGTACGGGTTTTCACACGCCTATGTGGGACCCTATGAGCGATTGACCGCGACAGGGGCGGCCGATTCAGGGCGAGCCGCTTTTGCGATGGCCGGCGTGCGGCCGGCCGAGATCGATGTTGCCGAGCTTTATGACTGCTTCACGATCACGGTCATCGTCGAACTCGAGGATCTGGGCTTCTGCGCCAAGGGTGAAGGCGGTGCGTTTGTCCAGGGCGGGCGGATTGCTCTGGGCGGGGCGCTACCGGTGACCACCCACGGCGGCCTGTTGTCGGCTTGTCACCCCGGGCTTGCCGGTGGGATGTTTCATGTGATCGAAGCGGTGCGGCAGTTGCGCGGCGAGTGCGGTGAGCGACAGGTCCGTGATGCTCGGCTTGCACTGGCTCATGGCAATGGCGGTGTCATAGGGATTCATTGCACCCTGATCTTGGGCACTGATTGAGCACACGCTTGCGGAGACTCAGATGAACCATCCCCTGAAAGCACTGTCTGACTCGTTGACGGCTCCTTGGTGGTCGCACCTCGAACGCGATGAATTTGCGATGCCGCGCTGCCTCGATTGTGGACGCTGGCATTTTCATCCTCAGCCACGTTGCCCCCATTGCGGTGGTACTTCGGTGGTCTGGCAGCAGGCATCCGGTCGGGGTGAGGTGTATAGCTTCACCGTTGTGCATCGCGCACCGTCACCAGCATTTGCGACCGAGGTGCCCTACACGATAGGAATCGTCGCAACCGAAGAGGGGCCGCACCTGATGACGCGCCTGATCGGCATCGCACCCGATGCAGTCAGGATAGGCCTTGCGGTGCGCATCTGTATTGGGCCGATGATCGGGGACGGGCCGCCCTTGGCACTGTTCCAGCCCGACCCCGACCGGGCATCGGGCTTGGCTTGCCCAGCCAGTTGATCCTGCAGCAAGCGTACGTTCTTACAACACAAGGAGACGACATGAAGCCCATCCCTAATCGACGACAAGCACTTGTGCTGGGTGCCGGCATGGCCTCGACACTGGCATTGCTGCCGCTGCGATCGATCGCGCAGTCGCAGTGGCCGGCCAAGCCGATCAAGGTGATCAACCCCTGGCCACCGGGTGGGCCGGCCGATACGATTGCCCGTCCCGTGATCGAAAAAGTCTCCCAGATCCTGGGCCAGCAGCTGGTCATGGAGTCTCGCTCGGGCGCGAACGGCATGATCGGGACCGAGCTGGTCGCCAAGGCAGCGCCGGATGGCTACACACTGCTGCTGTCGCATGCCGGTCCCACTGCAATCAGCCCGGCGCTGCGCAAGACCATGCCGTATCGGACGCTTGATGATTTCCAGCACATCACCATGGTGGCGGCTCCGACCATCGTTCTGGTGATCCGACCCGATGCGCCCTATCAGGATCTGAAGGGTTTGGTGGCGTGGGGCAAGGCCAACCCTGGCAAGCTGACCTACGGTTCGGTCGGGCCCGGCAGCACCACCCACCTGGGTGGCGTGATGCTCGACATGATGGCGGGTATCCAGTCCGTTCATGTTCCCTACAAGGGTGCGGCCCCGGTCGTGACGGATCTCCTGGGTGGTCGACTTGATTTCGCCTTTCTTGGTAATGCCGCTGTTGCGGGCCATGTCAAGGCGGGCAAGCTCAGGTTGATTGCGACCGCTTCACCGCATCGTGCCGCGGTGGCTCGAGACACGCCCACCGTGGCGGAGTTGCTGCCCGGCTTTCAGGTGGTCTCCTGGTACGGATTGGCCGCACCCGCCGGGACCCCCGCGCCTATCGTTGACCAGATCTATCGAGCTTTCGCAGCGGCGCTGAAGGACCCCGAGGTCAGGAGCAAGCTGGAGCAGACGGGCTCGGACCCGGGGGGCATGACACCGAAGGAATTCACCGAAATCATCAAGGTCGATATGGCCCGCTGGGAGCGAGCGGTGTCTGCGGCGGGGTTGGCTCGGGAGTGAGGCCCCGGCGCGGCAATGGTCTGACCGGGGCTGCGTCTCCTTGAATATCGATTCATGTGAGCAGGAGCTGGCTGTGCAAAGGAGACTCGAGTACGCATCCCTCGACCCGTTGTTCAATCCACGGTCCATTGCGATCATCGGTGCGTCCTCCGACCCGACGCGGGTGAGCGGGCGCCCGGTACAGATGCTGCGGGACTCGGGGTATCGGGGCAATCTCTATCCGGTCAACTCGAGGCGTGACTCGATCCAGGGGTTGCGCGCCTGGCCGTCGATCGAGGCCATAGCTGAGCCGGTGGATCTGGCACTGATCACGGTGCCGGCGGCTGCCGTCGAAGAGGCTTTGCAGCAATGTTGTCGCATGAAGGTGGGTGCCGCGATTGTGTTTGGTTCGGGCTACGCCGAACTCGGTGAGGCAGGGCGCGCGGCTCAGAATCGGCTCGCGGCGGCGGCTCGCGAGGGCCGTGTTCGATTGCTTGGGCCCAATTGCATGGGGGTGTTCAATGTCGCCGCGCGAGCCTACGTAACGTTCTCCACCGTCTTTTCATCGGGCTGGCCGGAGCCCGGTCCAATCGGCCTGATCAGCCAGAGCGGTGCATTTGCCTCGTTTTGCTACAGCCGCGCCCGCCAGCAGGGTTTGCGGCTCAGCTATGGTGTGATGACCGGCAACGAAGCGGATGTCGATTTTGCCGATTGCCTGGCCTGGCTGGCGATGGATGCCCAGACCCGCGTGATCGTCGGTTTCATGGAAGGCTTCGCCAACGGCGACAAGCTGTGTGCGGCGCTAGAAATCGCAGGTCGTCAGGGTAAGCCGGTCATCATCCTGAAGGCGGGCAGTTCGCCCGCTGGGGTTGAGACCGCACGCTCGCACACGGCGCAGATGGCGGGCGAGGACGCCGTATTCGAGGCAGCGTTTCGTCAGCATGGAGCGTGGCGAGCGAAAACCCTCGATGAACTGTTCGACCTCGCTGTGATGGCGGCCACCGGGCCCTTGCCTGCGCGTCCGCGCGCCGGTGTCATCACCGTTTCGGGTGGCGCCGGCGTGTTGATCAGCGATTCAGCGTGGCACCGCAAAGTTCAGTTGCCTGCGCTCTCCGACGCGGCTCAGCGCAGACTCCGGGAACGCATCACCTTTGCGCCGGTCCACAATCCGATCGATACCACCGGCCTGATCCTCGATGATGCGACGCTCTTGCCGGACTGTCTGGATGCGCTCGCGACCGAGGCCGATGTGGATGCGGTGGTCGGATTCTATGCCGGCATGGGGACCTCTGATGCAGCGCCGGCGATGCTAACCGCTTTGTCTGCTGCGGCGGCGCGCCACCCCAAGGTGCGTCAGGTTGCCTGTGTACTTTGCAAGCCCGAAGTCCGCAACGCTTTACTCGATGCCGGCGTGGCGGTGTTTGACGATCCGGATCGAGCGATCCGTGCGGTGGAAGCCGGCGCCGCGATTGCGGCGCAACTGGGTGGGACCGCGGACAGCCTGGCAGTGCCCTCGGCTATCCCATTCACCACTGCGCCACTTCCTCTCAATGAGGCCCAGGCCCTCGCTGGAGTCGCTGCTGTCGGGGTGCCGGCCGTCCCGGTTACGGTGGTCCATGATGCCGATGCGGCGGTCGAGGCGGCTGATGCGATCGGCTACCCGGTCGTACTGAAGATCCTTTCATCCGGCTTGCCTCACAAGTCCGACTCGGGCGGGGTTGCGCTGTCCCTGCGCACTGCCCAACAGGTCCGATCGGCGTTTCAGGCCATGATGCCACCGATCAATCCCAAGCTGGCGGGGGTGGTCATTGAGGGCGTTGTGGTCGCGCCGATGCTCCAGGGTATCGAGCTCATTGTCGGCCTGCATCGCGATGCGGTGTTTGGCTGGGTGATCATGATCGGCAGTGGAGGAGTGCATGCGGAGTTGCTGGGCGATCGGGTTTTACGCCTCGCACCAGTCACCCTCACGCAGGCGCACGAGATGATCCAGGGTTTGCGGATCTGGCCATTGCTTCAGGGGGCGCGTGGGCGGCCGCCTGCGGATATCGATGCACTGGCCCGCACCCTCAGTCTGTTATCCAGACTGAGGCCTGAGGCGGCCGTATCGGGCATCGAGATCAATCCGCTGATTGTCCAAGTCGAGGGACAGGGCGTGCATGCAGTCGATTGCCTGATCGCGTGAAAGGATATCGGTCATGGAAGTGCTGTTGAGTGCCGAGGATAAACGGTTCCGCGACGAGATCCGCGATTTCATCCTCAGACAACGACCGCTGGCGTTTTTGGACAAGGCCAGACGCCGCGTGCCCTTCAGCCCGGACGATCACCGCCTCTGGCAACGCATGCTCAACGACGCCGGCTATGGTGCGCCGGCCTGGCCGGTCGAGCATGGCGGTTGTGGCTGGAGTCCGCTGCGCCAGATGCTTTTTGCCGAGGAACTGCTTCTCCACGACTGCCCGCGTCAGTCACCCTACGGTCTTGCCATGGTGGGTCCCATCATCATGGCGTTTGGCTCCGAGGCGCAGAAGCGCCACTATCTGCCGCGTATCCGCAGTGCTGATGACTGGTGGTGTCAGGGGTATTCGGAGCGGCAGGCTGGCTCCGACCTGGCTTCGCTTGCGACGCGCGCTCAGCTGGGCGCAGACGGCTACTACACGGTCAACGGGCACAAGATCTGGACCAGCACCGCTCACGAAGCCAACATGATGTTTGCCCTGGTGCGAACGGACAACACCGGTCCGCGTCAGCAGGGCATCACTTTTTTGCTCATTCCCATGGATAGCGCAGGGCTGACGGTGCGGCCGCTGAGAACGCTCGATGGCAATCGCACGATCAACGAAGTGTTCTTCGATGATGTCCGGGTGCCCGAGACCAACCGGGTCGGCGAAGCCGGCAAGGGCTGGGCCTACTCCAATGCGCTGCTCCAAAATGAGCGACTGCTGATCGCCGATATTCCTCGCTCGAAAAAGCGGATTGCTCGTATAAAGACCTTGGCTGCAACGACCCAACGAGGCGGGCACGCGCTTGCTGAGGATTCGGGATTCATGCGGCGAGTTGCCCTCTTGGAGGCCGATCTCGAGGTGTTGCAGATGGGCACGCTTCGCTACCTGTCCGAGCTTCAGGCGGGGCGCGCGCCGGGCGCAGAGGTGTCACTTTTGAAAATTCGCGGGTCCGAGATCGGGCAGGCGCTCAATGCGCTCCTCCTTGAAGCGGCGGGGCGGTCAGCGCTGCCGTACGCGCCCTCGGATCACGGTGCAGACGCCTATCCGGATGACTTCGATGACTATCGGGGCATCGTCGAGCAACATCTGTTCTATCGGGCCTCGACCATCTACGGTGGCGCGACGGAGATACTCAAATCCGTAATCGCCAAACGTGTATTGGGAATTTGACGTGGTCTACTCTGTTGCGGATCTCACGCCGTCGGACGAAGCGCGCATGCTTGCGGATGCGGTCGCGCGTTTTGTCGACGACCGTTACAGCCATCCCGATTGGCGCGCCATCGTTGATGGCGAGGCGGGCTATTGCCAAACCCGCTGGCAGCAGATGGCCGATTTGGGCTGGACAGGCCTAGCCATTGCCGAAGACGATGGTGGGTACGGCGGGCAGCTTGCTGAACTTCTTCAGGTGGTCGAGGGCCTGGGCCGCGGCTTGGCCACCGAGCCTTTGGTGAGCACGGCCGTGATTGGTGCCGATCTGATCGCACAGTGCGAGGGACCCGCGCGTACCTGCCTGCGCCGCGTCGCGCAAGGTGAACTGAGGCTCGCACTGGCCGATGAGGAGGCCGAGGGGTGGGATTTCAATGAGGGTTTGGCGACCGTTGCGCGCGATCAGGGTGGCCGTTGGCGGCTGGACGGGCGCAAGTGGCTGGTTCCAGATGCGCCCCATGCCCATCAGATGATTGTCAGTGCCCGCATCGATGGTCCAGGGGCTGAAGCGGCGTCGAGTGCGCTCTTTCTGGTGCCGGTTGACCAGCCCGGCGTCGAGATCACTGTCATTCAAAGCTTCGATCGCCGCCGGCTTGGGCAGGTCCTGTTGACGGGCGTTGAGCTCGATCAGCAGTCCTTGTTGGCCTTGCCTCCTCATAGCGCGGCGCTGATCGCGCGGGCGCGGGCGCGCCTGCTCGCGGCGTACGCGGCCGAAGGTCTGGGTCTGGCGCAGCGTGTTCTCGAGCTCACCCGGACCTATCTGAGCGCGCGCGAGCAATTCGGCTCTCGCTTGTCGGGATTCCAGGTGCTGCAGCACCGGCTCGTCGATCTGTTTATCGCGGTGGAGGAGCTTCGCACCGTAGCGCGCATGGCGATGATGGCCTGCGAGCTGGCCGATCAGCGGATGTTGGGCGCTGCGCGGATCAAGCTGATCCAGCTTTTACCCATGGTCGGCCGCCAGGCGATACAGTTGCATGGCGGAATGGGTATGAGTGACGAATACCCGCTGGGGGATTGCATGAAGCGGCTGGAGGCGATCGCACTCTCGTGTGGCCCGATCGAGCAGGCGCTTGACCGTTTTCGGCGCGATGCGCCGCCCGCCGATCAGTCGGCACGACCGTCTGTCTGAAGACCCCATCACCATTACCATCACCGAAGGAGACCCCAATGAAGTTGCTCAGATCCGTATGGTTGTCGACGCTTGTGGCGGGTGCACTGGTCTTGCCTGCCCTGGCCTCGGCACAAGGCTTCCCCTCCAAGCCCGTCCGTCTGATCGTGCCCTATCCGGCCGGCGGAGTCACCGACATCCTGGGCCGCACGATCGGCAAGCTGGTCAGTGAGGACCTCAAGCAGCCGGTGATCATCGACAACCGTCCGGGGGGTAACGGCGGGATCGGCTCGGATGCGACGGCCAAGGCAGCGCCAGATGGCTACACCATCCTCTTGGGCGCATCGACCACCCATGTGCTCAACCCTCTGTTGACTCAGGCCCCTTATGACGGTCGGAAGGATTTCACCCCGCTGGCCATGGTCGCGGCCACACCGTTATTCCTTGTCGTCAACAACGATGTTCCCGCGCGCTCGGTCAAGGAGCTGATCGACTGGCTGCGCCAGAACGGCAGCAAGGCTAGTTTCGGTTCCTACGGAACCGCGTCAGCCAGCCACCTTGCAGGTGAGTTGCTGAAATCGATGACGGGCGTGCAGATGACGCATGTCCCCTATAAGGGCGGGGTCCCGGCGATCGCCGATCTGATGGGCGGGCAGATCCAGCTTGTCTTTGGCGATGTCACGTCGATTCCGCAGATTCGGGCAGGCCGTATTCGGGCCCTTGCGATGACGGGCGATACGCGGTCCGCCGTTTTGCCGGATTTGCCGACGGTGTCCGAGGCGGGTGTGACGGGGGATCAGGTATTCGGTTGGTTCGCGTTTTTCGGGCCCGCCCGCCTACCTGAGGCGGTATCGGCCCGTTTGAGCGAGTCCTTGATGAAGGCCATCGGCCGCGACGACATCCAGAATCAGATCGCCACGATGGGCTTGCAGCCTCGCAAGGGGAGCGGTCAGGATGTGGCGAAATTGATCGACGCCGATATCGTCAAGTGGTCCAAGGTGATCCGCGAAGCCAACATCAAAGTCAATTGACCCCCTGGGGAGTGTTCATGAAGCAGCAAGCCGGAGGATCCTTGATCGATGAATTATCCAGGCTCGATTACGGTCAGGGGATGGACAGCTCGCGTCTGATCGGCATGATCGTGGCGCTGGCCGGAGAGGTCTTTGTGCTCAAGGCGCAGAATGAATGCCTGCGGCAGGCCCTGGTCGAGCGGGGCTCGATCACGACCGAGGCGCTGGATCGTCAGGCGGCCTCGCAGGCCATGCAGGCCTGGTTTCAGGCCGAGGAGGCGGGCTTTGCGCAAGCTCTGCTTGAGCCCTTGGTCAAGGGTGATCGATCGATCAATGTCGTCGCACAGATGCGGCAGGTCTGAATAGGGAGCGGCAGACATGGCTACCATCCAATTGGGTTCAGTGAGTGAGATCCGTTCGGCCATACCCTTGAGTGCCGACGTCCTGGCCTATCAGTACTTCATCCGTGGTCTGCGGGCCTATTGGCGCGATCAGGCCTATCAGGGCGTCGTTGCGGCTGCGCGCGAGGCCGGTCCAGATGTCGATGAGGCCCAACTCGAACGGCGACTTCGGGGCCACCCGGCCTACGAGCTCTATGCCTGGCTCGAGCGGCATTCGCAGCAGTTCAAGTATTACGGGCGAGGCGGGATCGTGCGCTTCATGGAGACGCATCGTGATGAGGCTGAACGGATGCTCAGCGAGGCGGCGCGTATCCATCCCGAGCGTTTGCGGCTGCTGCCCGGCTTCGAGGTTCCGGCCTACGTGCGGGAGGTCGATACCCATCAGCATGCTCGGGGGCTTGACGATGGTGCTGCGGCTGCGCTCGCCTATGAAGCTTCGTCGAGTGGGTTTTCATTCTCGCTCTTTGATTCGCGCTCACCGCTTCAGGTCTACACCGATGAGGCCCGCAGGATGTTGGGGTCCACCAGCGGGGAGGGCTGTCGTATCGTTGATCTGGGTTGTACGATCGGCGGCTCGAGCCGCGCGCTCAAGCGTGCGCTGGCGCAGGCAGAGGTCATCGCCTACGATGTCTGTGGACCGGTCTTGGCGCTTGCCCATCTGCGCTCGCTCGAGCAGGACCTCGAGGTGTTCTATCGCCAGGGCAGCGCCGAGGACTTCGACTGCGAAGCCGGCAGCGTCGATCTGGTCGCTTCGCACTGGCTCTTTCACGAGATGCCCCCGTCGGCCATCCGGGCGAGCCTCGCGCATTCCCACAAAGTCCTCAAGCCAGGCGGCGGTCTGATCATTTATGACATGTATCTGCGCCCGGGCGGCGCGCTTGGCAAGCTCTTGCACGCGGGCTATTCCGCCCGCAACAACGAGCCCTACGCGCACTGCTACGCCGAGATGGACATCGTCGCCGAACTCGAAAAAGCGGGTTTTGACGAGGTGAGCGTTCGGGTCGGCCATCCCGAGCCCGATGAAAAGGTGATCGCGGGCGAGTTGCCGCCCGCGCGGACGCACTACATCTCTATGATCACGGCGCGTTCGATCCGATGAGCGCTGCGATGTCATCATCCGCTTCGCATTTGGACATCACCCCACGCGTGCTGCGGGGGACACCTCCGGCGTGCGGGGCCGAGGTCGAGGTGGCGATCGTGGGTGGCGGGGCCTGCGGCCTCACGGCCGCGCTCGCGCTCGCGCGCGCCGGTGTTGAGGCGCTGGTGCTCGAGCGCGATCATCTCGCGAGCGGTTCCACGGCGCTTTCATCCGGTTTCGTACCTGCAGCCGGCACCCGCGCACAGGCCCGCCAGTCGATCACCGACGACAGCCCGGCGATCTTTGCCGAAGACGTTCAGAAAAAGGCCCAGGGCACGGCTGATCCCGCCCTGGTGACCGCTTACACCCGGACGGTCGCGCGGGCAGTCGATGATCTCGAAGCGCACCACGGCATTGCCTGGCAAGTGCTCGACAATTTTCTCTACCCCGGGCATCGTCGTCACCGGATGCATGCGGTGGCCGAGCGCACTGGTGCTTCACTGATGCACAGACTGTCGCAGGCGGCGGAGTCCGCCGGCCTGATCCTCATGCACGACAGTCGCGTCACCGAGCTCTGGGTCGATGTCAATGACAATGTTGTCGTAATCGGCATTCATCGACCGGATGGGTCGATCGAGCATGTGGCTTGTCGTGCGGTGCTGCTCGCGTGTAATGGCTTCGGCGGCAATCCGACTCTACTCTCCGAATTGCTGCCCGAGATGAAAGCCGCGACCTATGCGGGCCATACTGGCAATGATGGGTCGGCGATTCTCTGGGGTCGGCAGCTCGGCGCAGGCCTTGCGGACCTGGGCGCTTACCAGGGGCATGGCTCCTGGGCCGTGCCGCAAGGGGCCTTGCTCACCTGGGGCTTGATGATGGAGGGTGGTGTTCAGGTCAATACCCTGGGGCTTCGATTTCACGATGAGACGCAGGGCTATTCGGAGGCCTCGGTCTCGGTGCTGGGGCAGCCCGGGGGTCTCGCCTGGTGCGTATTCGACGATCCGATTCTTGCGTTTGCCGAGGACTTCCCGGATTTCCGCGAGGCGCGTGCGGCGGGCGCGTTGCGAAGCGCAAGCGATGCGCAAGGGCTTGCGGCTGCGATCGGTTGTGACGCGGAAGGGCTCGCAAAGACGTTGGCGTCGATCGAGCCCGGCGTCGATGCCTTGACCGGGCGGGTATTCAAGCGGGCGCTTACGGGCCGACTCCATGCCGCCAAGGTGACGGGTGCGCTCTTTCACACCCAGGGTGGCTTGTTGATCGATGATCGATGCAGGGTGTTGCGTGCGTCGGGATCGAGCGCTTTCCCCAATTTGCTGGCCGCCGGCGGGGCGGCTCGAGGTGTGTCGGGCAAGGCGGTCTGGGGCTACCTGTCGGGCAATGGCCTGCTGAGCGCGATCGGTGGCGGTCAACTCGCAGCCGACACCCTCACCGCACAACTGCGGCCCTGAGCACACCTGAGCGCACAGGGCTCCGGGCCTGGGATGCGCCAGCGTCGGGGCTGCTTCAAGCTGCCGGAGTTCAACGCCTCTGGAAAGCCTCGGCGGCGTTGAACATCGCGGCAAGCATGTCGAGGCGCTCGTGCATGGGCTTGGGGTAGGCGCTTCGACTGTGGGACAAGCCCACCCCCAGTGCAGCAGTCGCCATCATGTAGCTGAGGGGTCCGGGATTGATGATCGGCACCGGCAGCCGTTCACTCAACCAGGCGTGAGCCTGATGCATGGTGGTCGAGCCCAGGATCAACACATCGGCCCCGTCCTTCTCGATCGCACGGCGGGCGGCGGCCTCGAGCAGCGGGAACACATCGGACTCTTTTCCGGAGAGCAGTGCCTGGTTGTCGGGCGTGACTTCGATGGCCCGTACCGACGCGCATTTGTGGTGCAGTCCCAATTCGTCCAAGGCCTTCTGGTAGAGCGGCGCCCAGCGTCGGGCCATGGTGACGATCGAAAAGCGGTGTCCCAGCATCAGCGCCGTCAGCATTGACACCTTTCCCGGTCCGAAGACCGGAATATCGAGCACTGAGCGCAGCGCTGCAACGCCCGAATCGCTCATGGTGTCGATGCAGACGGCGTCGAAGCCCTCCTGCTCGGCGCGACATCCCGCTTCGAAATTGGCGGCTTCCGCCAGTACAAAATCATGGTGGCTCGAGTAGTTGGCGGGACCGGCCTTCACCGGGCGGTAGACGAGTTCGATATCGGGGGGCAACGCCAGGGCCTCGGACTGGGCCTCGCGCAAGCGCAAGTGCTCCTCGCTCATCGCGAAGGGCACGATCACCAGGATGCGGCGGGTCGATGATGCACTCATGCGCGAGCTCCATCGTGGGGTGGGGCCGCCAGCAGTTCGAGCCAGACTGACAGGGGCGTGGTCCCATGCGCCAGACCCAGCGTCGCGCTCAGAACCTGCTCTGCATGATCAAGCGGCCAGACGCGGGTGCAGAGGTCGATAAATTTGGTCCGCAACTCATCGCGGCTGTAGGGCGACGCATCATCGCCGCGATTGACGCCCACTTCGCCGATCAATGTTTGGCCCCCCCGGGTGCGGATCTCGACGCGGGCGGGGCGCTCGGCCGGCAGCCGCGCGCTCATCGAGGGGTCTTCGATGATGCGTACCCGTTCGGCGAGAGCCAGCGCGCGCGGGTCCCGAATCGCGTCCCAGGTAAAGGCGGGCAGCCTGCTGTGGCCTTGAACGATGCGCGTGGCCACTGCAAAGGGGACGGAGAACTTTGCCGCAAGTGTGTTTCTGGGGCGCGGGTCATCGAGCTCGGCTGCGAGACGGTAGGACTGCACCAGGATGGCTTCGATCTCTTCGGCCGCTGGCAGCGCCTCACGCTCTGCGATCTGGTCTATCGCATCGAGGGTGCCGTGGTTGTAGCGGCAGCATGAGTGCAGTTTGAAATAGTTCTGCATGAGGTGCCAGTGTTCGCCCAGGCCCTGGATCACCGCCTCGCGGTCAAAGCGTTCGGAGACGACTGCGCCCAGCAGTGATCCCGGGCCGTCGCGTTCGCCGCTGAACCCGCATTCAGCGAGTGTCAGCGCCAGCAGTCCGTTGTGATTGCTCAGCCCCGAGTAGGTGTTGCGGATCAGGCCGCCTTCCAGCATCGTGCGCTTGGAGGTGGCAGTCGTGAGCGAAGCGCTGATGTTGAGGGTCTCGCGAAACGCGTCAGGAGCTAGCCCGGCAAGGCGTGCGCACGCTGCGGCGGCGCCGATCGTCCCCCAGGTGCCGTGCGGATGCATGCTGCCCCGAAGCTGGGCGGCCGCGCCCAGCCGCGATCCGACCTCATAGCCCACGACGATGGCCGACATGAATCGCTCGGCATTGCTTTCCCGTGCCTCGGCCAGCGCGAGTGCAGCAGGCAGTACATGCACGGCAGGATGGCCACGAGAAAAACGGTTGCCCTCGTCCATCTCAAGAAAGGTGCCGGCCGTGCCGTTGATCAAGGCCGCGGTGAGCGGTGCGCTCGAGCAGCCTTGGCCGGGCAATACGGCGCGGCCCGGCGCACCGGCCCGCAGTCGCTCGGTGAGTGCGCGCACCTCCGGCTCGGCCGATCCCGCGACAATAGCGGCCAGCGTGTCAGCCACGATCCAGGCCGACTGCTCGCGGATCGCAAGCGGCAGGCTGGGAAAATCGAGCGCGGCGCCGAAGGCGCTCAGGGAGTCGAGGTATTGGGTGGTGACGGGGGGCATGTGAGGTCGGTTCCCGATCAAGCTGCGCGGGCTGCGGGCGCGCCGTAGGCGCCCCCGCCGGGCAGTGTCAATTCAAGCGTGTCGCCCTCGAGCATGTCAACCACGCTTTTGGGATTCGCCACATCCTCGCCATTGAGCCGGACGCGGCCGACTGCACCGGGGGCTCCGCCCAGCAAACCCTTGGCTGGAATCCGCGTTCGATCGGTCAGGAGCGAGACGCGCAGCCGTCCAGGCCAGCGCGACTGGAACGAGACCACCTGACCCGCGCCGCCTTTGAATTCGCCCTCGCCACCCGAGTCCTCGGCCAGGCGCTTGCAGCTGAAGACCACCGGTGCCAGAGTCTCAGCCACCTCGATCGGCGTGTTTGAGATGTTGGCTGGGAAGCCCGCTGCGGGGGGCCCGTCACGCCCCCGCATTGCGCCCATGCCACCGTTGAAAAAGAGGATGGTGGAAAACGAACGGCCGCGTTCGACATCCACGCCCCGCAGCAGGATCGACCAAAGCGGTGTGCCGCTGTCGGCCTGGACCTGATCGGGCATGACCGGCGCCAGGGCCTCAAACACCGCCGCCTGCAGTTGGTGGCCGATCAGGTGACGGGCGCCGACCGCCGCGGGCGGCCGGGCATTGACGATCGTGCCCTCTGGGGCGATCACCTTGAAGAGCCGCGTGAAGCCATCATTGTTGGGCAAGCCCGGCGAGAGCAGGCACTTGAAGGGAAAGATCGTATAGGCGTAGGTGTGATTGAAGGTCTCGTTGATGCCGTAGCGGACCTGAGGCGTGCTGCCCGCGTAGTCGACGGTCACCCCGTCATGACGCACGGTGATGGTGGCCTGAATGCGCACCGGCGTGTCAAAACCGTCAGACTCCACGCTCCCGGTGTAGGTGCCCTCGGGGATCTTGCGCAGCGCCTTCAGAGCGGCTTCGTTTGATGCGGCAAAGATCGCCTCGGCGATTGCGTCGATCCCGTCCAGGCCATATTCGTCGAGCATCTCGGCCAAGCGGCGCGACGCAACCCCGAGTGCGGCGACCTGGGCCTCGACGTCGCCTCTTACCTGCTGCGGCAAGCGCACATTGGCTTCGAGCAATTGCATCACCAGGGGATTGAATCGGCCCCCTTCGGCCAGCCGGATGACTGGGAATCGAATGCCTTCCTCGAACATCTCGTTCGCATCGGCCGACCATTGTCGTCCCCCGATATCGGACAGATGCGCCACCGCGATCGCGTAGGCGATCAGGCGCCCGCGATGAAAGATCGGCGCGGCCATCGTCGCATCAGGCAGATGGCCCGTGCCGATCCAGGGGTCGTTGGTAAAGAGGATGTCGCCCTCCTGCAGGGTCTCGGGCGGGTGATCGACCAGCATGCGCGCGAGCGACAGCGGGGCCGTTCCAATGAAGCCCGGAATGCTGAGCGTTGACTGGGCGACCAGTCTTGCCTGTCGATCGAGCAGCACGCAGGCGAAGTCGTTGGACTCCCGAACCACCGTGGAAAACGAGGTGCGCTTGAGCGCAGCGCCCGCCTCGTCGGTGATGGCGATCAGCCGGTTCCAGTAGATTTCAAGGTCGATCGGATTCATGATGTTCGGATCCTGTGAGGGTCAGGCTGAGCCCGTTGCAGTGCCGGCGAGCGTCACGCGGATGTTGCCGGCCGCATCGAGCCCGAATCGGTCGCCCGGGCCGATCACCACGGTTGATCCTGGCTGCTCGATCAGTGCCGGTCCGGTCAGGGTTTCACCCGGGCGCAGCGCCGACTCGGCGATCACGGGAGTGTCGACGAACTCGGCGAGCTCGGGGAAGTAAGCGGGTCGCGTGCGTCCGGGTGCGGGCGCCTGGGCGTCAGCCCCTTTTGCGGCCTGTGCGGCGGGCCTCGCCTCGCCCGATTGCGGCGCATCGATCGCGACACTGGCTTCGACCCGCCAGTTGACGATCTCGATCCGCTGCTGGGCAAGGCCGCGCCCGAATCGGCTGGCATAGGCTTGCTCGAATGCGGTTTCGATGGCGCTGCGGGAGGACGCCGCCAGCGGGCCGGGGAGCGGTGTTTCGACTTCGAAGCCCTGACCCAGATAACGCATGTCGGCGCTGCGCGCAAAGTGGATGGATTCGCCCGCGATACCTGAGGCGATCAGCTGCGCGCGCAGCCCCGCCTCCATCTCGGCGCACAGTGCCTCGATTGCGGCCCAGTCTATCCCATCGAGGCGGGTGAACCGGGTGCGCACCGCATCCATCTTGATCGGCGCAACCAGCAGCCCGAAAGCGGAGAATACGCCGGCGTTGGCCGGTACGAGCATCGTGCGGCAGCCCGCGCGTCGCGCCACTTCGCGGGCGTGGAGCGGACCTGCGCCGCCAAAGGCCAACAAGGTGCACTGTCGGACATCCCGGCCGTTCTCGACCGCATGGATCTTGGCCGCTGCCGCCATGTGTTCGCAGACGATTCGGTGGATGCCGTTGGCGGCTTCGATCACCGATAAACCCAGCGGGCCAGCAAGGTGCCGGTCGATTGCCTCATGAGCCAGATCGGCGCGCAGGCGGACCGAACCGCTCAAGGATGCGCCGGCATCGAGATAGCCCATCAGGAGTGCCGCATCGGTCACCGTGGGACGCGTGCCGCCGAGGCCATAGCAGGCCGGTCCAGGGCTCGAGCCTGCGCTGTGGGGGCCGACCTTCATCAGGCCGGTTTCATCGATGTGGGCGATGCTGCCGCCTCCGGCGCCGATCTCGATCAGGTCGACCGTAGGTAGCCGCACCGGTATGCCGCTCCCCTTCTTGAAGCGCTGCAGACGCGCCGCCTCGAAATCGGTCGTGATCGAAGGCCGCCCCTCACGGATCAGGCAGGCCTTTGCCGTCGTGCCCCCCATGTCAAATGCCAGTACTTCGGCGATTGCGGCGGCGCGCGCACTGAAAGCCGCGCCCAAGGCGCCGGCGGCAGGGCCCGACTCGAGCATCCGGATGGGCATGCGCTGGCCGAGCTCGCGCGAGATCACGCCGCCGTTGGACTGCATGATGCGAAGGACGGCGGCGATCCCTACCGCCCGCAGACCGTCCTCGATCACCCCGAGGTAACGCCCGACCATCGGCATCACATAGGCGTTCAGCACGGTGGCCATGGTGCGCTCGTACTCGCGCAGCTCGCCCAGCACTTCGGACGACAGCGACACCGGGATCCCGGGCGCGAAGCGGGCGATGACCTCGCGCACGCGCTGCTCGTGGGCCGGGTTGGTGAAACTGTGCAAAAGACTCACGGCAATCGACTTGGCACCTCGCGCGATCACCTCGCGCGCGGCCCGTTCGATGTCAGCGTCATCGACCGCCCGCGCAATCGTACCGTCTGCCTCGATGCGCTCGTCGATCTCGAGCCGCAGCGCTCGCGGAATCACCGGGTCGGGGCCGGGGGCCATGAGATCGTAGAGGTCGTACCGGAGCTCGCGCCCGATCTCGATGACGTCGCGAAAGCCGGCCGTGGCGATGAGGCCCGTGACTGCGCCCTTGCGTTCGATCACGAGATTGGTGACCGCTGTGGTCGCGCCCACCACCACCTCGTGGATCTGGGTCTTGGATAGACCGTGAAGCGCGAGCATCTGCTCGAGTCCCGCCACGATCGGCCGAACGACCTGGTCCTGATCGCTCAAGACCTTGGTCGTGTGCACCGACCCCTGGTCGCCGATCAGCACGCAGTCGGTAAAGGTGCCGCCAATGTCGAAAGCGAAACGGAATCGCTCGACGTGTAAGGGCTCAGTCATGAATGATCAATCCTTGACCTTGGCGAGCTTGATGCCCCGGTCGAAGCCTTTTTCGAATTTGCCGATCTCGAAGACGTCGTTGGGGATCTGGAAGAAAGTGGCGTTGGCCCGGTCTTCCTCGGTGGTCGTGTGCATGCTGGTCGAATCGAACGGACAGGTCTGGGTGCACATCTCGCAGCCGATGCAGTTGTCGCTCAACGAGGCAACCTTGCCTGGCCCCTGCGCCAGTGCGTCGTAAAAACAGGTCTGGATGCAGATCGTGCACTTGGGGTTGCGGCAGCTCTCGTGGTTGACCTCGCTGTGCATGCGGGGCTTCTTGAACTGATCGCCGTAGTCCTTGACGGCCGCGCGGGAGGCGATCCCGGTCATCGATTCGATATCGGGGTAGCCATGACTGTCCATGAACTCCTCGAGGCCGCTGATGATCTTGGGCAGATACTTGATGCCCTTGAGCATCAGGACCGAGCCGACCTGTACGAGCGGCGCACCGGTCATGATGAACTCGACGACATCGCGATGGTCGTAAATGCCGTTCGATCCCGTGACCGGCATGCCGAGCTCGTTGTAGATGCGGTGGACCCAGCGAAGCGAAAGCGGTTTGGCCCAGACTCCGCCGATGCCGGCCGGACCGCCCAATCTAGGCTTGCCAGTCTCGATGTCGACCGAAAATCCAGTGTAGCGATTGGTCGCCGTCACCGCGGCCGCCCCCGCATCGCGGACCGCGCGAGCCACATCGAGCAGACGAGACTGATCCGGTGTGAGCTTGATCACCACGGGAATCTTGACGGCCTCGCAGACGCGCGCCGTCACTTCAGCGGCAACTTCGGGGTCCTGTCCGATCATCGAGCCGCCGTGTACGCCAGGCATCATCGCCGGGTGGGGGCAGCCAAAGTTGAGCTCGACCATCGGCAGGCCGCAGTCCTCGATCGTGCGGCAGATGTCGACCCAGCTTTGTACGGTCTTGCCCCCCGCGCTGCCGATCAGGTGCGAGCCCTGGTCGTTCGCGTACTGGCGCAATTCCTTCATGTAAGGCACCCATTCGCGAAGCCCGGTGCTCGAGTAGCCTGAGCGGCTGTAAAACACGTAGTTCTTGTTGACCTTGCCCTTGATGAGTTCATTGCGCTCATTGAGGATCGCGTACTTGGAGTTTTGCGTGAGGCGCGCCATGTCCTCGATGTCGGTCAGCGTCTTGATGATCATGCCGGCCGCGCCGGCGTCGACGCACTCGCGGATCACCTCGGGGCTGTTGGTCGTTTCGAGCGACGCGATGACGATGGGGTTTTTGAACTGGACGCCGCAGAAGTTCAGTGACAGATCAGCCATGTGTTTCTCCGTTTGTGTGGTTCCATTGTTGCAGATCGTTGGTGTACTAACAATCTATCGAAAAAATTTTCTCAGGGGTTGCCGACCCGTGCCGGCAGCCACGTCACGATGGCAGGCCAATACCAGATGACAAAGATCATCGCAATCATCAGCAGGAAATAGGGTAGGGCAGCCAGGCTCACGTAAGCAATGTCGCGTCCGGTTGCATTTTGCAAAACGAACAGGTTGAAGCCGACCGGCGGCGTGATCTGTGCCATCTCGACGAGGAACACGATGAAGATACCAAACCAGATCAGATCGATGCCGGCGCCGTTGACAATCGGCAGCACGATCGCCATGGTGAGCAGGATCATCGAGATGCCATCGAGCACGCAGCCAAGCAGGATGTAGAAGAGCGCAAAGGCGAGTAGCAGCATGCCGGTCGACAGGCCCAGCGATCCGACCCACTGGGCAAGGAGCGCGGGGATGCCCGACATGCCCATTGCGAGCGAGAGAAAGGCCGCGCCCGCGACGATCAGCAGGATCATCGTGGTCGTGCGCATCGCCCCATAGACGGTCTCGATGAAAAACCGCCAGGTGAGCGCCCGCTCGAAGCCTGCGAGTGCGAGGGCCCCCACGACCCCAAACGCGGCCGACTCGGTTGCCGTGGCGAACCCGCCGTAAATCGAGCCCAGCACGATCACGATCAGGACGATCACGGGCAGCAGTTGGGCCACCGCGCGAATCCTGGAGGCGAGATTCATGCCCATGTCATCGGCCGGAATGCTGTCCGGCCGTGCCCACGACCAGACCGCGTTGTAGGCCATCAGCACGCAGCCAAACACGACACCGGGGATTACGCCTGCGGCGAAGAGCTTGTTGATCGAGACGTCGGCTGCGACCGCGTAAACGATCATGATGATGGATGGCGGAATCAGCAACCCCAACGTGCTGGCCCCTGCAAGGGATCCGATCACCAGTCGGTCGGGGTAGTTTCGCCTGCGCAATTCCGGGATGGTGATGCGGCCGACCGTGGCGCAGGTCGCGGCCGACGAGCCCGAGATCGCGGCAAAGACCATCGACGCGCCGACATTGACCTGAACCAGCCGACCCGGCATCAGTGCCATCAGCGGGGCGAGCCCCTTGAACATCGATTCCGAGACTTTCGATCGATAGAGAATCTCGCCCATCCAGATGAAAAGTGGCAGGGATGTGAGCGTCCAGGCGCTCAATGAACCGAACACGGTGGTTGCCATGGCATCGCCGGGCAGTCGCGCCGAAAAGAGCAACATCGCCACGAGTGCAGTGCCCATCAAGGCAAGACCCACCCAGACGCCCAGCGCCAGAAGTCCGAACAGCGTGCCAACCGTGATCAGCACATAGACCGACGAGATTTCAGTCACCGCGCCCTCCCGCGGGGACCAGGCTCGCATCCGGCAAGGTCCTCGCCCGCCAGGCCGAGACGCCGGCGTCCAGAAAGGCGATCAAGAAGACGATCGCACCCCAGCTCATGGCTGCTTGCGGGATCCACATTGGAAGTGCGATCAGGCCGGCGCTGAGCTCATTCAATTCGATCGATATCCGGGTCATCCGGGCGAAATACCAGGCGACCCAGGCCGCCAAACCGGTGCTCAGCGTCCAGGCGAGCCAGGCGATCACACGCCGCGGCCCGGCGGCGAGCAAATCGACCAGCAGGCGGACCTGTATGTGGTTGCCGCTGCGAAGCGTGTCGGCAAGCGCCAGAAAGGCCGAGGCGCCCATGAAGTAGCCTGCGAACTCATCGGCAGCACGGGGCGTGTAGGGCAGGGCCTGACCACCCAGCTGGTAGAGGATCATCACCAGGATGGCGACGAAGCAGGCTGCACCCAGCGCAGCCGTGCCTCGGTAGATCGCATCGATCAGGGTACGCATCGCTGCGTACCCCTGTCCTGCAAGGTCTTGCAATCGGTCATCACTGCTTGCCGAAGGCTTCGACGATCGCCTTGCCCTGAGCGCTCGCATCCCCACTCCACTCGCTGATGATTTGTTGACCCACCTTGGCGAGGTCGGCGGCAAGCTGGGCGCTCGGGGCACTCACGTTCACACCGTTCTTCCGAAGCGTCTCCTTGGTGGCCTCAGCCGTCCTGATGCTGGAGGCCCAGCCAGCCTGCTCGGCCTTGGCGGCTTCGGCGAGCACCGCCTTTTGCACATCGGGCGCGAGCGCCGAGAAGGCCTTGCGGTTGGCGATCACCATGTTCTTGGGCAGCCAGGCCTGTACGTCGTAGAAATACCTGAGCGATTCCCAGACCTTGTAGTCAATGCCGGACTGCGCCGAAGAGATCAGGGAATTGATCCGCCCCGAGGACAGGGCCTGAGCGACTTCAGGGGCCTGGATGGTGACCGAGCGCGCCTTGAAGAGCTCCCCCATGCGCGCCGTGCCCTTGTCGTAGGCCCGCCAGCTCAGCCCGGCCATGTCGGCGACCGTATTGATGGGCTTGGGTACGAAGATACCCTGCGGCGGCCAGGGCACGGCATAGAGCAGCATCAGGCCCTGCTCCTCGAGGAGCTTTTCGACGACCGGGCGCTGCATCTTCCAGAGTTTGGTCGCCGCGTCGTAGTTGGTCGCCAGGAAGGGCAGCCCGTCGACACCCCAGGCGGAGTTTTCGTTGGACAGCGTCACCATCAGCAACTCGCCAATCGGAACCTGGCCCTG
>Ga0169931_10002078_pt1 | contig 32910 bp, 26 predicted proteins | sample Kivu_15m_20L_FD_129675 | JGI IMG/M metagenome (GOLD analysis project Ga0169931, IMG submission 129675) | Freshwater microbial communities from Lake Kivu, Western Province, Rwanda to study Microbial Dark Matter (Phase II) - Kivu_15m_20L... | ecosystem: Environmental > Aquatic > Freshwater > Lake...
AACCGGCTACGCGCATCCCTGATGGCGATCGACCAAGGGCGTTGCCATGTGATGTGCAATCCCCAAATCTTGTGATGTGCAATCCCCAAATCTTATAATCAACGAAATCCCGGTTCTGATATCCCCCCGAGGATGCCTGTCTGCCATTCGTATCGCCCGGATGGCGATCTCTCCACTGCGGGTATACTGTTGAGTTGTCTGAACCGGGATTCCCCCCATCGTGTTTCCATTCCCCTCCTCATCGGGGTTCACGAAACATGCATTTCAGGAATACTGAACATGTCAGCCTTTCAATGACCGGAGGCAAGTGTGTAACGGCTGTAGCGCCCTGCGGGGGCATCTTTGCAAATGATTAACAGCGCGGTGTTGAACTTCCTGGCGTGATTGGCGTCTATTGCATGCAAAGCAGCATACAGCGATTTCTCATTAGCAGTTAGTTTTGGTTACGGCCCCTATGTCCATAGGGGCTTCGTTTTTGTCCGAAGGCGATGCCGAGGGTGGCGGCGGCGGCCCCGGCGATGTCGGCGACGATGTCGAGCCCTTCGAAGGCGCGGTTGGTGAAGCCGAGTTGTACGAATTCCATGGCGATGCCATAGGCGGAGGAGATGGCGAAGAGCAGGAGGAGGCGTTTTCGGGCTGACGGCAGGCGGGATGTGCTGGCGAGGTGCCAGAGGACGACGAAGCCGCCGAAGAGGATGATATGGGCGACCTTGTCGAGATTGGGGAGGTGGAGCATGCCGCGTTTGGGCAGGCCGCTGTCGGGCACGACGAGGAGCACGAAGATCAGGGCCGTCCACAGGGTGGCGGGCCAGCGGGAGTGCAGGAGCCGCGGGGTCATACGGGTCTGCGGTGGCGGCGTCATTCGCCGATGAGGGCGGCGTAGGCGGCGGCGTCGAGGAGGCCTTCGACTTGTGCGGGGTCGGACATCTCGACGCGCACCATCCAGCCTTCGCCGTAGGGGTCGGCGTTGACGGTCTCGGGACTGTCGTCGATGGCGGTGTTCTTCTCGAGGATGGTGCCGCTGACGGGCAGGAACAGGTCGCTGACGGTCTTGACGGCTTCGACGCTGCCGAAGACGGCTTCTGCGGCGAGGCTGCGGCCGACGGTGTCGATATCGACGAAGACGATGTCGCCGAGCTGGTCCTGTGCGTAGTGGGTGATGCCGACGGTGGCGATGTTGCCGTCGACGGAGACCCATTCGTGGTCCTTGGTGTACCGCAGATGCTGGGGGATGCTCATGGCAGCGCTATGTTTCTGCAAGATTACTCAATTCCTCGGGAACGGGCCAGACTGCGAGGCGGTATCGTTGGAAGGGCCGGCCCCCTATCGTCGGACCATCTTGGACTTCAAGAGGCGTACCTCCTTGATCGGCTTATCCCCCCCGCTTCTTCCGCTGGTCTGTACGGCGGCGATGCGGTCGACCACGTCCATGCCTTCGACGACTTCTCCGAAGACGGTGTAGTTCTGGTCGAGGTGGGGAGCCCCGCCCTGTGACATGTATGCTTTACGGTGGTCGGGCGGGAGCGTCCGGCCGCGGAGGCGGAAGGTTTGGACGGAGTCGAGCGATGCCGGGGTGAACACACGGCCCTGGACGATATAGAACTGGGTGCCGCTGCTGGCCTTGGCGGGGTTGACGTCGTCGCCCATGCGGGCGGCGGCCAGGGCGCCGCGACGGTGGAAGAGGTCGGGTCGGAACTCAGCGGGAAGGGTATAGGCCGAGTCGGTCCGGCCGAGGCCTTTGTTGTCGGCGGGACGGGTGCGCGGGTCGCCCGCCTGGATCATGAAGCCCTGGATGACGCGGTGGAAGAGGACGCCTCGGTAGAAGCCGCTGCGGACGAGGCGGATGAAATTGTCGCGGTGGAGGGGGGTGGCGTCGGAGAGGCGTAGGCGGATGTCTCCCTGGGTGGTGGTGAGGAGGACGTCGCGTGACCGGTCGCGCGGGTGGATACGGCCGGTGGGTTGTGCCGCCAGGGCGAGCGAGAGGCCGAGCAGTCCGAGGACGGTTATGCTACGGGCGGTGATCCGGCGGGACGGCCGAGGGGCGGGGTCAGTCGGTGAGTGCATGTTGTTGGAAATAGAGGAGGACATGGTCGCGGAGGAAGTCTTCCTGTTCCTTGAGGGGAAGGTTGGGCATTTCGCGGAGTTGGCGGAAGTGGGGCCATCCGTCGTCGTCGAGGCCTTCGGGGGCGAAGTAGCCGCTGGGGGTGAGCAGGGTGCAGACGGCGACGTGCATGAGGTCCTGCTTCTGTTCCTTGCTGTAGCTGGCCTGGGCGGCGCCCGTCTCCTGCAGGCCGATGAGGAAGAGGATCGCTTCCATGTCGGGCTTCTTGCCGAAGCGGGCGATGAGTTGTTCTTCGAGGCGCCACCAGCGGGCTTGGAGGTCGTCGTTCGCGTGCATGGGGCAAAGGTAGGCTTGCTGCAGCTCTATCGAAAAGGGCATTGCGGGGGGGAGGCTATCTTTGCCCAAAACCGCTGACATGCTGCAAGTCGGATTGATACGGGAACACAAGGCAGAAGTTTCAGAAAGGCTCGCATTAAAAGGTTTCATTGACATAACATTGCTGGACACCGTCCTCTCCGACGACGATGCCCGCCGCCGCCTGCAGTCCGACAACGACGCCCTCCTCGCCCGCCGCAACCAGGCCTCCAAAGAGATCGGAGCCCTGATGTCCAAGGGACAGAAGGCAGAGGCCGAAGCCTTGAAAGCTGAGGTGGCGACCCTCAAAACCACCGTAGAGGCCAACGAACGCCGACTCGCCGAACTGGAGACCTCCATCCGGGAGGCTCTCCAGCGCATCCCCAACCTGCCCTCGCCGCTGGTACCCCCCGGCACGGGCGCCGACGACAACGTCGAAGTTCGCCGCGGAGGCGAGATGCCCGTCCTGCCGGAAGGTGCACAACCCCACTGGGACCTCATCCGCCGCTACGACCTGATCGACTTCGAGACAGGCGTCAAACTCACCGGCAGCGGCTTCCCCCTCTACAAGGGCCGCGGCGCCCGCCTGCAGCGCGCCCTCATCCAGTACTTCCTCGACGCCAACACGGCCGCCGGATATACCGAGTACATGCCGCCTTATCTCGTCAACGAGGCCTCGGCCCACGGCACGGGGCAACTGCCCGACAAGGAAGGCCAGATGTATCACATGCCGGCCGACGCCCTCTACCTCATCCCCACGGCCGAAGTGCCCGTCACCAACATCTATCGCGACGAGATCGTGAAGGAGTCCGACCTGCCGATCCGCATGACCGCCCACTCGCCCTGCTTCCGCCGCGAGGCGGGCAGCTTCGGCAAGGAGGTCCGCGGCCTCAACCGCGTCCACCAGTTCGACAAGGTCGAGATCGTCGAGATCGTCCACCCCGATAAGAGTTACGAAGTGCTGGACCGGATGGTCGCCCATGTGGAAGGACTCGTCGCCGCACTGGGACTGCCCTACCGCATCCTGCGGCTCTGCGGGGGCGACATGAGCTTCGCCTCGGCACTCACCTACGACTTCGAAGTGTGGAGCGCGGCCCAGGGCCGCTGGCTGGAAGTGAGCTCGGTGTCCAACTTCGAGGCCTTCCAGACGAACCGCATGAAACTGCGCTTCCGCGACGCCGATGGCCGCATCCGCCTGGCACATTCGCTCAACGGCAGTGCGCTGGCCCTGCCGCGCATCGTGGCGGCCCTCCTCGAGAACTACCAGACGTCAGAGGGCATCGGCCTGCCGGCCGTGCTGCATCCCTACATGGGCTCCGACAGGCTCGTCTGAGACTCGGACTGCAGCGCCCGCACCCGCGGGTCCATCACCCGGAACCAGAGTGGCGGCAGCAGCGAGAGGATCATCATCCCCGGATAGCCCGTCGGCATCTGTGGCGCCTCGCCGTGGTGGCGGAGCACCTGATACTTGCGACTGGCCTGGTAGTGATGGTCGCTGTGCCGCGAGAGTTCGAAGAGCACGATGCGCCCCAGCACATGGTTGCTGTTCCAACTGTGCCAGGGCATCGCCCGCTCGTAGCGGCCGGGGGCCGTGGCACGGCGCTGCAGGCCGTAGTGTTCGATGTAGTTGACGGTCTCCAGCAGCAGGGCACCTCCGGCCGCGGCGGCGACGAAGCAGAGCGTAGCATGGCCGCCGAAGGCCAGCCAGATCCCCGCGACGAAGGCCAACTGCACGAGTTGGTACAGGAGCATGCCGTTCTGCGGGTGCAGGAACGGCAGTCCCTTCTTCCGCAACTCATCTCTCGAGATCTCCCAGGCGGATAGCCAGGAGCCGACGACCGTCCGGATGTAGAATCGGTACACGGGTTCGCCGGCGCGGGCGCTGCTGGGGTCTTCGGGCGTGCTCACGCGCTTGTGGTGGCCCTTGTTGTGTTCGATGTGGAAGTGCAGGTAGAGCGAGGTCAGCAGCAGCGCTTTGGCCATGAACCGCTCGGCGGCCGAGACGCGGTGCCCCAGTTCATGGCCGATGTTGATCCCGAAGGAGCCGCAGAGGAGGGCCATCACGAGGATCCGGCCGGTCGTCTCTGTGGGCGTGAGGGTGGCGTCGGTGATATGCTGCAGGAAGAGCCAGACGGCGAGGTACTGCAGCGGCACGAAGAGGTAGAGCCAGAGGTCGTAGGCCCTGTCGTCTCGGGCCAGCTCCTCTTCGGCGGCGCTGAGGTTGCGGGCGTCGGGCTTCAGCAGGAGTTCGGCCAGGGGGATGCACACCCATACCAACAGCAGCGGCAGCCATACCTGCCAGCCGCGGGCCGTGAGGGCATAGGCGGCGACGGTATAGATCGTGAGCGGCAGGGCGTATTTGAGCGATCGGATCCTCAGGGTGTTCATGGCATCATTCGTTGTGCGGCCTATACCGGCGTGTAACGCGCCGACAGGCGGCGCGGTTCAATCCTTCCGGCTCGTGGCGATGCGATAGAGCAGGAAGGCCAGGGCGGCGAAGACGGCAGTGCCGAGGAGGAAGTAGCCCTCGCTGCCCAGGGCTTCGGTAAGGCCGTGCTCGAGGCTGAAGGAGGCGAGGGCCTTGGCGATGCCGTCGTTGGCGAAGAGGAAGGCCACGGCCACGCCGGCCAGCGCACCGCCGGCGACGAGGCCCGTCGCGAACAGGTTGCCCTTGCGGAGGTCCTCTTCCTCTTCGGCACCGGTGTCGCCTGCGGCCTTGTGGATCTTCTTGTCGGCCAGTCCGCGGATGGCGCCGCCGATGAAGATGGGCAGGGTGGTCGACAGCGGCAGGTAGATACCGATGGCGAAGCTGAGGGCCTTGATGCCGCAGAGTTCCATCACCAGGGCGATGGCGACGCCGACGATCACGAACTGCCAGTCGAGGTTGAACGACAGGATGCCTTTGATGAGTGTCGCCATGAGGGTGGCCTGCGGGGCCGAGTACTTGTCGGTGCCGATGGCGTGGGTGACGCCCTGGGCGGCCATCTCGGCGGTGGGTGTGTCGAGGATCTTGACGGTGAAGCCGATGGCGAGGGAGGAGACGACGGCCCCGATGAACAGCGCCAGTTGCTGGTATTTTGGTGTGGCGCCGACGATGTAGCCCGTCTTGAGGTCCTGCGAGGTGGCGCCTGCGTTGGCGGCCGCGATGCAGATCATCCCGCCGACGACCAGGGCCATGGGTTCATAGACCTTGCCCGTCCAGCCCACGGCGATGAAGACGAGGCAGGTGCCCATGAGGGTGGCGATCGTCATGCCCGAGATGGGGTTGTTGGAGGAGCCGATGAGTCCGACGATGCGCGACGAGACGGTCACGAAGAAGGCGCCGAAGACGACGACGAGCACGCCCAGCAGCAGTTTGCCGAGGACGGTGTCGCCGGGCACCTGCGGGAGGATGGTCATCAGCAGGATGAGGCCGAGGCTGCCGAAGCCGACGACCTTGAGGGAGAGGTCCTTCTCGGTGCGGTCGACGGCGGCGGCGTTGCCGCTGCCCTGGCGGAGGGAGCCCACGCTGCCCTTGAAGGACGAGACGATGGTGGGGATGGTCTTGAAGAGGGTGATGAAGCCGCCGGCGGCGACGGCGCCCGCGCCGATCTGGCGGACGTAGGCGCGGTAGATGGCCACGGCGTAGTCGGAGAAGCCGTGGGTGGCGGGGTCCCATCCGCCCGGTCCGCCGGGCGTGGCCAGGTCTTTCAGGTAGCCCAGTTTGACGAGTTGCAGGGCGATGGTCTCGGCCGGCACCAGGGATGCCAGCAGCGGGTTGAACACGAACCAGGTGAGGACGGAGCCCGCCACGAGGATGCCGGCGATCCTGGGCCCGATGATGTATCCCACGCCGAGGTATTCGGGGGTGATCTCGCCGCTGACCTTGGCGGAGGGGAAGTATTTGTTGGCCTGCTTCGTCATGAAGGAGGGCGTCTCGGCGATGAGGTGGAGGACCTTCTGCAGGAAGGCGTAGGCCATGGCGATGCCCAGGCCGAGGAAGGCGGTGCGGGCGAAGTCGCCGCCCTTTTCGCCCGCCTTGAGGACGGAGGCGCAGGCGGTGCCTTCGGGGTAGGGGAGGGTGGCGTGTTCCTGTACGATGAGGGGTCGGCGCAGCGGGATCATCATGAGCGTGCCCAGCACGCCGCCGAAGATGGCCAGCGTGAGGATGGTCATGTAGTTGAAGAAGCCGGCGCCGCCGCCGTCGGAGAGGAAGAGGAAGCCGGGGAGGGTGAAGACGACGCCCGCGGCGATGCTCTCGCCGGCCGAGCCGGTGGTCTGGATGATGTTGTTCTCGAGGATGGTGGTGCGGAGGAAGAGTTTGCTCAGCGCGATGGCCATCACGGCGATGGGGATGGAGGCCGAGACGGTGAGGCCCGCCTTGAGGGCGAGGTAGACGGTGGAGGCGCCGAAGATGATGCCGAAGACGGAGCCGGTGAGGACGGCCTTGAGGGTGAACTCGGGCATGCGCGTCTCGGGGGCGACGAAGGGTTGGAAGCGTTTCTCTGACATGGCTTGCGTTTGGGTCGTTGGGGGGAAGGTAAAGAAAAAGCCGGCACCCGAGGAGTGCCGGCTTGTGCGGGGCTTTCGGCCGTTGTGGCTCAGGCTTCCATGAGTTTCTGCAGCCAGCGGGTGAGGAGGAATAGGATGAGGGCGGCGAGGCCCGACATGCCGACGAAGAGCATGAAGAAGTCGTGCAGGTCGTTCATCTGGTAGCCGAGGAAGTGGGTGGTGCGTCCGTCGGGATAGAGGGCGCTGAGGACGCCGGCGAGTTTGTTGGCGGAGGCGTTGGCGAGGAACCAGACGGCCATGAGGAGGGAGGCGAATTTGAGGGGGGCGAGTTTGTTGACGAGTGCCAGTCCGATGGGGGAGAGGCAGAGTTCGCCCATGGTATGCAGGAGGTACATGCCGGTGAGCCATATCATGCTGACTTTGACGCCGGGCTGGACGCTGTCGACGCCGAAGGCGATCCACAGGTAGCCGAGGGAGAGGAGGAGGAGGCCGATGGCCATCTTGGTGGGGGAGGCGGGCTCGTGGCGTCCGAGTTTGAGCCACAGCCAGGCGAAGAGTGGCGCGAGGGTGACGATGAAGACGGAGTTGAGGGATTGGAAGAGGCTGGCCGGCACTTCGTCCATCGAGAGTGTGGTCGTTTGGTGGCGGAGCATGTCGATGTTGAGGTAGGCGATGCCGGCGGCGGCGAGGGCGATTAGGGTCGTGACGGTCCCTTTGAGGGCGGCCTCGTCGGTGCCGAGGCTGGACTGTGCCTTTCGGTAGAGGCGGAGGAGGTAGTAGAGGAGTGCGGCGGAGGCGAGGTAGGCGGTCCAGGCGGGCAGTTGGAGGCCGAGGTGTCTGTCGGTCTGTTCGTCGGCGAAGAAGGTGAGGGAGGCGCCGGCCTGTTCGAAGGCGCTCCAGAAGAAGACGACGAAGAAGGAGACGACGAAGATGACGGCGATGCGTTTCTTTTCGGCGGTGCTGAGGGCCTTGTCGGTGAAGATGACGGCGGCGATGAGGATGACGGATCCGAAGAGGAGCCAGGTGAGGAAGCTGAAGACCTTGGCGTCGACGTAGAGCATTCCGATCATGGCGACGGAGAGGAGGGCGAGCAGGCTGGCGACGGCGAAGGGTTTCACCCAGCCGGAGGGGGCGTGGGCGGGGGTGTCGCCCAGGGGTTTGCCGTCGGCGTCGACGATGTAGCGGCGTTGGAAGGCGGCCTGAACGACGACGCTGAGGAGCATGCCGATGCCGGCGGCGAGGAAGGCCCATCGGAAGTCGGCCGGGTTGCCGGTGTCGCCGACGAGTCCGCAGACGAAGGGGCCGAGGGCGCCGCCGACGTTGATGCCCATGTAGAAGATGGTGTAGGCGGGGTCGATGCGGCGGTCGTTCTTGGGGTAGAGTTGACCGACGAGGGAGGAGATGTTGGGTTTGAAGAAGCCGTTGCCGGCGATCATGAAGCCGAGGCCGGAGAAGAAGAGGACCATCGACAGGTCGGGGTTGGAGGCGTAGACGCTCCCGCATCCGAAGAGGATGAGCTCGCCGATGGCCATGACGAGGCCGCCGGCGATGATGGAGCGTTTGTTGCCCCAGTAGCGGTCGGCCATGAAGCCGCCGATGAGGGGGGTGAGGTAGACGAGGCTGGTGTAGCTGCCGTAGAGGTTGGAGGCGAAGACCTTGTCGAACAGGAGGGCCTTGGTCATGAAGAGTACCAGGACGGCCCGCATGCCGTAGTAGTTGAAGCGTTCCCACATCTCGGTGGCGAAGAGGATGTAAAGGCCCTTGGGGTGGCCGGTCGTACCGGGTCGGCTCATGGGGTGGGGGTTGTGGGGTTTATCGTGAACGGGGGGTGACGGTCGGCGCCGAGGGTCATGGCTGCGCCGCCTTTCAAACCCCAAAATAGGCATTTCCCGCGGCCGGCGTTCATCGACGGGGCTAAGACGGCATGGTCTGCCCTAGGAGAGGAAGAGCCCTAATCAATGGGCAAGGTGAAAGCGCAACGTTGCATCCCACGCGGAGCGCGGTTCAATCATGCCAGAGAAAGGTCAGGTCCAGTAGTCTTTTTGGGGGTCATTCCGGGAGATCCCCCCACCCTTGGAGAGTCCCCCCACCCTTGGAGGGTACCCCCACCCTTGGAGAGTCCCCCCACCCTTGGAGGGTACACCCACCCTTGGAGGGTCCCCCCACCCTTGGAGGGTGTACCCACCCTTGGAGGGTGTGTCGTTCCTTGCGGTGGGTCGCTGCAGGCAATCCTCCTTCGAATCGGTATCTTTACGGGGTCATTGGCCGTTTCCGGCACCGGGTGCGGTGGCTGGCGGTGATACATTCCAACCAATGCTAGCATGAACGTCCTTCTACTGGGGTCCGGCGGCAGGGAGCACGCCCTGGCCTGGAAGCTCCGCCAGAGTCCCCGTTGTGCGGAGTTGTACATCGCCCCCGGCAATGCGGGAACGGCACAGTGCGGCACGAACGTCGCGCTGGACCCGTTGGATTTCCCGGCCCTCGGGCGTTTCTGCCTGGGGCATGGCGTGGGGATGCTGGTCGTCGGGCCGGAGGAGCCGTTGGTGCGGGGTGTGGCCGACCATTTCCGGGGTGATGCCGAGTTGCGGCACATCGCGGTGGTGGGACCGTCGGCGCACGGCGCGCGCCTGGAGGGCAGCAAGGCCTTCGCCAAGGCCTTCATGGTCCGGCATGGCATCCCGACGGCGGCCTATCGCGAGTTCGATGTCGACAGTTACGCCGAGGGGGTCGAGTATCTGAAGTCGCACCCGTTGCCGATCGTGCTGAAGGCCGACGGCCTGGCGGCCGGCAAGGGGGTGGTGATTGCGCAGTCCCATATAGAAGCCATCGCCGAGTTCGAGTTGATGCTGCAATATGCCAAGTTCGGCGAGGCCAGCCGAAAGGTGGTCGTGGAGGAATACCTCGACGGCATCGAGCTGAGTCTTTTCGTGCTGACGGACGGTGTCGACCATCTCATCCTGCCCGAGGCGAAGGACTACAAGCGCATCGGCGAGGGCGACACGGGGCTGAACACGGGCGGCATGGGCGCCGTGAGTCCGGTGCCCTTCGCCGACGAAGCCTTCATGGAGAAGGTGCGCGCGCGGATCGTTGAGCCCACGGTGCGCGGCATCCGCGAGGAGGGCATCGACTATCGCGGCTTCGTCTTCGTGGGCCTCACCAAGGTGGGCGACGACCCCTTTGTGATCGAGTACAACTGCCGCATGGGCGACCCCGAGACGGAAGTGGTGATGTTGCGCCTCGGCAACGACCTGCTGGACCTGCTGGAGCGGCTCGCCGAGGGCCGTCTGAAGGAGGTCGAGCTGGTCACCGACCCGCGGGCGGCGGCCACCGTGGTGCTCGTCAGCGGCGGCTACCCGGGCCCTTATGCCAAGGGCCGCGAGATCGACGGGCTCGACATCCTCAAGGAGGACGACGTCATCGTCTTCCACGCCGGTACCGCCGCCGAGGACGGGGCCGTCGTCACCGCGGGCGGGCGCGTATTGGCCGTCAGCGCCTATGGCGACGACATCCCCCGGGCCGTCGGCCGGTCGCTGCGCATCATCGAATTCATCGGCTTCGACGGGATGTACCACCGCCGCGACATCGGACATGAGTTCCGCTGATCCCGCCGCCGCCCCGGCGCGCGCAGGCAAATTTGAGATGGAATATTCGATTGATTTCTTGACTTTTGCATATTAGCTTTAGAACCCCTACATCCGCCTGTCCTGATGTCCCTCTTCAACCTCTTCACCCAGAACATCGCGATCGACCTCGGCACCGCCAACACGCTCATCATCCACAACGACGAGATCGTGGTCAATGAGCCGTCGATCGTGGCGTTGGACCGCAACAACCCCAAGAACCTGCTTGCGGTGGGCAAGAAGGCGCTGATGATGCACGAGAAGACGCATGAGAGCATCCGGACGGTGCGGCCGCTGAAGGACGGGGTGATCGCCGACTTCAACGCGGCGGAGCTGATGATCCGCGAGATGATCAAGATGATCCATCCCAAGAAGCCGCTCTTCCCCCCGAGCTGGCGGATGATGATCTGCATCCCCTCCAGCATCACCGAGGTGGAGAAGCGGGCCGTGCGCGACAGCGCCGAGCAGGCGGGCGCCAAGGAGGTCTACCTCCTGCACGAGCCGATGGCGGCGGCCCTGGGCATCGGCATCGACGTCGAGGAGCCCGTGGGCAACATGATCATCGACATCGGCGGCGGCACGACCGGCATCACCGTCATCGCCCTGGCGGGCATCGTCTGCGACCAGTCGATCCGCATCGCCGGCGACGAGCTCACGGCCGACATCATGGAGGCGCTGCGCCGCTACCACAGCCTGCTGATCGGCGAGCGCACGGCCGAACAGATCAAGATCCAGGTGGGCGCGGCGCTGAAGGACCTCGACAACCCGCCCGACGACATCCCCGTCAACGGGCGCGACCTGGTGACGGGCATCCCCAAGCAGATCATGGTCAGCTACCAGGAGATCGCCGACGCGCTGGACAAGTCGGTCTTCAAGATCGAAGAGGCCATCCTCAAGGCCCTCGAGACGACGCCGCCCGAGCTGGCCTCCGACATCTACAAGCGCGGCCTCTACCTCACGGGTGGCGGCGCCCTGCTGAAGGGTCTCGACAAGCGGCTGAGCCAGAAGATCAAGCTGCCGGTGCACGTCGCCAACGACCCGCTCAAGAGCGTCGTGCGGGGGACGGGCATCGCCCTGCAGAACTACCAGCGCTACCCGTTCATCATGCGCTGACGCACGGCCGCCGTCGGCGGGGCACCGGCCGCTGACGGGCCCAGAAGACCCCCTCCATGAACAACCTCAGAGAACTGGCCGTCAGGTACGCGACGCTGATGCTGTTCCTCTTCCTGCAGGCGGTCTCCCTGTCGATGCTCTTCCGCTTCAACCGCTATCCCGAGTCGGTCTTCGTGTCGGTCTTCAACGGCTGGGCCGGCCGGGTGAACACGCGTTACGACGCCATGCTGGGCTATTTCTCGCTCCGCCGGCAGAACGAGGAGCTGGTGCGGCAGAACACCGAGCTGCTGAACCGGCTGCGGTCCGACTACGCCTGGCCCGACACGGGCGCCGTCCGCCTGCCCGACACCCTCACGGAGGCCGGCCGTCGACTGCTGTTCCTCCCCGCCCGGGTGGTGAGCAACAGCGTCGCCTCGCGGAAGAACTACTTCATCCTGCATCGCGGGTCCGGCCAGGGCGTGGCGCCCAACATGGCCGTCGTCTCGCCGTCGGGCGTGTTGGGTACCGTCGTCAACACGGGTCCGGACATGAGCCTGGTGATGTCGTTGCTGCATGTGCAGTCGAAGGTCGTGGCCGTGCTGAAGAAGGGCAGTGGTTTCGGGGAGGTCACCTGGGACGGGCTGGACCCGCGCTTCCTGAGCCTTTCGAAGGTTCCCAAGACGGTGGCGGTGGCCAAGGGCGACACGGTGGTGACGAGCCGCTATTCCGACCGGTTCCCGCCCGACTATCTGATCGGATATGTGGAGTCGGTCTCGGAGGACGAGGTGACGAGCACCTACAACCTGCGGGTACGGGCGGCTGTCGACTTCCGTGCCCTGCACCAGGCCTATGTGGTGCGGAACCTGTTGTCGGACGAGATCGAGGCCCTGCGCAAGACCATACCTGAAGGCAATGAATGACGTCGTCCGGCAGTTGTTGAAGGGGTTCGCCTTCCTGGCCGTGCAGGTGTTCCTGCTCGACAGGGTGCCACCAGTGCATCGTTTCCTGACGCCGAGCCTGTACCTGCTCTTCCTGTTGTGGCTGCCCCTGGGCATCGGCCGGAAGGCCTTGCTGGGCATCGGCTTCCTCTACGGCCTCGGGGTGGACCTGTTCACCCAGACGCCGGGCCTCCATGCCTCCGCCTGTACGTTGGTGGCCTTTGTGCGGCCCGGGCTGATCGGCTTGCTGATGCCGCGGCAGGAGGGTGATGCCGGCCGGGCCGAGCCTTCGGTGCCGGCCATGGGCCTCTTCCCCTATGCCGCCTATCTGTTCCTCCTCACCCTGCTGCACCACACATGGGTGGTGTTCCTCGAATGGCTCGACCTGGGCGACGCCCTCTACTTCCTCTTCAAGGTGGTCGCCACGACGGCCCTGAGCCTGCTGCTGATGGCCGTCACCGAGATGGCCTTCCGCCGCGTGGGGACCCGACGGACGGCGGAGCGGTGAAGGAGGAGCGTAACGTCAACAACCGGTGAATGGCCCGACAAACCTATACGGAACCCCGGAAGATCGTGATCCTGGCGATCATGACGACCATCGTCGCCATCCTGCTGGTACGGCTCTTCGTCCTGCAGGTGCTGTCGCCGGAATACGCCATGCTGGCGATGGGCAATGCCGTCTATCGCAAGACCGTCTACCCCGACCGCGGCATCATCTTCGACCGCCGGGGCCGTCCCGTCCTCGAGAACACGACGACGCGCGACCTGATGGTCCTGCCCACGCAGGCGGGCCGTGCCGAGCGCGATGTCATCTGCCGCATCCTGGGCATCGATACTGTCGCGTACCGGCAGCGGCTGGTGAACGCCATCGTGAAGAACGGACGCTACCGCCCTTCGGTCTTCGAGCCGACGCTGGGCGTGGAGGTGTCCGTCAAGCTCCAGGAGAACGCCTACCGCTTCGAGCCGGGCTTCTTCCTGCAGGAGCGCCCGATACGCACCTATCCCTACCGGGCGGCGGCGCAGATCCTGGGGTATATCGGCGAGGTCGACTCCGCCATCCTCCGCCGGACGAACTATTTCTACCAGATGGGCGACTACATGGGCCTCAACGGCCTGGAGCGGCACTACGAGCGCGTGCTGATGGGGGTTCGGGGCGTCTCCTACCAGCTGCGCGACAACAAGAACCGCATCATGGGCGCCTACGAGGAGGGGCGGTACGACACGGCCGCCAAGGCGGGCCGCAACCTGCGTACCTACCTCGACATGGACATCCAGCAGCTGGCGGAGCGCTTCCTGGCCAACAAGCTGGGGGCGGTGGTGGCCATCGAGCCGCGGACGGGCGGCATCATCGCCATGGCCAGCGGCCCCACCTACGACCCCAACCAGCTCACCGGCGCGCAACGCCGCCGCAACTTCTCGTGGATGCTGAGTGATACGGCGCGTCCCCTCTTCAACCGCGCCATCAAGGGGCAGTACCCGCCAGGATCCACCATCAAGCCGATGGGTGCGCTGATCGCGCTGGACGAGGGCGTCATCACCCCCGGCTTCGGCTACGGCTGCGGCGGCGCCTACCTCTCCTGCGGCCGCCCCATCCGCTGCACCCATGCCGGCGGCGGCCATGCGGCCGACCTGCGCCGGGCCATGGCCAACTCCTGCAACGCCTACTTCAGCCATATCTTCCGCCTGTCGGTCGACAACCCCGGCTACATGGGCGTCAAGCAGGGCTACGCCCGCTGGAAGGCATACGCCAACGCCTTCGGCATGGGCGTGCGGCTGGGCGTCGACCTCCCCAGCGAGGACAAGGGCCTCATCGCCGACACCTCCTTCTACGACAGGCTCTACCGCGGCGTGTGGAACTCCTGCAACAATGTCTTCCTCGGCATCGGGCAGGGTGAGATGACGGCCACGCCCCTCCAGATGGCGAACCTCATGGCCATCATCGCCAACAAGGGCTACTATTACACCCCGCATTTCGTCGACAGCATCGACGGCGGCGGCGAGGCCGACACCCTCCTCCGGCCCTTCCGCGTCCGCCACGAGGTGACGCATATCCCCGCCGCGACCTATGAGGAGGTGCAACTCGGCATGCAGGACGTGGTGGACCGCGGCACCGCCCGCGTCGCCCGCCTCGACGGCATCGCCGTCGCCGCCAAGACGGGCACCGCCGAGAACTACGGCATCATCAACGGCAAGCGCGTCAAACTCGACGACCATTCGTGGTTCGTGGCCTTCGCCCCCCGCGAGAACCCCCGCATCGCCATCGCCGTGGTCGTCGAGAACGCCGGCTTCGGCGCCACCTGGGCGGGCCCCATCGCCTCGCTGCTGATGGAGCGGTACCTCACCGACTCGCTGCGACCCCACCGCCTCGCCGAGGTGGAACGCATCGCCGCCAAGGAGATCATGCTGCCGGTGATCCGGCAGAAGCGCCGTCGGATGGACTCGCTCCGGCGGGTACGCCTCTCCGAGGCGGCCGCCGATACGCCCGTCCGCCGCCGTACGGCCCCGCCCTCGGTGGGCCTGTCACACCCCGGCACGCCGCTCCGCAAGCCCATCCTCTCGGCCACGCCAGCACCCGCTCCCGTACGGCGGGAGGTCCCCGTCGCCCCCCGTCGCCCCGCCGACCCCTTCCGCCCCCCTTCACCCAACCCCCTCCGAGATGCCGACGCGAAGGGCCGATAGCCGCATGCGGATCGACTGGACGATCATCCTCGTCTACCTCGTCCTCGCCTCGACGGGCATCATGAGCATCTTCGCCACGACCCTCCGCAACGAAGGCGGCCTGCAGGGCTTCCTGTCGCTTCGGACCGACTACAGCCGGCAGACGCTGTTCCTGCTCATCTCCCTGGTCATCGGCAGCGTCATCGTGCTGTCCGACAGCAAGTTCTTCACCACCACCGCCTACCTTGCCTATGCCTTCGGCATCCTCCTCCTCCTCCTCGTCTTCCCCTTCCATACCGAGGTCAAGGGGACGCGGTCCATCCTCCGCTTCGGGGGCTTCCAGCTGCAGCCCGCCGAACTCTGCAAGGTCTTCGTCAACCTCGCCCTCGCCAAATACCTGGCACGGTCCGACACCGACTTCCGGCGCCTGCGCGACCAGCTGATCGCCGCCGCCTTCATCCTCCTCCCCGCCCTCCTCTGCATCCTGCAGAGCGAGACCGGCGTGGCACTCGTCTACCTCTCGTTCTTCCTGGTGATGTACCGGCAGGGCATGCCCTCCCTCGTGCTCATCCTCGCCGCCTCGCTGGCGGCCATCGGCATCGCCACCCTGCTGGTCGACCCCGACCTGCTCGCGCTGATCCTCACGGGCATGGCCGCCACCGTCCTCTGGCTGCTGCGCAAGGACTGGCGCCGCAACAGGTCCCTGCTATATCTCGTGCTGGGCGTATGGGCGCTGAGCGTCGCCTTCCAGCGCTTCGCCGTGCCCTTCGTCTTCGACAGGGTCCTGAAGCCCTACCAGGTGCAGCGCATATACTCCACTCTCGGCCGCGACGTGCCCATCGACCCCGACCGCATGACCGCCGACGACATCCGCCGCATCGAAGACCGCAAGAAGGCCACCTCCTACAATGTCAAACAGAGCAAGATCGCCATCGGCTCGGGCGGCTGGACGGGCAAGGGCCTCCTCAAAGGCACCCAGACGCGCTACGACTTCGTGCCGGAACAGCGTACCGACTTCATCTTCTGCACCATCGGCGAGGGCTTCGGCTTCCTCGGCAGCGCCATCCTGCTCATCCTCTACCTCGTCCTCCTCTGGCGCATCGTCAACCTGGCCGAACGGCAGCGCAGCGTCTTCAGCACCTGCTACGCCTATGGCGTCGCCTCCGTCATCTTCTTCCATGTGATGATCAACATCGGCATGACGGTGGGCCTGGTCCCCGTCATCGGCATCCCCCTGCCCTTCATGAGCTACGGGGGCACGGCCCTGCTGACCTTTTCCATCCTGCTCGCCATCCTCATCCGCCTCGACGCCGACCGCAACGTGGTCTTGAAATGAGCCCTGCGGTCCAGCCGCACCACACACATCAACGGATACAGACCATGACCGTGCACCCGCTCTCCGAGGGAAGCTTCACCATCGACCGGACGAAGCGCTTCATCCCCTTCGACCCCGACAGCCAACGGCTGGAGGAGCGGAACCGGGGCAGCCTGCTGGTGGAGATCCAGCCCTTTGTCGTCGTCATGGCCCGCGAGGTCGTCCTGCTGGACACCGGGCTGGGCCAGGCGGGCCCCGACGGCATCCTGCAGATCCACCACAACCTCGCCCGTGTAGGCATCGACCCGACCGACGTCGGCTGGGTGCTGCTCTCGCACCTCCATGCCGACCATGCCGGCGGCATCGCGCTGGACCTGCCCATCCTCGGCGAGCGGCGGCTTGCCTTCCCCAATGCCCGCTACGCCGTACAGCGGCAGGAACTCGAATACGCCTTCCGGACCGACGGCCCTTCGTACCGCAGCGCCGAACTCGAAGTGCTGGCCTCCAGCGACCGGCTGATGACCCTCGACGGCGACGGCGAACTGGCGCCCGGCATCCACTATGCGCTGAGCGGCGGCCACGCCCCCTTCCACCAGGTCTTCTGGCTCGTCGAGGACGGCCGCACCGTCTTCTACGGCGGCGACGAGGCCCCGCAACTGCAGCAGATGCGGAACCGCTTCGTCGCCAAGTACGACCACGACGGGCGCAAGGCCATGGAATGGCGGAATCTGTGGTGGGAAGAGGGAAAAAAGGAGGGGTGGCTCTTTCTATTCTATCATGACATCCGCACGCCGACGGCGACGCCGCGCTGACCGGAAAAAAAAAGAGGCTAGCCCTGGAAAGAGCCAGCCGTTGCTAACCTATGAAAAACACCGCAATAAAAATACGGCGTTTCTGCCATTCACGCCAATAGGTGGGGTAAAAAGTTTTTCCTGCGGTGAAAAAACCGGGGCAGCGGGGGGCAGGCGTTTGCGGAAAACAAGAGACCCCGCCAACCGTGGCGGGGTCTTGTGGAACATCTGTTGCCGGAAGGGGTCAGTACCGGTTGCCGGGGGGCGTGGGCGGGATGCGGGGCGTGTTCCTGCGGCGTTCCTGGAGGCGTTGCTGCATCATGGGGCGGCGTTCGGCGGCCTTTTTGCGGAGTTCCATGGCGCCGCGGACCTTCTGGCGGAACTGGTCTTCGGCGTTGAAGACGGTCTGTCCGCGCTCCTGGCCGAGGACGCGGCCGAAGTCGGAGCGGTATTTCTTGCGCAGGTCGAGGATCTTCTGTTGCTTGTCGAGCGGGTCGGTGATGGCGGTGTTGGTGTTGACGGCTTTGACCTCTTCGCGGTACTTGTTGAACACCGGCCAGAACTTCTGGGCGTCATCGGGTGAGAGATTGAGTTCGCGGGTGAGGTAGGCCACTTCCATGGCTTCGAGTTTTTCGCGGTCCATGGCCATGTCGCGGCGGGGTTGTACCTGGGTGAGGGCGGCCATGGGGAGGAGGCAGAGGGCTAGCAGGACGGATCTGGGTGTCATATGTCCGGTGTTTTTGGGTGATGTGTCGGGTTGTCAGCGCAGTGGGGTGTGGGAGGGGTTGGTTTCGGAGACGTAGGCGAGGAGGGTGGCATCGGGGAGGGTGGAGAGGCTGCTGTCGAGGGCGGAGTGTTGGCCGAGGAGAATGTCGTTGACATCGTCGGACCAGCCCGATTCGACGCCGATGGTTTGGCTGGCGGTGGCGACGTCGGTATCGTGCAGGTAGGCATCGAGGGCGTCGAGGGCGAGCGAGTCGATGTCGGATGGGCGTGTCTGTGCGAGGGTGATTGTCTGTTGGGTGTCGGGGGCGGTGGGTGTGAGGAGGCGGAGGAGGGCGGTGGCGCTGCCGACGACGAGGATGGCGGCGGCGGTTCGGAGGGTGGTGAGTTGGCGGACGGGTGCGGGTCTAGGGGCGGGTCGGGGGCTGGTGGGGGCGGTATGGCGGGATGGGTCGGGGATGCGGATGTCGGTGGGGGTGGAGAAGGGCATGCTGCGGTCGGCCTGGGCGAGCAGGGGTGACAGGGCTTGGATCTCTGCGACGGGGTCGGTGGTGGTGGAAGCGGGGCTTTGGTGGGTGATCTGTTGCAGGGTGTTGGGCAGGGTGTGCGGGAAGTAGCCGGTCGGGATTTGGAAGGGCATGTCGCGGGGCATGTCGGCCAGCGGGCTGTCCATGTCCTGCAGTTCCTGGCGGTATGGGATGGGTTTTTCCATGGGTCGTAGGGTGAGACGGTCGGAGGGGGGCGGGGTTTAATCGGCCTGGAGGACGAGGCGTTCGACTTTTTTGACGGCGTGGTGGTAGCTGGCTTTGAGGGCGCCGACGGAGGTGCCGAGGACGCGGCTCATCTCTTCGTAGGGCATCTCGTCGAAATACCGGAGGGAGAAGACGAGTTTCTGTTTGTCGGGGAGTTGTTGGATGGCCAGTTGGATGCGCCATTCGAGTCGGTCGGCGTCGAAGCCGGGTTCGGCCCGGAGTTGACCGGTGAGGTGTTCGGGCATCTCGTCGAGGCTGACCGACAGTTTCCGGCGTTTCTGTTCGAGGAAGTTGAGGGATTCGTTGGTGGCGATGCGGTAAAGCCAGGTGTAGAGGCGGGCGTCGTGTCGGAAGAGGGGGAGGCCTTTCCAGGCGCGGAGGAGGGTGTTTTGGAGGACGTCGTTGGCGTCTTCGTGGTCGACGACGAGGCGTCGGATATGCCAGTAGAGTTTCCGGCCGTATTTCTCGGTGATGCGGGCGAAGACCCCGGGTCTGGCGGCCGGGTCGCGAAACTGGTCGAGGAGTTGGCTGTCGTCGGCTTGCATGACCATGTGCCTGTGGGCGCGTGATTGTCGGGCCCGGGGGTATGGACAGGCGATGGTGCCCCGGGTTTAAGCCGTGGGTGCCGTTGGGGGGTTATTTCCGGGCGAGGGCTTTGTGTGCGGCGGCGAGGATGTGTTCTGTTTCGAGTCCGTATTTGCGGAGCAGTTCGAGGGGTTTGCCGCTTTCGCCGAAGGTGTCCTGGGTGCCGATGAATTCGATGGGGGTGGGGAGGTGTCGGGCGGCGAGTTGGGCGATGCTGTCGCCGAGGCCGCCGATGACGTTGTGTTCTTCGGCGGTGACGGCGCAGCGGGTCTTTTGGAGGGCGGCGAGGACGGCGGCTTCGTCGAGGGGTTTGATGGTATGGATGTTGAGGAGTTCGACGGAGATGCCCTGGTCTTCGAGGGCTTTTCCGGCTTCGATGGCTTTCCAGACCATGTGTCCGCAGGCGAAGAGGGTGATGTCGGTACCGTGTGCGAGGTGTTGGGCCTTTCCGATGGTGAAGGGTTGGTCGGCGGGGGTGAAGACGGGCCAGACGGGTCTGCCGAAGCGGAGGTAGGCGGGTCCGGTGTGGTTGGCGAGGGCGATGGTGGCGGCTCGTGTCTGGTGGTAGTCGCAGGGGACGATGACGGTCATCCCCGGGAGCATCTTCATGAGGCCGATGTCTTCGAGGATCTGGTGGGTGGCGCCGTCTTCGCCGAGGGTGAGGCCGGCGTGGGAGGCGCAGATCTTGACGTTCTTGTTGGAGTAGGCGATGGATTGCCGGATCTGGTCGTAGACGCGGCCGGTGGAGAAGTTGGCGAAGGTGGTGGTGAAGGGGATATGTCCGGCGGTGGCGAGGCCGGCGGCGACGCCCATCATGTTGGCTTCGGCGATGCCGCATTGGATGAAGCGGGCGGGGAAGTCGCGCATGAAGGCGTTGAGTTTCAGGGAGCCGGCGAGGTCGGCCGTGAGGGCCACCACGCGGTCGTTGGCGGCGCCGAGGGCGTGGATTCCGTCGCCGAAGCCGCTGCGGGTGTCCTTGTGGGCGGTGGGCTGGATGTCCCTGAGCATGGTGGGGGTCTGGTTTGCGGGGGTGAGCGTGGGGGTCAGTTGAACTTGAAGTTGCGGAGGGGGTAGGGTTCAGCGGTCTTGGCGATCTCCTGTTCCCAGGTCCAGGCGGTGCGCATGATGTCGTCGAGGGAGAAGCGGGGTGTCCAGTGGAGTTCGCGTTCGGCCTTGTCTTTGTTGGCGAAGATGGCGGGCACGTCGCCGGGTCGGCGGGGGCCGGTGGCGTAGTCGAGGTGGACGTTGTTGGCGCGTTGGAAGGCTTCGATGGCTTCGAGGACGCTGATGCCGTTGCCGGTGCCGATGTTGAAGACTTCGCAGACGGGGTTGTCGTGGCGTCTGTCGAGGTAGGCGAGGGAGAGGGTATGGGCGTGGGCGAGGTCGCAGATGTGGATGAAGTCGCGGATGCAGGACCCGTCGCGGGTGGGGTAGTCGGTACCGTTGACGGTGAGTGGGGGTATTTTGCCGATGGCGGACTGGGTGATGACGGGGACGAGGTTCTGGGGTTTGTCGATGGGCAGTTCGCCGATGAGGCCGGAGGGGTGTGCGCCGGCTGGGTTGAAGTAGCGGAGGAGGATGCAGCGGGTGGGGTTGACGCGGGCGAATTCTCGGATGATGGTCTCGCCCATCTGTTTGGTGGAGCCGTAGGGGGAGGCGGCGGGTTTTTCGGGGGTTTCCTCGGTGACGGGTATCTGGTCGGGGTTGCCGTAGACGGTGCAGGAGGAGGAGAAGACGAACTGCGGGGTGCTGTGTTCTTCGACGCAGCGGAGGAGGTTGATGAGGGAGACGAGGTTGTTATGGTAGTAGAGGAGGGGTTTTTCGACGGATTCGCCGACGGCCTTGTAGGCGGCGAAGTGGATGACGCCTTGGATGTCGGGGTTTTCGGCGAAGACGGCCTGGGTGTCGTCGAAGTCGCAGAGGTCGACGCGGTAGTTCATGACCTTGCGGCCGGTGATCTTTTCGATGCCGGCGAGCATGCGGTGGGAGGAGCGGGCGTTGTTGTCGATGGAGATGACCTCGTATCCGTGTCCGACGAGGTCGAGGACCGTATGGCTGCCGATGTAGCCGCAGCCGCCGGTGACGAGGATCTTCTTCATGCAATGGGTTTTGTGGCCGGGTGCAAATTCGGGCAAATCCCGGAAAAAACGGCGGGGACTTCAGGCTTCGGGGATATCCGACAGGTATTTGCCGTAGCCGCTCTTCATGAGGGGTTCGGCGAGGCGGAGGAGTTGTTCGGTATCGATGAAGCCTTGTCGCCAGGCGATCTCTTCGATGCAGGCGACCTTGATGCCCTGTCGTTGTTCGATGACCTGGATGAACTGGGAGGCCTGCATGAGGGAGTCGAAGGTGCCGGTGTCGAGCCAGGCGGTGCCGCGGGTGAGGATGGAGACCTGCAGGCGGCCCTGGCGGAGGTATTCGCGGTTGACGTCGGTGATCTCGTATTCGCCGCGCGGGGAGGGTTGGAGGTCTCGGGCGATGTCGACGACGCCGTTGTCGTAGAAGTACAGGCCGGGCACGGCGTAGCGGCTCTTGGGGGCGGCGGGTTTCTCTTCGATGGAGACGGCGCGGTTGTCCTTGTCGAATTCGACGACGCCGTAGCGTTCGGGGTCGCTGACCTGGTAGGCGAAGACGACGCCGCCGTCGGGGTCGGCGTGCCGGGAGAGGAGTTTGCCGAGGCCGTAGCCGTAGAAGATGTTGTCGCCGAGGACCAGGGCTACGCTGTCGGTCCCGATGAAGGGGGCGCCGATGACGAAGGCCTGTGCGAGGCCGTTGGGCCGGGGTTGTTCGGCGTAGGAGATGTCGAGGCCTAGGGCGTGTCCGTTGCCGAAGAGGCGTTGGAACTGTGGGAGGTCGTGGGGGGTGGAGATGATGAGGATCTCGCGGATGCCGGCGAGCATGAGGGTCGACAGGGGGTAGTAGATCATGGGTTTGTCGTACACCGGCATGATCTGCTTGCTGATGGCGTAGGTGATGGGGTAGAGGCGTGTGCCCGAGCCGCCGGCGAGGATGATGCCCTTCATGCTGTACAGGGTTTGTCCCGACAAGATAGGCCGTTTCCGGCAGAGCGGGTAGGGGTGGCCGCGGTCAGGACAGGAGGCTGACGAGGTGATAGACGGCCATGGCGAGGACGGCGCTGACGGGGATGGTGAGGATCCAGGCCCAGAGGAGGTTGATGGTGACGCCCCAGCGGACGGCCGACAGGCGCTTGGTGGCGCCGACGCCGATGATGGAGCCGGTGATGGTGTGGGTGGTGCTGACGGGGATCTTCAGGGCCTCGGTGACGAAGAGGGTGATGGCGCCGGCCGTCTCGGCTGCCACGCCTTCGAAGGGCGTCACCTTGGTGATGCGGGTGCCCATCGTCTTGATGATCTTCCAACCGCCGCTCATGGTGCCCAGTCCGATGGCGGCGTAGCAGGCCAGCGGCACCCATACCGGCATCTCCTCGAAGGAGCCGATCGACCCGTCCGCGATCAGCGCGGCCGTGATGATGCCCATCACCTTCTGCGCGTCGTTGCCGCCGTGGCCGATGCTGAAGGCGGCGGAGGAGACCAGCTGCAGCCGCTTGAACCAGATGGTGGCACGCGTGGCGTTGAGCGTATTGAGGTAGACCGTGAACAGGCAGAGGACGTAGACGATGCCCGCCAGCAGGATCCATTTGAAATTCTTGCCGAAGAGGATCAGCTGCGCCGTGTAACTGGAATAGTGGGTGCCCTTGGCCAGCACGTCGGCGTCGAACTCCAGGTTCCGCCAGAGGAACCAGGAGACGGCGCCTGCCACGGCCAGCGATAGGGCCACCGGCACCCATCCCTTGCGGAAGGAGTGGATGAACCAGAGCGAGATGACGAAGGCCGCCAGCATGCCCACCAGGGGGGCGACGAAGATGAAGAGGACGGTCTTGAGGATGGGCTCCGAGTTGATCGCGGCGAAGCCCGCATGGGCGATGCCTGCCCCGGCGAAGCCGCCGATGAGGGTGTGGGAGGAGGAGGAGGGGATGCCGAACCACCAGGTGAGCAGATTCCAGGAGATCGCGGCGACGAGGCCGGAGAAGACGATGACGAGGCCTTCGCGGCCGCTGACGACGTCGGGCTTCACCGTCTTGGCGATGGTGTTGGCGACGCCGTGGTCCTTGAAGATGAAGAAGGCCGCGAAGTTGAAGACGGCCGCCCAGACGACGGCCTGGAAGGGCGTGAGCACCTTGGTGGAGACGATGGTGGCGATCGAGTTGGCGGCGTCGTGGAACCCGTTGATGTAGTCGAAAACCAGGGCCAGGACGATGATCAGCAGGATGAAGCTCATGGGTGCCGGGTGCCCGTCAGGCGTACTTGATGATGATGGACTCGATCACATTGCCGGCGTCCTCGCACTTGTCGGTCGCGATCTCCATGACCTGGAAGATCTCGCGGAGCTTGATGACCTCCTTGGCGTCGGAGACCTCGTCGAAGAGACGTTCGATGCTGAGGTCGAAGAGGTCGTCGGCCTGGTTCTCGATGCTGTTGATCTTGACGAGCGAGTCGGTGATCAGCCGGAGGTTCCGGAGGTTCCGGAGTTCGCGCACGGCGTTGTCGACCTGGACGGTGCCCTCCTGGATGAGCTCGGCAAAGCGGTGCATGTCGTGCTCGATGGGGTTCACCCGGTAGAAGTTGATCTTCTTGGCGGAGGCGAAGATGTAGTCGGCGATGTCGTCCAGCGAACTGGCGAGGTAGTGGATGTCTTCGCGGTCGAAGGGCGTGATGAAGTTCTTGCCCAGTTCCAGGAAGATGCGGTGGGTGAGTTCGTCGTTCTCGTGCTCCAGGTCCTCGATGCGGGCGAAATGCGCCACACGCTTCTCGTAGTCGGGCTCGTCGACCATCTCCCGCAGCACCCGCCCCATCATCACCACCCGCTCGCTGACGTTTTCGAAGAGCCCGTAGAACACCCTGTCCTTGGGGAGGAAGAGCTTGAGGATGGAGTTGATCGCCATTCGTCCGCGGTTTGGCGCAAATTGAACCTATTTTCCGAGCGGCATGCCAGTCGCCCCCGCTGTTAATGATTACTTAACAGGAATGTGGATTACCTTGCTCCCGCCGTGCATAACCGACCCCCATTCCCGAGGATCCTCCTGCTGGGCATGCTGCTGCTGCAGGCCACACCGGGTCGTCCGCAGTTCCTGATGGACATGCTGGACACCACCAAGGTCGCCGGGCGCGGGCTGGTCTCGATGTACCGGCGTTTCGACCACCTCCGGGTCGGCGGTTATATCCAGGCGCAGTACCAGCGGGCCACGTCTGAGGGGGCCGACGGCTACAGCGGGGGCGACTTCGCCCCCTTTTCCGACAACCGCTTCATGCTCCGCCGCGGCCGCATCCGTTTCGACTACGCCCGCTACGACGAGGCGCGGAACCCTCACCTGCAGTTCGTCTTCCAGTTCGACGGCACGGAGCGCGGTGTGTTCATCCGCGACTTCTGGGGCCGCATATGGGACCGGCGCCGGGGGATCTTCAGCCTCACCACGGGCATGTTCGCCCGGCCCTTCGGCTATGAGGTCAACCTGTCCTCGGCCGACCGGGAAGCCCCGGAACGGGGCCGGATGTCGCAGATCCTCATGCGCACGGAACGCGACCTGGGCGTGATGGGCAGCCTGGAACCGACGGGCAGCCCGGGCATCCTCGGACACCTGAAGCTCGACATCGGCGTGTTCAACGGCCAGGGACTGACGGCATCCACCGATTTCGACGGCTACAAGGACCTCATCGGCCAACTCGTCGTCAAGCCGCTGTCCATCGCACCCGCCCTTCGGATGGGCGGCGGGCTGTCGTACCTCCGGGGTGCCATCCGCCAGTTCTCGCCCGTCGTCTACCGCATGGGCGACGTCGCAGGCCACGCCGGCTTCCGGGCCGACTCGCTCTCCACCCGGCCCGGCGCCCCCCTGCCCAGGCACTACGGCGGCCTCAACCTCCAATGGAAATGGAGCCATGCCGCCGGTGCCACCGAGGTTCGCGCCGAAGCCTGGCAGGGCGTACAGACGGCCACCCGCCACAGCTCCGAGACGCCCGGCAACCCCTTCGACACCACCGGCGCAGGCCTGCCCCTCCATGTGCGCGACTTCCGGGGCGGCTTCCTCCTCCTCCTCCAGGACCTGGGCAGCCGCCGGCACCAACTCGGCGTCAAATACGACTGGTACGACCCGAACACCCGGGTATCCGGCCTCGGGATCGTCCGCACAGGACGGCAACTGGGACCGGCCGACGTCAGGTATGCCACCTGGGGCATCGGTTATAACTACATCCCCGACGAGAATCTCCGCCTCACACTCTGGTACGACAGGGTTCGCAACGAGGCCACCGGGCTCCCGGAACTGGAGGCCGACCTGCCCGACGACGTGCTCACCCTGCGCCTGCAATACCGCTTCTGAGGTTTTCCCCAGTCGCAGCGATTCCCGTAACCTGCGGGAAACAATCCCGTAACATGGACATAACTTTCCGGTAACAGACCCGTAACGGCCTCCCGTCACCTTTGCGGAAACGCATCGGCACGTGAAGCATCCCCACCATCCCATCCGTATCGCAGGCGCCTGGCTCCTGTCCATCCTCCTGGTCCTCCACGGACCGGTGTTCGCCCAGGCACCCGTCGTCATGCTCCAGGGCCGTGTCTTCAACACCCGCAACGAACCCGTCCCGGGCGCATCCATCCAGGTGGCCGGCGGTCGGCTGGTGACGGCCGACGTCGAAGGCCGCTTCCGCCTCGGCCTCGAGGCCGGCAAGACCTATTCCATCACCGTCACCAGCACCGGCTACAATACCAAGACCCTCGATGACGTCCGGGCCGATGCGGCCAATGACGAACCGCTGAACATCGTCCTGGAGACAAAGGTCACCACCGGCGAAGCCATCGTCATCAGGTCCACCCGGCGCCAGGAGAGCACCGTGGCCCTGCTCAACTTCCAACGGACGTCGGCCTCCCTGTCCAGCGGCCTGGCGGCCGACTTCATCCGCCGGACGCCCGACAAGAACACGGGCGAGGTCCTAAAAAGGGTCAGCGGCGCATCCATCCAGGAGAACCGCTTCGTCGTCGTCCGCGGCCTGGCCGACCGCTACAACTCGGCCATGCTCAACTCGGCCCTGCTGCCCAGCAGCGAGCCCGACCGCAAGACCTTCTCCTTCGACGTCTTCCCCGCCGCCCTCATCGACAACGTCATCATCCACAAGACGGCAACGCCCGAGTTCATCGGGGAGTTCTCCGGCGGCCTGGTACAGGTCAACACCCGCGACATCCCCACCAAGAACCAGTTATCCGTGGGCTTCGGCATCGGCTATAACAACCAGTCGACCTTCCAACCCTTCACCGCCAACGCCCGTAACCGCTTCGACGCGCTGGGCTTCGACGATGGCACCCGCAACATCCCCGCCGGCTTCCCCGCCAACGCCCGCGACTACCGCGCCCTCGGCAAGGATGCCGCCGGCTTCGCCGAACAAGTAAAGCTGACGCAATCGTTCCGCGGCGACGTATATGCCGAACGTCAGATCGACGCCATGCCCATCCAGACCTTCAACCTCACCTACGCCCATACGAAGCGCTTCGACAAGGGCGGCAGCCTCGGCACCCTGGTGGGGCTCACCTACCGCCGGGCACAACTTCTATATGATGTCGACCGCCGCTTCCACGAGCAGGACGGCACCATCGTGTTCGACTACAAGGACCAGCAGAACCTCTACCAGGTGAGCTGGGGCGGCGTCGCCAACCTCTCCTATGTCAAGGGAAAGCACAAGGTCTCCTGGAAGAACCTCTTCAACCAGAACTACGAAGACAAATATTACGAGCGCCGCGGCTACAACACCAGCCGCCTGAACGATATCGCGCTGTTCTCCTCCTACCTCAACCAGCGCTCGCTGGCCAGCTCGCAGCTCGAAGGCGAGCACCAGCTCACCAAGGGTGGCGTCAAGCTCAAATGGAACGGTAATGCGGCCTATAACTGGAAGACGCAGCCCGACCTGCGTACCGCTCTCTACGCCCGCACCATTAACACCAACCTGCCGCTGGAGATCGACCCGGACGACACGCGCCGCTTCTACAGCGACCTGAAGGATTACAGCTTCGGAGGTGGAGGCCAACTCGTCGTGCCGATGGACTGGGGTACCAAGGAGCGGCAGACCCTCAAGCTCGGCGGCTCCAACCTTACACGCTTCCGCGACTTCCGCAGCCGCATCTTCCGCTACAACGTCGCCAACATCAACACCTTCGTCGCCAACAACGCCCGCAAGCCGGTCGAGACCGCTTTCCTCTCTGACAACATGGGCAGCCAAGGCTATGTGATGGACGAGTTCACCAACAACGTCGACAGCTACTTCGGCATCTCGGTGCTCAACGCCGCCTACGGGATGTTCGACAACAACTTCGGCCCCGTCCGGCTCATCTGGGGCCTGCGCGCCGAGAACTTCCAGCAGCTGCTGACCTCACGCACGCAGACGGGCGCGCGCAGCGTGCGCCTAACGGACAAGTGGGACCTCCTGCCCTCCTCCAACCTCATGGTCAAACTCGGCGACAGGCAGAACCTGCGCGTCTCCGCCAGCCGGACCGTCGCCCGCCCCGAGTTCCGCGAGATCGCAGAGTTCGCCTTCTTCGACTACGAACTCAACTACGGCGTGCTGGGCGACACCAACCTGCGCCGGTCCTCCGTCCTCAACTACGACCTCCGCTACGAGTTCTACCCCAAGGCCGGAGAGTCGCTCAGCATCGGCGCCTTCTACAAGGACTTCACCGACCCCATCGAACTGCGCCTCGACCCCTCCAGCAACGCCGACATCCGCCGCTACTTCTACTCCAACGCCATCGGCGCCCGCACCGTCGGCTTCGAGGTGGAGGCCCGCAAGAGCCTCGACTTCCTCGCGGAGCGGCTGAAGGATTTCGTCCTTTTCGGCAACTACACCTACATCCGGTCCGAAGTGCGATTCAACGACCTCTCGGCCGGCAACAAGGAAGTGAGCGCCGACCGGCCGCTGCAGGGGCAGTCGCCCTATCTGCTGAACCTGGGCCTCCAGTACACGTCGCCGCGTTTCAACGCCTCGGTGCTGTACAACCGCATAGGAGAGCGGCTGAGCCTCGTCGGCAACAGCGAGTTCCCCAACGTCTTCGAACGCCCGCGGAACCTGCTCGACATACAGCTCTCCACCAAGGTGCTGCGCAAGAAGGGAGAACTGAAGCTGAACGTCTCCGACCTGATCAACAACTACGTCTATCATTACGAGAACGTCGACGGTCCCACCGCCTTCCGCGAGGGTACCGACCGCCTGTTCTTCGCCTATCGCCCCGGCACGACGGTGACGCTCGGCTTCACCTACGACTTCGACCTGGGCAGGAAATGACCACATGTTCAAACCCATCCCAAGCAATATTTAAACCAGTGAATATGAAACGCATCGTACACGGCCTGATGGCATCGCTCCTCCTGATGGGGGCCGGCTCCTGCATCAAGGTCGACTTCACGGAGAACATCACCAACAACAGCACGGCCGGCGGTGGCACCAAGGACCCGCAGGACCCCGCCTCCAACGGCGGTGTCATCCAGGGCATCATCAACAAGAGCTACTACCTCCCCAAGGGCAAGTACACGCTCAAGGGCTATGTGTACGTCACCGAGGGCAACACGATCACCTTTGCGCCGGGCTGCGTGGTGGTGAGCGACATCACCGAGAAGGGTGCGCTGATCATCGAGCGCGGTGCCAAGCTGATCGCCGACGGACGGGCCAACGACCCCATCGTCTTCACCAGCGGCAAGGCCATCGGCCAGCGGCAGCCGGGCGACTGGGGCGGCATCATCCTCCTCGGCAAGGCGCCCACCAACAGACCCCTCGACCCCGCCCCCGTCATCGAAGGTGGCGTGGGCCGCAAGTACGGCGGCACCGACCCCAACGACGACAGCGGCATCCTGCGCTTCGTCCGCATCGAGTTCGCCGGCATCGCCGCCGAGCCCGGCTCCGAGATCAACGGCCTCACGATGGGCGGCGTCGGCTCCGGCACGATCATCGAGAACGTACAGGTGTCCTTTGGCAACGACGATGCCTACGAGTTCTTCGGCGGCACCGTCAACTGCAAGAACCTCATCGCCTTCGCCACGGCCGATGACGACTTCGACTTCGACTTCGGATACATCGGACGCATACAGTATGGCATCGCCTGCCGCAAGCCCGACTTCGTCGACGGCGGAGACGCCGGCAACGGTATCGAGTGCGACAACGACGGCACCGGTTCGGGGGCCACGCCCGTCACACGCCCGCAGCTGAGCAACTTCACCTTCGTGGGCCCCAACAACGCCACCGGCACGGCAGCCAACCACAACTTCGGCAACCGCTGGCGGAGGTCCACGCAGTTCGTGCTGCGCAACTCCATCATGATCGGATGGCAGAAGGCGGGCTTCTCGCTGGAGTCCGACAACACCATCCGTTCCTACATGACGGACGGCACCTCCGAGTTCCGAAACAACCTGGTGCATGCGGTGGCCGAGCCCTTCAAGTCGGGCAACGCCAACCTCGCCACGGCTGCGCAGCTGCGGACGAAGGCCGAGGCAGAGGGCTGCATCGTATACACGGACCCCGCGGGCGTACAGCTCACCTCGCCCTTCTACAGCACCAACCCCAACTTCCTGCCTGCCACCGGCTCGCCCGCCCTCACCGGCGCCAGCTTCACGGGCATGAACGCCTTCTTCACCGTCGGCACCTTCCGCGGTGCAATGGGGGCTACCAACTGGACCACGGGCTGGACCAACTGGGATCCGCAGAACAAGGCCTACTGATCGTTCACGTGCATACTGGGATGATAAGCCCCGGCGAAAGCCGGGGTTTTTATTACAGGCTGCGGCGTGTCCGCAACAGGACTGAATGCCGGTTAAGGGGTACTTTAGTCGGATGAAACCCGTTCTCTGTACCATCATCCTTGCCATCGGCATCATGGCCCAGTCAAGGGCGCAGTTGCCGGCCACCTTTCTTGAGATCCCCGGCCGCGACTCCCTCGCCGTCGTCCGCCCCGGCGGCATCTCGGTGCTGCCCAGCGGCCGCTTCGTGAAGCCCGCCGGCCGCGTGCACCGCATCACGCACGACCCCTTCGGCCTCACCGTCTCGCCCGACGGTCGCCGTGCCGTGGCGCTGCATAACGGCGTGCTCACCATCATCCGGCTCGATACCGACAGCGTCATCCGCGTGCCCGGCTACGACGGCGTCCCTGCCTCGCCCTTCCCCAAGGGATCGCTGCTCGGCGCAAGCTTCCATCCCGACGGTCGGACCGTCTTCCTCAGCTGCGGCGATGCCGGCACCATCATCGCGTACGACTGCGAGCGGCTCGCCGTCGTCGACAGCTTCCGGCTCGACGGGCCTTGCGGCGACAGCACCTACCGCGACAGCTTCACCTCCGACCTCCTCTACAACGAGGCGGCCGACGAGATCTTCGCGCTCGACCAGGCCAACTACCGGCTCGTGCGCATCGACAGGAAGAGCCGCCGTGTGACGGCTTCGATACCCGTCGGACGACTGCCCTTCGGCCTATCCCTCAGCCCCGACCGGCGCACGGCCGTCGTCGCCAACGTCGGCATGTACGCCTATCCCCTCGTCGAGGGGATGAACCAGTCGAACTACGACACGATGGTCATCCACCACCATCCCTACGGACATAACACGCCCGAGTCGAGGAACGGTACCGTGGTCGATGGCAAGCGCATCCCCGGCGTGGGCGACCCCAACGCGCCCGAGTCGATGAGCGTCTACACCATCGACCTCGTGACCAACCGCGTGACGGCCCGGCTGCGGACGGGCCTGGCCGTCGGCCAGATGGTGGAGGACGCCGAAGTGATCGGCGGCGCCAGTCCCAACAGCATCGCCATCCACCCGCCCTATGCGTATGTCACCAACGCGACCAACGACAACATCGCCGTGATCGACTATGTCAAGGGCAGGATCGAGCGGCATATCCCGCTCCGCGTGGACCCCGCCCTCGACCGGCACCGCGGGCTGCTGCCCTTTGGCATCACGGCCAGCGCCGACGGGCGGACGATCTACGTGGCCCTGCTCGGATTCAACGCCGTAGCCGTGGTCGATGTATCGTCGGGTGCGACGAAGGGACTCATCCCCACCGGCTGGGGACCGACACGCGTGCGCCTCTCGCCCGACGGCCAGGAGATGTACATCGTGAGCTGCCGCGGCCTGGGTGCGGGTCCCAATGGCGGCCGAGGCTTCGTGGCGCCCGTACAGGGAACGTATGTCGGCGACATCCAGCTCGCCACCTTTCAGCGGCTGCCCATGCCCGATGCCGTGGCCCTGGAAGGATACACCCGGGAGGTGCTCTCTTACACGTACCGGCGAGTGCCTGTGAAACCATCCGACAGTCCCCTGCCGCAATACCCCGGCGAGAAGGCATCACCCATCAAACACATCGTCTACATCACGAAGGAGAACCGCACCTACGACGAGGTCTTCGGTCAGCTGTCGAACGCGCGGGGCGACGCCTCGCTGGCCCGCTTCGGGCTGCGCTCCGATGTCTGGGGCAAGAAGCCCGGCCAGCGCGGACAGAAGGGTCCGGAGGCCGACAGCCTCTATCTGCGTGAGGCCGACATCACCCCCAACCACCACCGCGCGGCACGGCAGTTCGCTTTCTCCGACAATTTCTACTGCGACAGCGACGCCTCCATCCACGGCCACCACTGGATGATGGGCGTGATCCCCAACGAATGGGTCGAGACGAACAGCAACACCAGCAAGTCGGCGCGGATCTTCTCACCCTCGCCCGGACGCCGCTTCCCCGGCTCGACGGGCAGCATGGACCCGGAGGACTTCGCCGAGACGGGCGGCCTCTGGGAGGCGCTGGAGCGCAAGGGCATCGACTTCTACAACTTCGGCGAAGCCAACGAGACGGCCCATGTACGCGAGGAATGGAACGATACCCTCACCGGCGCCGCGCATGCCGTGATGGTACCCATGCAGGACGCGCTGTTCCGCCGCACGAGCCGCGACTACGCAGGGTACAACACCAACATCCCCGATCAGCTGCGCATGGACCAGTTCGAGCGCGAGTTCACCCGCCGGTATCTGAAAGGCAAGGTGATGATGCCATCTCTGGTGACCGTGCAGATCCCCAATGACCATACGGCCTCGCCCCGGCCGGCCGACGGCTATCCGTACACGCACAGCTATGTGGCCGACAACGACCTGGCGCTGGGGCGTATCCTCCACTTCCTCTCCCGCACGCCGTACTGGAAGAACATGCTCGTGGTGGTGACGGAGGACGACCCGCAGGGCGGCGTCGACCACGTCGATGCGCATCGCAGCATCCTCATGATGGCGGGGCCTTATGTGAAGCGGGGGCATGTCTCGCATACACATGCCAACTTCGGGTCGATCCTGAAGATGATCTACAACATCCTCGGCGTGCCGTATGTCAACCAGTACGATGTGACGGCGACGCACCTCGACGACTTCTTCACCTCCAAGCCCGACTACACACCCTATACGCTGACCTTTCCCGACAAGCGGGTCTTCGATGCCAAGGTCGCCATGCGCCGTTACGGG
>Ga0169931_10002079_pt1 | contig 32905 bp, 26 predicted proteins | sample Kivu_15m_20L_FD_129675 | JGI IMG/M metagenome (GOLD analysis project Ga0169931, IMG submission 129675) | Freshwater microbial communities from Lake Kivu, Western Province, Rwanda to study Microbial Dark Matter (Phase II) - Kivu_15m_20L... | ecosystem: Environmental > Aquatic > Freshwater > Lake...
ACACGGCTCTTCGCCCCGACAGGGCGCTTTAGCTTAGCGTAGGGTCAGCTCGGCTCTGCGAGCGCAACCCTACGTACCGAAAACAAACATTAACATCGAAGTCGAACCGGCCGATGCCGCCTCGGCTCGGACGGTTCGACGCTGAAGCTAAAGAAAAAGCTGCGAGCGCGGGCGTTTTTCGCAGAGCCCCAGGGACGTGCCACCCGGCGTTGGTTTTTATTCCTCCGGGATGAAGAAGCTACTGGCGGTTCGACGCTGAGATGGATTTTTGCGCAATAACGGGACGCCGCACCGGGGGCGAGGTCGGGAGACCATCGCCCAGCGCAGTTTTCTCTTGTTCACCGCTTTTCTAATGCTCTACTGCTCTGTTTCCTACTGCTCTCGCGAAGCGTGGGGGCTGGCGCGAGGCCCGGCTGACTAGGAGGAAATTCCTAACACGCGGACTGGGCTGAAGCTATTCTCGCAGCGGCTCGATCGCATGCGACTCTGTTAATCTTGGCGGTTTGGGTGTTCCTGGAAGGCTGCCATTCTTCTTGCCCGATACCCGGCCCGTACAACCGTCAGAATCGATTCAAGTTTCCTAATCGTTAAACCCGAACAGGAAGACAAGGGAACGTCGCGCAAAATGCGCGTCGGCTCTCTCTGAACCTTCACCCCCCTGGTTTAGCGATGTCGCGCGAACAGTCAGACCTCATTCTGCAGCACCCCAGCATCGTCGGGATTTCTCGGCGGCGCCGACTCTACGCAACCATCATCTTGGCGGCTGCCATCCTGATCATTCTGCTGGTCTGTCTATCAACCTCCGTCACCGAATTCCGTGCAGTTCAGTCGCTGACGATTAGCCCTCGTCACTCGGTCGGAACCGTTGCGGGTAAGTCATTTGAGCAAACTCGCGAACAGATTCTTCAAGTCGTTCGCAATGCGACCAGCGAGCAACAACTGAAGCGAGTCGTGATCGAGTGGACGAACCGTTTGAATCTCACCCAAACCACGGGGATGCTCGACCCCGAACAGGTTGACTACGAAAAACTTCGCGCTCGACTTACCTTTGCGATTGATCAGGACCCGAGCTTAGAGCAAGTTACGTTGCACTTGGGCTATACCGGCCGAGGAAATCAAACCGAACGTGCCTTTCTCTCGCTGTTCACCGAGTCCGTCTCAAAGGAGTTGGTTCTGCTTGGCACCCCGAACAAGGAGATGATTGGTGGGCTGCGCAGTCGAGTCGAGCAAGCCGCGGCCGCCGAGCAACTCATTCGCAATCAGTTCGCCGAGTTGAAACAGCAGTTGGCTGAAATTGAAATCTCCGTCGGGCAACTCAAAGGTTATCCTTGGGAGCAGCTGACGCGAACGAGTCCCGAGCCTCAGCGGGAGACCGAGTTTGTTGACCCGCGTATTGCGGCTGAAGAGTCCAAAGTCCGGGAGCTGTCGCAGCATCGCGAAGCCTTGCTGCAGCAATACCCCGAGTCGCACCCCGAGGTGCTGGCTGTTCGCCGCGACTTGGAGCAGGCTCAGCTGAAAATGCTCGAGCTACAGGAAAACGGGCCGCGGCGAATTTCCAACCAGTTTGTCCAGGCGTCATTTCCCAATGCGAGTTCGGAGCAGCTGAATCTGGAAGGGATTGAGCAACTGAAGTCCAGCATCACGGCGATCAATACGCCTGTTTTGGCGAAGCAGCTGGACGGCCTCCAGCGCGACTTGGATGCTGCGATTGGCGAGTTGCTGGAAAGCAATCTGGCACTTTGCAATGCCTTGGATGCCGAGCCCACGTTTGCAGTCGGTGCCGCGGGAAAGCGAGTGACGGCAACTGGCTCGCTCAACCGTACGACGCTGCTCTGGGCGACGCTCGCCGCAGTCTTGCTGGGGGGCGTGATTTGTTCGCGCTTCGATGTTTGGAGTTTCGACCGCGGATTTGAAAGCAGCAATGCGGCCGCGGAATCGCTGGCCGTCCCCGTATTTACCTGGGGGAATGAGGCTGAAGTCGCTCCCAAACGGCCCGAAATGACCGCTTCCTCTCGAATATTGAAATTGAGTGAAATCCTCCTCTTCACTACTCTCCTAGTCGTGGCGGGGATGGTTTTGATTGACCCGGAATACCGCCAAGCGGTCCTCGAAAATCCGCTGCACGCTTTTGCTCGACTGCTATGGATGTGGAAGAGCTAGGGCGCGGCTTTGCTGGTTGTTTGCTCTCCAGTGAGCCAAGCGATTGGCTTGAACACTTTTTTACGGAATCAAGGATGTACGAGAAAACCTACCAACTGAAGACGCGGCCTTTTTCAGCAGCGCCGAACATCCTGCAGTATCATCCGACGGATGCAGCAGAGACTTCGCTTCGTAGCTGCCGCAGTGCGATCGAAAGGCAGGCGGGCCCCGCGGTTATCTTCGGCGGTCCCGGAACCGGTAAGACATTGCTGCTGGATCTTTTGGCCGACGGCTTCTCCGGTCACTTTCAAGTGGTCACGATCCCCTGCGCCCGAACCGACACGCGCAAGGACCTGCTGCAAAATATCCTATTCCAGATCGGACAAACTTATCGCGAGTTGAGCGAGAGCGAGCTGCGATTAGAGTTAGCTGACTATCTGCGTCCCGGTCCGCACTGTCCCAATGGACTGCTTTGCCTTGTCGATGATGCCCATTGCCTGGCTGAGGAGTTGATGGACGAGTTGCGGCTGATTTCCGGGATCATGCGCGGCGGCCAAATTCGCTGCCAATTGGTTCTTACCGGGAACCAGCGGTTGGAGGAGATGCTGGGCAGCCTCCGCCAAGAGTCATTGAATCAGAAAATCTCTGCTCGCAATTATCTCGGAGCCCTCTCGCAAACAGAAACGGCCGAATACATTCGAGCTCACCTTCGCCGAGCCGGCGGTGGGAATCGCGAGTTCTTCAGCGAGGAAGCTCTACGTCAAATACACAAGCTCAGCCAAGGCGTTCCGCGGCTGGTCAATCAGCTTTGCGATGCCGCACTGCAGCGCTGCGTGCGGACCGGGGCTTCTAGCGTCACGCCGGCGATCTGTGTGGAATGCTGGACTGAACTTCAACGATTGCCAGTCGATGGCATGGAATTGAATCCCTCCGGTCAGTTCTCATCGCGAGCGAGCGAAGAGACGTCGCCAGCCTCCACAATGCAGTTGCGTCAGGACCGGAATTCTGGAGTGGAGTTTGGGCTTTTGGATGACGAGGGTTCCAGTCGCATTGAGAATCGCCACAGCCTGCGTGAATTCGAACTGCAGCAGGAGGCCCTTGAGACCTACAACCGACAAACCGGCGCGGAGAAGTATCAAAGCAAACGGTCAGCTCCAATTGCCGGCACGAGTGGGCAGGACCAGCCGACGCGGCGATTAATTCTGACTCACCTCGAGGACGATGCCTGCGAAGGGCGAGTCACCGGTAAGACAATCAGCGGCCAGGCGAACAGTTCGGAAACGAATGCTCCAGTTGTTCCGGCTTCGCGAATGAGCACTGGCTCTGCTGGCGCCGCAAAGACGCCTGCGATGCGAGGTTCGATCAAGCAGGCCGCCTGTGATGTCGATCCGGATTGCCCCGATGCAATCGAGCAGGAGCGAACTCCCAATCGATTGACATCCACCAGTCCCAACCCTTTCGAAGAGTTCTTTGAGACTGAAGAAGTGGTCACGGAAGCCTTTGTCCGTGGAACGATTGCTCACAACCAACAGGCTTCGCAATTAACACGAGCGATTCTCGACGAGTACCGAGTGGACGATTTGGAGATCGAAGTGATCCAAACTTGGAATTCAGCTCCTGATATCCAAGCGAGTGTCGCTGGCGAGATAGTTGGCAGCGAGGCGACTGTTCCATTTCCGACCAGTGGTACGAAATCAGAGCCCGATCGACAGGTTTCCGAGACGGTGGATACTCTGCAAATTCAAGCAACTTCTCGCGTTGACGACCGCGATATGTTGGTCACGAGCCGAGTCAATCAAATTCCTGCTCCCCCGGTCGGGAAGCAGGAGCATGAAGAATTTGACGGGCCGGTCTCGACCGGGCGAGCATTCCGGATGGATTACAAGCAGCTCTTCACGCGACTGCGCAATTCGATGGCCCCTGGCACTACCGAACCCACACGCCAAGGATAAAGCGGCATGAAGTCGGCCATTTCGAAGCTGAATCAAAGTGGTTTGCAATTGGATGATGAGGCGGTGCGCACCATCCAGGCTGCGTCGCGTCCTGACTGGAATCCTCACGAGCAACTCGTGCTCGTGACGATCCCTGACGTTTCGGCCACTTCCCCAGTGCCGATGCAGCGGTCCGCTCAGCCCTCGTCAACACAGCCTAGGTCTGTGGTGCTCTCACCGACGTTGCGTTCCGATTTGCCAGACTCGGCTGCGATGTTCAGTTCGATAGCTTCGATGATTGGCGAGACGAAGCCAGCGGCGAACGCTTCGGCCGCAGCGACTCCGAGCGGTAACGCAGCAACTCGCTCAGCGGTTCCACACACGGCCTCGGTACCGAGGACGGTTCCGCCCGTGGAGGCTCCCGTAACTTCACCGCTCGAGAACAAACCTGCCGTTAACGATGCTGCCAAGACTGCGTTGCCTGAGCTAAAGGGCGCGGCCGTCACTCACTCGGCGATCGTCGAGTCTCTCGTGTCTCGATTTGCCGCCGAGAGCAGCTGTTTGATTCACTTTTGCGACACCGACCAGCCTCATCGCGCGGCGGAAGTATGTCTCTCGGTCGGCATGGAATACGCTGAGAAAATTCAGCGACGCGTGCTGCTGCTCGACACATCGCGCAATTCCCGTCCAATGAGTTCGCTGTTGGGCGTGGACTTGGCGGCTGGTTTCCGCGAGGTGCTGCGGACCGAGCTGAATTGGCGACACCTGGTGCGGCAGACCTCACATCCGCTGGTCGATGTTTTGCCGGCTGGCGTCATCAAGCTGAACACGACTGCGACGCGGTCCGACTTTGAGTTTCAGATCCGAAAGTTGGTCCTGGAACTTTCGTCCCAGTACGGCGGAATTTTCTCCTGTGCCGACACTGCGTTTGACCTCGAATCCGAACTGATTGGACTTTGCAGCAGCGGCGGCTTTCTGACGATGGATTTCCACCGTACCAGTCGCGGATTGGCGAAATCGGCAGCGAATCAGCTGCGGGCGTCGGGAACGCGGTTGCTGGGATGCATTGCTGCTGCCGAGAGCAAGCAAGCCGGTTAATGCCGTCTCGGATATCGAGGCGTAAGTTTGAGTCGTTCTGGCGACATTGTTTCAGGTTCGATTCAGAACCAATCAAGAGGTAGTTGAATGGCTGGCAAAGAGCGGATCGCAGTCGTCACGGGTGGAGCCGGATTCATTGGCTCGCATATCGCGGAAGCCTTGATTGCTCGCCATTTCAGGGTTCGAATCATTGATAACCTGGTCACCGGTTTCGAGAGTAACCTGCCGCGGGACACAACTCGCTTTGAATTTCATCGAGCCGATGTTTGCGATGCCGCCCGGATGCGTGAGTTGGTTTCAGGAGCGGAATGTGTCTTTCATCAGGCGGCGCTTGCCAGTGTGCCGATGAGTCTGGAGCGTCCGCTGGAAGTAAATCGCGTCTGCGTCGAGGGGACGCTTGCGATGTTAGAGGCGGCTCGGGCGAATGGCGTGAAGCGATTCGTCTACGCGGCCTCGAGCAGTTGCTACGGTGATTCAGCTTACTCGGCCAAGCGGGAGTCTGACTTGCTTCAGCCGCTTTCGCCCTACGCGGCGGCAAAGCTCGGCGGAGAGCATTACTGCAAGGCTTATTTTCATTCGTTTGGGCTGGAGACGGTTTGCCTGCGTTACTTTAATGTCTTCGGGCCGAGGCAAGACCCAAAGAGTCCGTACTCGGCGGTGATTCCGCTGTTCATCACTGCGATTCTCGGTGGCGAACGACCTAAGATTTTTGGTGATGGTCAGCAGTCGCGTGACTTCACTTACGTGGCGAATGTTGTCGAGGGGAACCTGCGGGCATTGACGGCTGAGGGAGTCGGAGGCCGCGTCTACAACATGGCCGATGGTCGCTCGATATCGCTGCTGCAACTTTTGGATATTCTGGGACGTCTCTTGGGCAAGACGGTATTGCCAGAGTTTTTGCCTGCTCGAGCTGGTGACGTGCGCGACTCGAAAGCAGATATCGCGGCGGCAGTTCGCGAGTTAGGTTATCTTCCGCCAGTTGATTTCGCCGAGGGGCTGGCTCGTTCGATCGACTACTACCGCGAATTGGTTGCAAGTCGCTGAGCAGCCGAGCGAAAAAAAGAACCTCGGCAATCGCGAGCAAATCGCGGAGTGCCGAGGCTCAAGGGGGTTTTAAGTATAGCGGTTTCGAAGTCTCGCCTTCCCGAGAAAGGCGTTAGTCGATTCGCCGCTTGTCGCCGAGCCGTCATCGTTGACACATCGGCGGACTGGCAGTCGCTGGGGCTGCCGGGTTGCTACTCTCCGTTATTTTGAGCGTAGGTTCCGCTGACGGCTTGGGGTTTGACGTTAGCCGAGAAGGGGATAGTGACTTCGCCCTGCATCGGGTCATCCGTCACAACGACAATGGTGTCGGTGATTGGTCCTTCGTTCGACGCGTCGAACTCATACTTGACCATGTGCAGCGGCTTGGCGCCTTCAGGGACCTTGAAGGACAAGCGGTCGCTTGACTTGCGAATTTCCTTGATGGTGAACGGTTGTGAGCCATTCAGAATCAGGGTTTTGCTTACCTTCGAGCCAAACATCACATCGCCGAGTTGGATCGGTGACACTTCGATGCTTTGCTTTATCAGACCTGCCAGCGGGATTCGAACGAATTGATTCGACGCATCGTTGGTGACCAGAGTCAGCTCGTCGTTGAGGATTCCGGCAGGGTGATTGGGGTCGACCACGACTTCCAACTCATAATCCACGCGGCGACTGTTTGGGTCGCGGCGGACTTCAGACAGATTTCCCGAGACGTTGGAGTTGCTGGAGCGGACTTCGGAAATGTTCCAGCCCGGGTTGCCAGCGTACATCACTTTGATCTTGGTCTTCGCCCCGGAGCCGACTGCAACGTTGCCGAAATCGACTTCGCTGGGGCTGAGGACCACGTCGCGGCGGATCATCCCTTTGACGGTGAACTGAATTTCGGCTGATTCGGAATTAGGCTGTGTCCGCTGGACGCGGACGGTGACGGTAGCCCCGCGTTGTCCTTCGAAGTTCAGCGTATCGAACTTCGCCAGAAGCTTGGCGGTTTCGCCAGGCTGGACGACGTTGGTCACGATGGTGGGCTTGGTGCAACCGCAGCTGGTCCAAACCGAAAGAAGCTTTAGTTCAGAATCCAAGTTGTTGACGAAGCTGAAGACGTGCTCTTGCTTGGAGGCTTTTGGCACGGCCCCGAAATCGTGGGCTCGCTGGTCAGTCAGTGCTTGAGACCAGTGAAGCTTGGGAGCCGACGAGCCGCTGGAAGCAGTTCCTGCCGAGGAGGGAGGAGTGCTCGAAGCGAGCGCCGGTGGTTGATACGAGCGAGGCGTGCTGCCTCGACGGAAAAGCTGAGCCTGAACATCCAGGCAGGGCAGAACGGCAATTGCCAGTGCGACCCAATAAGAAAAACGACTCATCTGAAACCCCCAGAAATCGAATGTTGGACGGGTCTGTTTGAGACGTCAGGAGCCGAGAGCAGTGATTCCCGGGCTTCCAAACTTGCACTTAGATTCTAGAGCGGGGCGAGAACGAAGTCTCGCCCGCTCCAGAATCATTGCTAGTCGGAGGGGGGAAGCGTTTTGGCCGAATTGACGACGGGCAGACCACAAACTGTTGACGCAGCTCATCCGCTGGGGCCAGGCAACTTGCTGGGAGTTGCCTTCGATAAATCCATTTACCCAAGAGCATCCATGACTAGGCGGTCAGGCGTGCCACGCAAATCGCTGGGAATCGAGAGACTGGCGAACTTACTGTGCGGGAGGGCTCTGGCAGGGCGTCGGGCAAACGCTTGGGAGGCAGAGTCAAAGTTGTGTTTTCTATTCAGTTCCAGCAGTAACTTCAGCGGCAGAATCTCGTTTGGAAGACGATTTTCGCGGTACAAACCAAGTGTTTCTCAGAGTGGACGACTGGCAAGCAGCGAGCATATTTTTTTCTTGGTTTATCGCGAGCATGGTGATCAACACGCTTCAGGGGCAAGCTTGGTCGATCGGTGAAAGTTTGGTGACCTGCGAAAACGTGGGGAATTTATCGGCTGGAGCGTGGCAACTTCGCGGCTGAGCGATTGGTGGAGGTGCCTTCCGACTCGGAAGAATTAGGTCACGCCAAAGTGTCTAGTTGTGTGGGCGATTTTGGGAATCTTCTTTGGGATTGCTGTGCGGTTTGGGAAACTGGGGCAGGCGAAGAGGGGCTAAACGTGGAAAACGCGGGGAACGTGGAGGGAAGTGGAAGTGTGCGAGGGGAGCGGGGTTCGCCGAAGGCCTAGGGTCGGCGACGAAAACAAACGGCGCTGGGGGATGGTCTCCCGACCTCGCCCCACCACGCTGCGCTGGGCGAGGGTCTCCCGACCTCGCCCCGGTGCGGTGTGCGGCGTAGGCATTTCATTAGCTTCCGGTGGGTGCGCACCGCAGGTCGCGTATTTTTTGCTGTGAATTTTCCGGGGCGGATGCGACCCACCCTACGCCCTTGTATTTTCTTCGTCAGCCGGGTATTCGCGCCAGCCCCCGGTTCAGCGGCTCAAACAAACGGTGCTGGGCGATGGTCTCCTGACCTTGCTCCGGTGCGGCATCCGATGACGGCGCGAAAACTAACCTCTGCGTCGAACCGCCCGTGCCCCCCGGTGAATTTCTCGTTTTCCCCGCGCTTTCTTTGGCGGGGCGACGTTCGGTTCGACCTTTTTGAATTACTGCGTCCGTTAACCCGGGGTGGCGCGGCCGAAACGCTGCGCATTTTTCGGCCGCTCTACCCCGGGCTGTAGGCTGTAAGGCCGTTGGCCAAAAGAGCCGTGTTCTTGCGGTGCGTGGATAATAGCTAAATCACGCACTTCGCAATGCCCTAGGGACGTGCCACTAAGCGTAAGCGGCTTGTTTTGATTCTCGTCAGCCGGGTCTTCGCGCCAGCCCCCGGTTCGACGGCTCAAACACGCGTGACCAACTTCAGCCACACCTCGCCCTTCGCAGAGTTTCAGGGACGTGCCGCCCAGAGCAGGCATACCAACCAGACGAGCGTCGGTGGGAGCTAGAGATACCCGTGATAACGGGTGAAGAGATAGAAAAATTACCCGGCTTGGATTCGAACCAAGAATGACGGAACCAAAATCCGTAGTGTTACCATTACACCACCGGGCAGTGCATCCATTCTTACCGTTTTTTCTTAGTTTTGACAACGGCGGGCTGGGGCAGGTTCGCTCTTTCTTTCGGTTCGGGGCAATCTGCAGCGATTCGGCTGGCAAATCGGTCAGGATTCCCGCGGGACTCTGCGGGCTGGGCAGGTTTTGTATCCGGGCGTTGGGGCGGTTGGTTATTTTGACCGAATGTGCCGGCGCGGTCGGCATAAACGTTACGGTCTACCTGACATTTTCTTCTTTTTTATTCCTTAAGTTCTCTCTGTTTAACCTATCTTCCCCTATCAGCCGATCCTGACAACGCAAGAGGGCCAAGACTCGCGTCTGATCTCGTCAGAGGTCAGGCCTACCTTTGGACCAACGGACGGCTCGCGGAATCAGGAAGTTGAACGGGGCGCGTTGCGACGATGGCCGGGAATCTTGGATTCGGCAAGGCGATAGGAATCGCCAGACCAGATGCCGCCTCATGGTTGGAAACGTCAGATATTTTTTGGGAGAAGTGAAATGAAGATCGTACGAAGTCTGCTGGCTGCTGCAGCCATGGTTGCAGCGATGTCGGCCAGCTTCAGCTGGGCCCAATGTTGTGGTGGCGCCAGCTACAGTGCTGTTGGTGCCGCTGGGGGAGCTTCCGCCGGTGATGCCAATGGCAGCTACACCGTTATGCGGACTCAGCGTCGGATTGTTTGGGAAAAGCAAGAAGTCACCCGGACTCGCAACGTCTGGTCGACCGTCTCTGAAGAAAAGCAGGTTCCTGTAACCCGCACGATTCGTGAGACTGCTTACCGCACTCAGGAATACACTGTCCGTCGGCCAGTTCGTGAGACGACCTACAAGACCGTGAACTACACGGTTCGTCGTCCAGTTCGCGAAACGGTTACCGACACCGTGAACTACACGGTCCGCGTTCCTGTTAAGGAAATGCAGACCAAGACCATCAACGTCCGCAAGCCGGTTCGCGAAATGCAAAGCCGGGAAGTGACGTACAACGTTCGCCGCCGAGTCACTGAGACTCAGATGCGCAACGTTTCCAAGACCATTCGCGTTCCTTACACCGAAACCAAGACGGTGATGGTCCGCGGCGGTCATTGGGAATCCCGACAAGAAGTCATTCCGGGCCGCAGCTACAGCAAGCTGGTATGGCACCGGGGCAGCTTCAGCTTTGACCCGTGCACTGGTTGCCGGACTCACTGCTGCGGTCACTTCGACCGAGTTTGCTGCCAGACTCCTGACCGGACTGTATGCCGCAAGGTATGGGTCCCGACTTGCGAAGAACGCCAAGTTACTTGCACCAAGTACCGTTGCGAAACGGTTTGCGAGCAAGTTCCTGTTTGCGTGACTCGCTGCGTCTGCGAACCTTGCACCAAGACTGTTAACTACTGCGTTACCAACTGGGTTTGCGAACCAAAGACGATCAACTACTGCGTGACTCGTTGGGTTTGCGAAAACCGCACCAAGCAAGTAAACCGCTGCGTTACCCGCTGGGTTTGCGAAACCTGCACCAAGCAGGTTCCTTGCTGCACCGTTCGTTGGGAATGCGAAACTCGGACTTGCCAAGTTCCTTACTGCGTCTGCCGTCAAGTGACGGAAATGCGGACCGTAAAGTGCTGCAAGCGAGTTTGCTCACAAGTTCCTTACACTTGCACCGTTTGCGTTCCTCGCTGCGTCGAAGAGCAAGTTCCGGTAACCGTCTGCTGCGCTCCTTGCTGCGGCGACTGTGACCCATGTGCTTGCGGCGACGGCTGCTGTGGCGGTCCTGGCATCGGACAAAGAGTTGCTGGTCGCGTTCGCGGCCTGCTGTCTCGAGTTCGCGGCCTGTTCTCCTGCTGCGGTGGTTTCGGCGGCGGCTTCGGCGGTTTCGGTGGCGGCTGCTGCGATTCCGGTTGTGGCAACGGCTGCAATGCCGGTTGCGACTCGGGTGCGGCTGCTCACGCTGGATGCGGATGCAACTAAGCCCAGATAACTGACTTTCCCACAAGGGAAGCGAATCTGGTCTGAATAATACGAAGAGGTGGTCGAGGGAAACTTCGACCACCTCTTTTTTTGTTGAGTGAGATGGAATGCGAAAGCGGAATGAGGAACTAAAAACCGTGCCGCGAACTGCTTCTTAAATCAGTCCAAGGACTCCCAAAGGTCCCATCCGTCCCACCAATCACGCTGCGGTGCCCCAACTCAAACCGACCACACTGCAGAAAATTGCAAACCAACTGCATCGTCTGCGGATACCAGGAAAGAATCCCATGATGCCCGTCAACTCGAGCCAAATCCGAATATCCCTCGAGCAACACTTTACCGGGGGCAATCACTCGGTCCTTCGAAGCCTCGATGATGCCCAGTTCGACGTTGCGTTGTAGTAGCGGGTTGCCCAGACGATTCACATAACTCTCGGGCGAGTCGGACAGTTCACCCAGCGTCGGAGCGAGCCAATTCAAATAAGGCGAAAGGTGCCGGGCCACAAAAGAGCCCTGATTCGGCGGAGCCAGCATCACAAAGCGGCTGAGTCGCCGGAATTCATGCTCCAGCAGCACCTTCCTCGCAATGATCCCGCCCATGCTGTGCGTGACCAAATGGAATCGCTCAGTCGAAGCCTCCGCGTCCAGCAGCACGCTGGACAACCGCTCGGCATACTCTTCAATTCGCCCCAGCAGGCTGAGGTAACCCCAGTTCAAAACGCGGTACCCCTCGCGAGCAAGTCGCCGAGCAAGCGGCCACATGTCGAGGCGGCTTCCGCAAAGTCCATGAACGAGAATGACAGTTTCTGATTGGTGCATTCAGTAGGAACCGAGAAAAAACAGCCCGGTTTAACCGCAGCGGCTTTTGGCGTTCGGTTGAGAGGATTTTGCAGGTGAGTGAAAACAAAGTAGCGGCAGATTCCGCCTGATGATACGAGGTTCGCACGGGTGGTCGGGAGACCTGCGCCCAGCACCTCGATATTTCGCAGCCGATATGATGCTGCCGAGCGGATCGAAGCGACCGTTAGGAGCCGCATGCCTCGCCGCTTCTTCCAAGCCTGCGCTAAACCCGGCAGCTCGACATTCCACCGTCTACGCCCAGCACTTGCCCCGTCACCCAATTGCACTCGCTTGATACCAAGAACATCGCCGCGTGAGCCAACTCCTCCGCGGTCCCGATCCGCTTCAGCGGATACCTCGCAGCCATCGCTTCGCGCTTTTCCGGGGTCGAAAGCAAACGACTCGCCAAAGGCGTATCGGTCAGAGCCGGGGCGATCGCGTTGACGCGAATCTTTGGAGCCCACTCGGCGGCCAGCGAACGCATCAGCCCTTCGATCGCTCCCTTCGACGCAGCGACGGAGGCGTGCATCGGCATCCCCTGCCCTACCGCCACGGTGCTGAACAGAACGACGCTGGCGGGCGCACCATCGCGTCCCTTAAGTCGTGGCTGGCAAGCCTGAAGAAAGCGAATCGCGCCGATCAGATTCACCTCCAAGTCTTGGCGGAAGTCGGCAACCTGGAGGCTCCGAAACGAACGCAGGTTAATCGTGCCCGGGCAGTAAACGGCACCCTGAATCTCTTCAGGCAACTCCGGCAGTGTCGCATTCGGATCAGCAAAGTCACACAACGCATGCCGCACCTTCGCGCTGGCAGGCAACTCTCCCGCCGTCCGCGACCAAACGTCAATTCGCTCGGCTCGCGGCTCGAGGAGTTTCACTAGCTCCAAGCCAATCCCCTTGCTCCCACCGGCAATCACAATGTTTCCAACGCTCACGCTTTTTTCTCCGCTGCTTTACTGTTCCGGCGACATCGCTCGCTGCAATACAGAACGCGGTCCCAATCGCGTTCCCATTTCTTCCGCCAGCTAAAACTTTTTTGACAGGCCTTGCAGGTCCGTTCAGGCAAATGGCTCTTGCTTTTCATTTGTTCGCTCCGCCTCAAAAGGCGTCTCACTACGAAACAGAGCCCGCGGCCTCGGCCAGTTGCTTTCCCGCGACCAACGCTTCCTCAAGTAACTGATAAAGACAGAGCCGCTCTTCGCCCTTGAACAAAGCTTGCCGTTCATCCAGGCGCCGAGCAACAGCTTCATCGGAGACGCCATGCTCTCGCAGCAACTCCCGGGCTTGTTCCCAAGAAGGAAGCCAACAGAGCTCATCCTGAAGTCGCTCGATTGTCCCCGCTCGGCGAAGGAAGTGCTTTAGGTCGAGGATGTAGTAAACCATGTCGTGAAATGGGCTCGGGCAGTTAATAATCCCCGTCTCGTCCCAGACGTAGTGACTGACTTGAGGCGTCCAAGCGAGCCCAAGTCCTTTCAGTTTGCGAGCCAGTTCGACTTCCTGCGACGTGAATTTAGCCATGAGGACTGCAGTTATCAGAAGGATAAGATGGGCCGCCTAACAATTCTCCGCGAGAATTGGGAGGCCTTTTGGTTAACCGGACGGATAGGCCAAGCTTAACCTGCCCAAACCCCAGTGTTTCCTCAGGTTTGCCCGAACTGAATTCGCCTACATCGCCCATTCATAAGCACCTCAAGCCCTTCGTCCTCCCAGCCCCAAAGCCTCGCTCATGAACCTCGGCGAACTCTTTCAACAACTTCCCGAGAATCTTCAGGAGCGAACCCGCCTGAACTGTGATCCTGCGACAGCGACCGGCTCAAGCGAGCACTTTGTTCTCTACTGGATGCGGACGGCGGTTCGGGGCCATGAAAACCCAGCCCTCGACGTGGCCAAAGTCTGGGCCGCTATGCTCGACCTCCCGCTACTGATTTACCATGGGCTGGACGAGAGATACGAACACGCCTCGGACCGACATCACCGCTTCATCCTCGAAGGGGCCCGAGATGTCCAGCAGGAATTCGCCGAACAAAACCTGACCTACGCCTTTCACTTGGCGCGCCCCGGCGACCGTCGTCCGCATCTAGTAAATTTGTCTCGCGCCGCGGCCGTCGTCGTCACCGAAGAGATGCCGGTCGATCCCCCGCGGAAATTTCTCAAACGACTTTCTGGGCAGATTTCGACTCCCATCGCCTGTGTCGATACCGCGTGTGTCGTCCCAATGTTGCTCACCCCACGCGAGTACACCCGCGCGTTTGAGTACCGCTCGGCAACCTCAAAGCTGCGCAAGGTCCGGCTCGCTCGACCTTGGCCCAAGTTGCAGTTGTCCGTGAGGCCACTCGCTCCCGAACTTCTTCAACGCCAGTTCGAACTGGAGTCCCTCGACCTCCGAACAGCTGACCTCGCTGAACTGATTACCGATTGCGAAATCGATCATCTTGTCGCCCCAGTCTGGGATACCCCGGGCGGATCGAAGGCCGGATACGATCGCTGGGACACATTTAAAGCCCGTGGACTTCGGACCTACGAACGCAAGCGAAACGATGCGTTGATTGATGGTGTCAGCCGCATGTCTGCTTACCTTCATTACGGAATGGTCTCTCCGCTGCGAATCGCGCGAGAAGCGGACGAGCAGCGGTCGGAAGGGAGCGAGAAATTCCTGGACGAGTTGCTGATCTGGCGCGAACTTGCTTACTGCTTCTGCTTTCACCGGGAAGACCACGACCAAACGAGCGCACTCCCCGATTGGGCGCTGGCCACATTGGAGAAGCATCGCAGCGACCCTCGCCCGGCGGTTTACGATTGGGAAACGCTGGCACGCGGAGTAACGGGCGATGAACTCTGGGATGCAGCCCAGCGCTCGCTGCTCGTTCAAGGCGAACTGCACAACAACGTGCGGATGACTTGGGGAAAGGCGCTGCTCAATTGGACGCGTTCACCTGCCGAAGCCTTGCGTCTGCTAGTCGACCTTAACCACCGCTATGCACTCGACGGCCGGGACCCGGCTTCTTACGGCGGACTGCTCTGGTGCCTGGGACAGTTCGATCGACCGTTCGAGCCCGAACAGCGAGTACTAGGCACCGTTCGTCCACGCCCGACGGCCGAGCATGCCAGGCGGCTCGACCCAGCGAAATACTTGGCCAAGGTGAACGCGCCGAGATTCAGTCCGGTACCGAGGGTCGCCGTGATTGGTGCGGGAGTCGCCGGACTAGTCGCGGCTCGCACTTTGCAAGACCATTCCATCCCCGTGACCATCTTTGAAAAGGGCCGCGGGGTAGGAGGGCGAATGGCGACGCGGCACACTGAGGCGTTTGGCAGCTTTGACCACGGCGCGCCCTGCTTCTCGGCTGTTGACGAGCGATTCCGCCGTTACCTCAACGCATGGGAAGCTCAAGGACTCGTCGCCCGCTGGCCAACCACGCTGCAGCATTCGGTGCGGCTGGCGGAGGGACAAACCAAGCCAACCGATATCTGGCAAGACTGCTACGTGGCGATGCCGCAGATGAACTCAATTTGCAAACATCTCTCCAGCGGCCTGACAATTCAAAAGCAAGTTCGCGTGCAAAGCTTGAAAGCGGATGAATCGGAATTCAAATTGGCCGATGAAAACGGAAATGATCTCGGCGTTTTTGATTTCGTGATTTGCACCGCTCCCGCGGAGCAAACGGCTGAACTGCTCGCTCAGTTTCCAGAGCTTGCACGGAGTGCGAGTGAGGTGCGGATGAAGCTGAACTGGGTGGCAATGATCTCGCTTGCCCAGTCGCTGGACGTTGCTTGGCAGATCGCTGAGATCGGAGAGGGTTGGCTGGAACTGGCCGTGCGAAATCAAACCAAGCCCGGTCGTAAGTTTGCTGGGGAGCAGCTTGTGCTGCATGCCGGTTCTGATTGGACGTCTGCTCACTGGGACTCGTCCCCGGAGGAAGTCGGTGCTGCGATGTTTGCCGAATTTGCCGAAGTGTTGGGGCTCAAGTTACCGAACGCTGACCAGCTGATCGCTCATCGCTGGAAATATGCGACGACGATTCAGCCGAGCAAGCAGCGATGTCTCTCGGCCTGTGAGGATCGAGTGCTTGCTTGTGGCGATTGGACGGGCGGAGTCGGTGTGGAGGGGGCGTTTCTCAGCGGAGCCGCCGCGGCGGGCCGCGTCTTGAACCGATTGTCACCGAGCGTGAAATCGAGCTCGCCGGTGCAGAGAGCTTTGTTTTAGTCGCGGGGCACGATTCTCTGCACTGCCGCGGTTTCCGACTGCCTTAGACGTACAACACGGCCGTTCGTTGTTCGAAGGCGTGGTTGAATACGGCCTTGGAAATTGCTTTGGCAAGTTTGGACCCGCCTTCGGCGGATGGTTCAATCGGATTAGCGTAATCGGTTGGCTGGGAGAAAATCACCCGCAAGTCGACCAGCGGCAAGCCTCGCGTCGCTGCGGCTCGAGTAATCACGTCGTTGAAGACGCCGAGAGCGGCGACGCACATTTTTTGCTGATCTTGGTCTTCGAAACGGGGATCATAAATGGTGCAGAGGACCAGCGGCTTGTTCAGTGCAGCTACTTGGTCGAGCATCCGCGAGTAATCTCGCTCGAACGACTGGCGAATCTCGGCCAAGGCGAGGAAGACTTCGCTCGACTGAGCGGCAGGTCGATTGAGAATGCCGCTGTGACCGAGCGCATCGTTCCCGCCGATGCTCATCACAAGATGTGTTGCATCGCTGGGGAGCTTCTTCAGTTGAGCCGAAATATCGCGGGTTGTGTGACCGTCAGTGGCCAGTAGCGTGACTTGAGCCGTAGCGGGAATTTCCTGACGAACCAACTCAACGACTGACTCGCCAGTTCTGACGTATCGCTGATTGTCGAATACCGAGTCACCCAGCAGTACGACGTGGGTCGCGTTGGTGGTGCAGGGCGAATTGAGCGATGCATCGACAGAAGCCTCGTTGGCGAGAACCGGGAGCGAGCAGCATCCGGCTGCGGCAGAACCAATGAGTTGGCGGCGATTCAGATTCATGAGAAGCTTCTCCGATGCGTGGTTGTGAGGTTTTTGTTGGTCAATCGGCTCAGTCCGCTCCGAGCGGAAAACCGTATCAACCAAGAGAGTGTCGAGTCAGATGAGAACGAACGCCTTGGACGACGAACGATCACGCAATGAGTTTGGGACACTTCCCTGTGGGAATTGTCGCGAATCTAAAGAGGCGGGTCAAGAAAACAGTAAAGCAAAGCAAGCCGTTTTCTCCGTGGGTTCGTTCCTGAGGCTCTGCGAAGAGCGTGGTGCAGTTCGTTTTTGCGCACCACCCGTTCACGGATTTACGGCCCGCCAGGGCGCTTTATCTAAGCGTGGGGTAAGCGAGTCTATGCGAGCGCAACCCCTGGGTAAAGGTTCCCACCAAATCCCCTCTTTTTCAACCGCCGGAGGCGGCGGTCGCAACGCGATGCGTTTATTCAGCCCCGCGTTGATTTGGATGTCGCTTCTTCATCTCGGAGGGCGGCCCTCCGGGATGCTGAATCGCTTCGCCTTCGGATCCGGGGGTATCGTGGCTGGCGCTCCTCAACTCCCGGCTAATGTCTGTCATCCCGTCGGGAAGAAAAAGCTACGGGCGTTTCTACTTTAATGACTTATATTTTTCGTCAGCCGGGCTTCGCGTTAGCCCCCGGTTCGGCAACGCGGTTGCGGACCGAAACGACGGGGCCTGTAGCTGGCTAGTCATGGCTCCACCGACGCGAGGTCGGGTGGTGGCCTGTCTTCTGTTCGCTTGTTTTTGTAGCTGGCTAGTCATGGCTCCACCGACGCGAGGTCGGGTGGTGGCCAATTTGATGATTAGGGACAGCACCACAAAAGCTTGCCTCGCCATCGGTACACGGCTCTTCGCCCCGACAGGGCGCTTTAGCCTAGCGTAGGGTCCGCGAGGCTCTGCGAGCGCAACCCTACGTACACGTCACCGCATCAATGAAAATGGTCGAACCGCCCGTCGCCCCCCAAAGAATACGCCGGTGGCAATTAAAAATTTACAGGGGGGGCACGGGCGGTTCGACGCGGAGACTAGTGAAGCATAAGGCCCAAAGAAAAGGTGCCTCAGAGAAGAGGAGTTAGTGGAGCTGATGGGAGTCGAACCCACGACCTCTTGCATGCCATGCAAGCGCTCTCCCAATTGAGCTACAGCCCCGAAAGGTCTCAGTCATTGTTGACCTTGAGTTGATGACGTTATCACTACCCCAGAAAACTGTCAAGGCACGAGGAATTTCAGGGGCCGAGGATTGGGGCCGCGGCGTTCCGATTGAGCAAAGGCCCCCAGTTTTTCGGCCCGAATATGGCTCGAAACTTCAGCTGCAAAAATCTCGCCAGCCGAATCGGCCGCCGTCGGTTGCGTGGGCAGGCTGAATTGATACAGTGAAGTGGTTGGCCTATCCGCTTTCTTGCGGTAGAGCCCGGGCAATTCACGACTCTTTCGAATTGCTTTGTTCAATTCAAAACCGATTCAACAGCTTCAACAGGGGCAGGACAAAACATGGCCAAGATTACGCTCAAAGGAAACCCGATCAACACCGTAGGCGAGCTTCCCAAGGTTGGAGCCAAGGCTCCCGAATTCAATTTGACCGGAACCGATCTGGCTGAGTGCAAGTTGAGCAACTTCGCGGGCAAGTCGATCGTTTTGAGCATTTTCCCCAGTTGTGACACTCCGGTGTGCGCCGCTTCGATCCGCAAGTTCAACGAAGAGGCGGGAAAGTTGGGCGACACGGTTATTGTCAACGCCTCGCTCGACTTGCCTTTTGCTCACAAGCGATTCTGCGAGAGCGAAGGTTTGAAGCATGTGCGAAACGCTTCGGCTTTCCGTTCACCGAACTTCGGCAAGGACTATGGCGTGACGATTGTCGACGGTGCTCTGGCCGGCCTCTTTTGCCGTGCAGTCCTTGTAATCAATCCGGAAGGCGTGGTGAGTTACTCGGAACTCGTTCCCGAGATCGCTCAAGAGCCGAACTACGATGCCGTCCTCAGCGCGCTCGTACAGACTGCCTAAGTTCACTTGGGGCGGTCGAAGCCGACTCTTTTGGCAGTCTGATTTCTGTCTGAGGGGCTGGTAATCCACCGCTGCAGCGTAAGAATAAAAACGGTTCACTCAGAGGGCTCTGGCCAGTGTGGCGAGAGCCCTTTTTTTATCCTGGGTGAGGAGTTTGCTCCATGTCTTTTGATTCCAATCGAGACCCGAGCGGGAGCTTGGGCGGGCGAGCAGTCGAGCCGGGTGAAGGTTTTTTCCGCCAGCTCCTCGATTCGATCAATGACCTCGTCTGGTCGTTGAGCCTCGATGGTCAGCGGATGCTCTATCTCAACGAGTCCGCACAGCTGGTCTACGGCGATGCGCTGGAGGAACTCCGCAGTCGCGACAACTTTTGGTTGGGAGCGGTGCATCCAGAAGACAAGGCGCCGATTCGCCAGAAGCTGCATCAACTCTTGATCGAGGGAGCTTTCTCTCGTGATTTCCGCGTTCTTGCTCGGGATGGAACGGAGCATTGGCTGGCTGGTCAGTTCCGGTTGATTCGAACTCCCGATGGATCGCCGCTGCAGATTGGTGTGATCGCAAAAGACGTCACGCAAAGGATTCGAACCCAGGAGCAATTGGTCGAGTCGGAAGCAAATTACGCGGCGCTGGTTCAGAGCTTGCCGCTGAATGTCTTTCGCAAGGACCGCGAGGGGCGGGTTGTGTTTGGCAACCAGCGTTACTGCGAGTCGCTGGGGAGGGCGCTGGAAGACTTAATTGGCAAGACCGACCGGGAGCTGTTTGACCCGAAGTTAGCAGAGAAGTACCAGCGGGATGACCGGCAAGTGATGTCGACCGGGAAGGTCCTTCGCGATATTGAAGAGCACCCCGCTCCGGATGGAACCGTTCGTTACGTCGAGGTCCTCAAGGCTCCGATTTTCAATCGAGCGGGAAAACCGGCGGGGATTCAAGGCTTGTTCTGGGATGTGACCGAGCGATTTCTCGCCGAACAGCAACTCAAGGTGGCGAAGGAGTTGGCGGAAAAAGCCAGCCGCGCAAAAAGCGATTTTCTGGCGAATGTCAGCCACGAAATTCGGACCCCGATGAACGCGATTATCGGTATCTCGGAGTTGCTGCTTGATTCGCTGCGCGACCGCCAGTCGCGCGAATATCTCGGAATGATTCTGCAAAGTGCAGAGAGCTTGCTTTCGTTGATCAACGACTTGTTGGACTTCAGCAAGATTGAAGCCGGCAAGTTGGAACTCGATTTACAGGCCTTCAGTCTGCGAGAGTCGCTAAGCGATACGCTGCGGACGCTCGCCTTGAGAGCGCAAAGCAAAGGGCTGGAGTTGCTGCTGGAGTTTGATTCGGCTTTACCCGAGCGCGTGGTGGCTGATTTAGGTCGCTTGCGGCAAGTGTTGATCAATCTGGTTGCGAACTCGATCAAGTTCACCCACTCAGGTGAGGTCGTGGTTCGCTTTTCCAGCGTGACCCGCGACGAGCAATCGGTTTTGCTGGAGGTCGAAGTAATCGATACGGGGATTGGGATTCCAGCCGAGAAGTTGGCCAAAGTCTTTCGCGAGTTTGAGCAAAGCGAGCGGACCACGGCGCGGGAATATGGTGGCACGGGATTGGGGCTGCCGATCGCGGCAAGGCTCGTCGAGCTGATGGGTGGCCGGCTGGAAGTCGAAAGCGAAGTAGGGCGGGGAAGCCGATTTCATTTTCGCTTGCGTTGCCCGCTGGGAGTTGGTGGAGCGACCGAGATGCCCGCGTTGGACGACACGATTACCACCGATGAAATCTGGGTGGTTGAGGATCACGCGGCAACGGCGGAGAGCCTGCGAAAGTTGCTGACCGGTTGGAGATACGGCGTCCGCTGGTTGAACTCCGGAAGTCAGGCAGTTACCGAATTGTCGAAAAGAAATCGTGAAGGAAAATTGCCGCAAGCGATTGTCGTGGACTTCACATTGCCTGATGGAACGGGCTGGGAATTGATCGAAGCGGTGCGGCGACGCAGCGAATACGACGCCGTGGGGCTGGTGTTGTTGACTTCCGGGCAGAGTCTCTCCTTGATCGGGCAGGGGCTCGATTTCGAGCGAGTGATGAAGCCGATCAAGCCGCGTGAATTGCGGGAAGCACTCGCAGGAGCGGTGGGGGAAAGGCCACTCGAAGTGAGCGAGGACGTGTCAGCGAAAGACGAGCCAAATCGGGGCTTGCGAATTTTGGTGGCCGAGGACAATCCGGTGAATCAGCGGCTGGCTCAAGGGTTGCTTCAAAAGCAGCAGCACACGGTGACGATGGCGGGTAATGGAGTCGAAGCGGTCGGTTTGGCGGCAGCAGGTGAATACGACCTGATTTTGATGGATGTACAAATGCCTCAAATGGATGGGATTGAGGCGACTCGGCGCATTCGCGCGGCCGGTTCACAAGTTCCCATCGTCGCGCTCACCGCGCACGCTACCGATGAAGTGCGGCAGGCTTGTTTGGAATCGGGGATGACCGATTTCCTTGCCAAACCAATTCGGCGCGAGCAGCTCTATCGCTTGATCGATGCGCTGACCGGTCGTCAGTCGGAGGAGTCAAACGTCAGCGGTGGGCAGTCGGCGGAGATGCCGGGCACGGTGGACTGGCGGCACTCGCTGGAGACGGTGGGTGGAGACCGCGAGTTGTTGGCAGAGATTATTCAGGTGTTTTTGCGCGAGCGTGACGAGCTTTGGCGATTGATGGAGCAGGCTCTGGAGACGGGTGATGCGCGGGCTTTTCGCCGAGCGGCACACAGCTTTCGCGGATCGCTGTTGCATTTGGGGGCGGGGGAGGCTCGGCAAATTGCCGAACAGTTGGAGTTGCTCGGCCAGGCGGGTGACTTAGACAGAGCGAAGCAGAAGCTGGAGGATTTCCGCGGTGCTCTCGCGGCACTTGTTGCGGAACTGAAGACTTTCGTCATTTCACAGCCGTGATGTTGTTTTGCGTGTGACGCAATTCTGCCTTTACAGAGCGGGTGAATGTGTTTTTAGGTTGAGTTTAAAAACTAAAAAAGGGAGTCTCGCACGCGTGTGACGAGACCCCCTTTTTTATTTGAATCGATTCGACGTGAGTTAACAGGGACCGAAACTCATCGTCAGCAGCATGAAGACCAGGTCACGCTACTGCCAATTCGTCCTGACCACCGCTAACCGCTGGTGGCCGGTCCAGTTCTTTTCTGAGGATGAGCATATCGGACGGAGCTTCAATGCCCAGTCGTACGCGATCCCCGGAAACACGAACGATTGTTAACACAATCGAATCGCCTAACTTTATTTTCTCACTTTCCTTTCGGGAAAGAACAAGCATTCGAACAACCTCCTAGCAGCGAGTATCCAAGCTATGATTTTATGAATTATTCCTTGATTGCCACGGGAAGTGGCAGAACGGTCTTCTGGATTTTCTCGCCGGTTGAGTCGTAAAAGTTGATCGAGTTGGTAATGGTTTCCCAGACTGCAGTGAGTCGGACGCTTCGTGGGCCGTGAAGACAGAATAGGATTCCGCAACACTCACCACACTTCAGCAAGACTCGTTCAGTGACTTGGAAGATACCTTCTTCAAAATCATTTATTTGACACAACGTGCGAGAGACAAACTGTCTAAGTTGAACCAGATTTTGAATCTCTTCACTGTTTTGCCGCATGTTCGGCAAACTCTCCTTGGGCTTGTACTGCCTGGACATCAGGCAGGAAGGATAAATTGGACACGGCGTAAATTGGGCCGACGGGGGAAGATATCGGCACATAATTTGACTGTAGGCAGGGCAATTTCGGTAATTTGTTAGGCTTGGCGAAGACTTTCGTACGTGGCAATTTGTACGCTCCACACAATCCAAACGATCGCGACTCTCTGGCGTTGCGCTAAATTTTTGAGTTCGCTGCTGAGTACCACTTGAGCCGGCTTTTCCGATTTTTTGCGAGGAAAAATCTTCTTTCAGCGGTCAGTGTCGGCGTTAATTGACCTTGAATCTCCCAGAGGTCAGCCCGAAACTGTCTGCCAGAGGTGGGGCGAGATCGGCGGGCCCGATGGTGGAACAAGATTACAGGCTAGAGAGACGAGACAGCGGCCATGTTTGATGTGCAACTGAACGAGTTTCGAGGCCCGATCGATCTGCTCTGGTTTCTCGTCCGCCGAAATGAAGTCGATGTCAGCAACCTGTCGCTGGCCAAGATCACCTCTCAGTTTCTAGAGTACCTCGAAGTGCTCAAGGAAATTCAGTTCGACAGTATTGGCGACTTTGTCGAGGTCGCCAGTCGGTTGGTGGAACTGAAGTCGCGGACGGTTTTGCCTCGACCGCCGGAAGAGGTTGAAGAGGGAGATGAGCGGGACCCGCGCGAGGATTTAGTCACCCGCTTGCTGCTCTACAAAGAGTTTCGGGACGTTGCCACGTTGCTCGACGAGCAGGCTGCATCTTGGCAGCAGCGTTATCCGCGGATGCAGGATGATTTGCCACCCCGCGATAACGATTTGGCTGAGCAACCGATCCAAGCCGTTGAGCTGTGGGACTTGGTCAGCGCATTCGGTCGTGTCCTGCGCGAGCAACGCCGGAATCAACCGGAGAAAATCTACTACGACGACACGCCAATTCAGGTGTACATGCGCCGGATCCACGGCCTGCTAGTTGGTCGCGGCAGTTTGCCTTTCTCTGGGTTGTTTGAGCCAGGTATGCACAAGAGCTCAATGATCGGCGTGTTTCTCGCCGTTCTTGAGTTGGCTCGGCATCACAACGTTCGCACTGAACAAGCGGATCTCAATTCAGAAATCCTCGTCGTCCCCGGCGAAGGGTTCTCAAACGAACTGCGGATTTCGGACGTCGACAACTACGACTCGAGCCAGTTGAAAGATATGGGGATCGACGCAGGACGTTAGGCGTTGACGGTGAACGCTGCGGTGAAGCTGCTGGAGAGCATGGGACGATTTGGACCTCTGAGACTCATGGGGCTACTGGGAGAGGGGTACTTAGAAGCAGACCGCGCGGTGCGTATCAACTCAAACTTCCGCATTCCGCATTCCCACTTCCGATTAATCTTCCTCGTAGTCTTCGTCGTCACCTGACTCTTCATCCGAGTCTTCGAACTCTGATTCTTCGTAGTCGGAGGCGTCGAAGCGAATGGTGTCTTCTTCCTCTTCTTCTTCGAATTCGTCGCTGTCGCTCTCTTCCAGTTCATCGTCGACGTAGTCGTCTTCGTCTTCTTCAGGCAGTGGTTGCTTGCTGTTTGATTTGGAAGACTTCGACTTGCCAGCCGCTTTCTTGGCGGTTGAGGCGGCGAGCTTGGTGACGCGGCTGGGCGATGGTGCCAGTTTCGGGGCTGCGTCTTGCTCGTCATCATCGGACTCCGCAGCACTGCCTGAGCCGGCCTGCATCTGTTGCCACTGGTCGAGGGACATGATCACTTCGCGGCTCTTGGAACCGTTGTAGGTGCCGACGATTCCATCTTGTTCCATGAAGTCGATCAAGCGTGCGGCTCGTCCGTAGCCGATACCCAGAGCGCGCTGGAGCAGTGAAACCGACCCGCGGCCCTCGCGAATCACGACATCGACTGCTTGAGCGTACATGTCGTCACGGTTGGGCAAACCGCCCGGCCCGCCTTCTTCGCCTTCCTTCGCCTGGACCTTGATGTGCATTAGCTCGTGTACGAAGTTTTGCTCGCCGGTGCTGACCGATTCGGTCACGGAATCAATTTCCTCATCGGTGAGGTAAGTGCCTTGTCCGCGGAGCAGGTTGCTAGTGCCCGGCCAAAGGAAGAGCATGTCACCGTTGCCTAGAAGTTTGTCGGCGCCCATTGCATCGAGCACAACGCGGCTGTCCATCTTGCTGGCGACTTGGAACGCGATTCGCGCGGGCAAGTTGGACTTGATCAAGCCAGTGATGACATCGACCGTAGGTTTCTGGGTGGCGAGGATGAGGTGAATACCGACCGCACGGCTCTTTTGGGCCAGCCGAATGATATGCTGCTCAACTTCCTTTCCACAGGTCATCATCAAATCAGCCATTTCGTCGGCGACAATCACGATGAAGGGGAGATTCAGCGGAATCGCCGAGCGTTCATCATCGGACTCCGGTTGGAGTCGGTCCATCAGCTCTTCTTCGCCTAGTTGGTTGTAGCTGGTGATGTGTCGCACGCCGGCTCGAGCAAGCAGGGCGTAGCGTTCTTCCATCTTGTCGACGGCCCAAGCGAGGATCGCCTCCGCTTTTCGCATGTCGGTGACAACGGGGTGCATCAGGTGGGGGAGTCGGGCGTAGCCGCTGAGTTCGACCATTTTCGGGTCGATCATCAGCATCCGGACCTCATCCGGGCGGCGTGTCATCAGGATCGAGGTGATGATGGCGTTCAAGCAAACGCTTTTACCGGTACCGGTTCGACCAGCGATCAGCAAGTGCGGGAGCGACGCGAGGTCGACGACCATTGGCGCACCGACGGCGTCTTTGCCGAGGAACAGCGGGACCTTCATCTTCCGCGTTTTGGCTTCGCTCTGCTCGATCACTTCCCGCAGCCGGACGACTTGTCGATTCTCGTTGGGGACTTCGACGCCGACCGTGTTTTTACCAGGGATGGGGGCTACGATGCGGACGCTGGGGACGCGAAGAGCGATCGCCAGATCGTCAGCAAGAGCGGTGATCTTTTGCAATCGCAGACCTGCTTCCAGCTGGATCTCGTACTGGGAGATTACCGGCCCGGTTTCGATTTCGACAACGCGGACGTTATAGCCGAACTCTTTGCAGGTCTTCTCGAGCATGTCGGCTTTAGCCAGGGCTTCACGCTTCTGGTCATCGAAGCAGACCGAGTTGCTTCGCATCAGCAGTTCGATGTTGGGCAGTTCGTACTCGACTCCACTCTCCGCGTCGGCGGCGGCATTCAGCTGGCTCATCACTGCATCGCGCTCGCTCACGGGTGCTGCTTTGACCGCAAAGTGAGGCTTGGCGTGTACTCGAGGTGCGACTTCGGCCGTAACGTTCGCAGGCTCTTCCGCGGCGGCTTCCTCGGCATCGCCCTCTTCAAGGCTTTCGTCAAGTTCGTCGAGTTCCTCTTCTTCCGTCTCCTCGTCATCTAGATCGGACTCAGCCGCAGCGGGGGCAAGCACGGGTGGTTGCGAGCTGATGTCGGTTGGCGCCTTGCGGTCGCGGGCGTTGGACTTTTCCCGCGGAGCCGGTTCTTCGGCCGCGTTTGCACCCTGCTTGATTCGAATCGTGCGAGTTTGTTTTTGAGCTGCTTCCGATTCGGTTAATTCGGGTTCATCCGCTTCTTGGAAGTCATCCAGATCGGTTGGGCGTGCGGCGGAACGAGTGCGGATGCCATTGAACCAAGTGACAAAGCGATGGAGCAAGCCAAACGGCAACAGTTTAGTAGCCGCGACCAGTGCCGGTGCGAACATCAAGCGTCCGGCTCGGAAAACGAGGTATTCGGTCCACATCATCATGCCGACCAGCGTGACGGCCGCGGTAATGATTAGTCCACCCGCGGTCGCGAAATGCTGAGCGAGAAAGCCTTTGCAAATGGCGCCGACGTAGCCGCCCGCTCCAATTACCGGAGTCAGGCTTGAGCCGGGAAGCAAATAAGCAAAAACAGTGGTAGCGCCGAGCAGGCTGAGCATCCACCCGAATGTTTTTATCCAAGGTGAAGGGAGCCGCTGTGAGCGAACAAGCGTAAGTTCCAGTGTGACCAGACCGACGACGAGGAAAAACGCTCCGTAGCCCAAACAGGTAATAAAGAGATTGGCAAACCAGGCACCCCAAAATCCACAAGCATTCTGGATTTGGAGATGCGGCGGATGAACAAGTCGGTCCGGCCGGTAGACTTTCTTCAACCACTCGGGAGCTTGCGAAAGATCATCGGCCGGATCGTACGTCACCAGCGCTGCGACCAGAAATACGGTCGAGGCGAGCAAGAGCACCACGAAGATGTCATTGCGAATGCTGCGCGGATTGGACATGTGCAGGAGGCCGTCAGTTGGTATGGGCAGACGGGGCAGTCTGTTTAACTGCCGATGCATCCTTGCGCCGTGAGCTTTTGTTGTGTTCAGACTTTGGCTGTTCGAGGGGGCATCCGGCCATCCCTCGGAAACACGAATCTCAAGCTGCGGGCGAAGGGCTAGAGATTCATCCCAGTAAGACACGAACATCCGGATTGGAGTTCGTCACTCTCGGTATCGAGTTAGGGAGAAGGCTCGCTTGAGTTACGAAAACGCTTGCCCTATCCCTTTCCTGCTCCGAGCTACCGGAAATCGCCTCACAGGCGACGCGTTCGATACGACCAGAATTCGGGAGCCGATTGAGTAATGGAAAACTCGCAGACCCGCGAAGGAGACGGCGGGCTATTGATCTAGCAAAGCCCGAACCTGCTGAGAGACGGTTGGGGCTTCGATGTAGTAAGAGATGGCGTGGTGATGGCCAACCTCGCGGCTGACTTCATATTGCTGCACGGAGGGGTGTTTCGATTTGAGGTTGGGAACGATTGAGTATTGGCTGGGTGGGTTGGGGTTGGCCATTGCCCGGCGGGTAATTCGCAGCGAGCAGTTCAACGCCGGGTCAACATGGTTGGTAAAGACGACGAGGTGACTGAATCGCTCGCTAATTTGAGTATTATTTCTCAGTGTTCCGCAGAAATGAGGGTCCAGTGCGGCAGCGATCAGGGCGACGACCCATGGTTGGCTCTCGGGTGAGCTGTTCTGCGACAGTGCCGACAAGGTGGCTTGAGCGCCGAGGCTGTAGCCGATGACGATTGGCCGAGATGGGCCAAGTCGGTCGACGAGGGAGTTCAGGCGGCAGCCTTCGGCCACGGCCCGCTGAGACTTGATTTGATAGTCGCGGCCGAGCAGCGTTTCCCGCTCGCTTCTCCAAGACCAAATGATAAAGCGAATTGCAGGTCGAGCAGGTGCGTTGGCGAAGCAGCCGTTGTAAAACTGTAGGCCTCTTCGGATAGACCAGCCTAAATCGGTAAAATTGCCGTGGATGTACACGATGTTCCGAGTTTGCGGGGTGGCTGCGACTTGTTCGAGCAGTTCCGCGAGGCTCTTCTGCTGGAACTCTCCATTGACCCAACATGAGACGGGCAAATCGGGAACCAGATTGCAGTCGCTAAAGCAATCTCCCAGCTGCCGCGTATTCACCAGCCAGATTTCATCGCCGGCTTGCGGTTGGCAACCCAGCTCTTGCTCCAAGCTTTCGCAGTCGAGTTGACTCGAATCGCTTTCGACCAAATCGATCGAGGCCGCTTCAATCGGTAAGCTCGTTGCATTCAGCGCAGTTGCAGTGGGGAGTTGAGCCTCCTGAGCGGCCAGGGTGATTGGAGCGGCCGAAGTTGCTAACCAGAGCAGCGCGGCGAGCAGTGTCTGCGAGAGTTTCTGCAGCGTGGAGCGGGCCGCCGGGCATTCAGATTGCGAGCGGTAGGTTCGGGTCCACATGACTAGGCCACGTCTGCGGGGCTGGTGAGGATTGCAAAGCTAACGGCAGCTTCACGGGAAGCGAGAGGCGTTTGTCGGAGGTGCTGTTTCAATCACCAGCCAATCAAGCCGCACAGTTTAACAGGAATCGGAAAGCGACCTGATGATTCTTCAAAAAAGTTAGGCGATTTCCTTGCCTCTCTGCTAACTCGGTGTAGCTTTTTCAGGCTTCGCCCTGAGACGCTGTCTCATGCCTATGGAATCTGTTGCGCAGGAGTTGCGGAAATGAAAAAGTCATTGATGGTTGGATGTATGCTACTGACGTTGCTGGTCAGTGGTTGTTGCAGCGGCGGCGGCTTGCGAGGGCTGTTGCGTGGTGGAGCTTGCAACTCCTGTCAGCCAGGAATGGGATCGCCGATGAGCGACTCGAATGTCATGTCCAGCTGCGAAGATGGAACTTGTGGTCACGACCACGGCGCGATTGGTACGGGAACAGACGGTTTCTACGGTGGAAGCAGTTCAATGCCTCCGGGTGAAACGTACGGTGCGCCTTCCAGCGGCGGGTCGCTCGGCAGCACGATTGCGCCACCTGCGAGTGCACCGCTTCCCGGACCAAGCGGCAGCGGCAACTAATTCTCGCTCGCCTGCTCTTTGTGTGATGTCGTCGAGCATCTTTTTAGACACGATGCCGTTCGATCGCGCAACCGGAGCGATCCGATTTTCACGCCCTCGATCAACTTCATTGTTTGGTCAGCCGAATCAATTGTGTGTCGCGAATGTGAATCAACATCGCGCAGTGTCTCGAATATCCTGCCCGGTTCAGGAATGAGCCGTGTTGGACCTTCCGGTTAGATGGCCCAGCGAAATGCTGGGCCATTTTTGTTTGCCTCCTCACCTGGGAGGCATCAAGTCGATTCTGCGAGTCAATCTCTCTCTGGCGACGCATAACAGCCGTGGCTCCGCGAGCGGCGGCAGGACGCACCAATAGATCGTTTCAGCCGATAAAAATGGAACGGACGCAAATTTAGGCTGAGATATTCGCTTTCCCGGGACTGTTCCCGCGCCGGCGCGGCGTAAAATTCAGAGTCGAAACTCGGGCGGGCGGCGATCGAGCCTTTGCTTGGGCTTCCGGGACCCCACTGAGTCTGACTCTGATCAAGCGAACTTCAATCGGCAAATGACTGAATCACACGCCTACGTCCGACGCCTCACTTCGCGGTTCTTTGGACTCGCGTTTCTGGTTTGCGTTATTTTTACGGCGAACCCAGCGAGCAGTTGGGCTCGTCCACTCATGCAGCAGGAAGCGAAGTCTGCTCCGGGGGCTAATGCCGTTACAGCGGCGGATGGCGTGGTTACCGGCGAGCCCGTGCAGCAAGCTTGGCGAGTCGGTGTCTTGCTCAAGGGCGGGCCGGACGAAACTCGTAATATTCTGGCCACGATACCTTTGCCGGGAGATTGGCCCGAGCAAAAAGTGCGGGTGATTGGAAAAGAAGCCCCCGCGGAAGTCACGAAGCTGTCGATTCGCGATACCCTGCCGAACTTCCAACAGATTGTCGCAGTTGTGCCTTCTCTCCGGCCGCAGCAGGAATTGAAGGTGACTTACGACGTGCAAGTTACTCTCTTCAAGATCAACGCACCGGCGACCACCGCTGAATGGAAAATCCCTAAGAGCCTGTCGAAGGAGCTAAAGGACTATCTCGACATCAGTCCGGGGATTTCCTTTCGCGACGCCAAGTTGCGGGCAATGGTCAAAGAGTTGACCAAGGACAAAGAGACTGCTTGGGACCAAGTCCGCGCTTTGTACGAATGGGTGCAGGTAGAGATTAAGCCTGAGGGCGGAGATCCGACAGACACGCTCGATTGTTTTCGCAAGCGAGCCGGACATGCCGAGGACATCTGCGGATTGTTTGTCGCTATGTGCCGTGCCCACAAAGTCCCCGCGCGAATGGTTTGGGTGATTGAGTCACAGCATACGGAGTTTTACTTGGTCGATGAGCAAGGTAAGGGACGATGGTTTCCAGTCGTGTTCGGAGGCTTCAGCGAATTCGGCAGTCTCTCATCGCCTAAGCTGATTGAGATGAAGGGGGATAGTTTTCGTGTTCCCGAGAAAAGGGAACCTCAGAAATACGTTTTTGAAAATGTCACGGGCGAAGCGTCTACTCGCCCCTCGGTCGGTTTCATTCGCGAGATGATTCCCGGCGGTGTTGGAAAGGGTGGAAGCCGATGACGGGCGCTGGCCGGCAGTTTTTTCCGATCCCGATCCCGATCCCGATCCCGATCCGAAAGGCCCATTGCCCAAGTTGGCTGCTTGCTGTCGGCCTTTCGTTCTTCCTCTTCTGTTTCACCTCGCTTGAACTCTCGGGCCAAGAAGGAAAGTCAGATCGAAAGCCAGAGAGCGACGGCGGCCCGGGATATGTGGCCGCGGAGGAGACGGTCTGGGAATTCGGTTTGCGAATCGAGGCGACTGGAGCGACAAGTGATATCACGGCTACTTGCCCGTTACCAGTTGGCTGGCCCGAGCAAGAGATCAGCGAACTTGAGCAAATCAAGACTGCGAATATCAGTCGGATGGGCTTCGATGATCAGCCGCAGGAAGTGAGGCTGCTGGTGGTCAAAATCAACCAGCTCAACGGTGGAGAGGTAGCGGAGGCCAAGGTAAGGGTTCGCGTTGCGAAGAAAACAATCGTCGCGCCGGAAGCTTGGGAGGGGTTGAGGATCCCCGAGAAACCCAAGGGCAAACTCAAGCCTTACTTGCAAGCGAGCCCATACATCGAGACGGGTAATAAAGATGTGAAGGCGTTTGCCGAGTCGATCGAATTGGACGCGGCTGTTCCCGCTTGGCAACAAGTCGAATCGATTTACGATCAGGTCCGTGAGCGGATTGTCTATGAATTTGATCCGACGATCCGGACCTGTATGGATGCGATCGATCGAGGCAAGGGAGATTGCGAGGAGATGTCTTCGCTTTTCATTGCGGTCTGTCGCCTGAAAGGAATTCCTGCGCGAGCCGTTTGGATTCCGGAACATACCTACCCGGAGTTTTATCTGGAGGATGCAGCGGGCGTTGGATTTTGGTTCCCTTGCCAGCTGGCAGGGAGTCGCCAGTTTGGTGGCATGATCGAGGCTCGGCCGGTGCTGCAAAAGGGCGATAAATTCAAAGTCACCGGAAGTTCTCAGCCTGCGCGCTACGTCTTGCCAACTCTGGTGGCACGCACGGCCGCTTCAAACCCTCGGCTCGTTTGGATTTCCCGCGAAGTCAAATCAGACACTTCCGAGAGCAGTGGACGGTAGCCTTGGGCCAGCCGCCTTTCTTCAAAATCGCAGGCCGTTCGCGTTCGACCTGAAACTGTTACAATCAGGTCGAAAGTTCACCGAGCCAGAGAGTCACTCATATGACGGCCAGACCGGAGAAGATAACGATCCCGAAACTGCTGCAAATGAAGCAGGCGGGGCTGCCGATCACGATGTTGACGGCTTACGACTACCCGACGGCTTTGATGCTGGAGCAATCCGGTGTTGATATCTTGCTGGTTGGCGACAGTCTGTCGATGGTTGTTCAGGGCAACGAGAATACATTGCCCGTTACATTGGACGAAATGATTTATCACGGACGCTTGGTGGGCCGAGCTGCTTCGCGAGCGATGGTCGTGGTTGATTTGCCTTTCCCCGAAAATCATTTGGGGACTCACCAGGTAATCGCCAGTGCTGGTCGAATCTTGAAAGAGACCAGAGCTCAAGCGGTGAAGCTCGAAGGAGGGGCCGATCAAGCCGATGTCATTCGCGCTCTGGTGACGGCCGGTATCCCTGTGATGGCGCATGTGGGGCTGAGGCCTCAGACCGTCCATGTGATGGGTGGTTACAAAGTTCAGCGGGACGAAGAGCAGTTGATTGCCGACTCGGAAGCGGCCCAAGAGGCCGGGGCCTTCGCGGTGGTTCTGGAATGCATTCCGCGAAAAATGGCCGCCGCGCTTTCCAAGCGGTTGACAATCCCGACGATCGGAATTGGAGCTGGGCCGGAATGCGATGGGCAGGTCCTGGTGATCAACGACTTGCTGGGCATGACCACCGGCTATGTGCCGAAATTCGTTAAGCCCTACGCGGATGTCGGGTCGGAGATCAGGAAGGCCGTTTCGAGTTGGTGTCAGGATGTCCGTACACACCTGACTCCCGGAAAAGACCAGTCGTTTGAATAGCTGCCAATAAACTCCATCTCCAGACGAATTGGTGGTGTTGGAAGTCTGACCGGAGCGGAGGATACTGGTTTGGTGGGCAGATGGACGAACTCGCGAGGCGGTAAAGGCTGATACTTACTTTTTTTGCGGCTCAGTCTTAGAATCGACCCGCGAAGTCTGAGACCAGAACTTTTTTAGTTGAGGGGGGGAATCCGTGAGCACCTTGCTGACCAGAGACGTCGATGACGTTCAGGTTGTCTATATCTTGGACGTCAGGTTAGTTGATGCATCGCGAATTGAGAGTCTTGCGCTGGAGTTGATCCGGATCGCTACG
>Ga0169931_10002080_pt1 | contig 32901 bp, 30 predicted proteins | sample Kivu_15m_20L_FD_129675 | JGI IMG/M metagenome (GOLD analysis project Ga0169931, IMG submission 129675) | Freshwater microbial communities from Lake Kivu, Western Province, Rwanda to study Microbial Dark Matter (Phase II) - Kivu_15m_20L... | ecosystem: Environmental > Aquatic > Freshwater > Lake...
ACGGGGACTCGGTGCACGGGTGATCGCCTTTGAACCTGTCCCGGATTTGTCTCTTTTTCTCAAAGAAAATGAGCATGCATTCGGCAGTGTGCAAGGGGTGGCTTTGAGCGATGGCATCGGGGAGGTTCCATTTTTTTTAGGTAAAAATCTGGAAGGCAGCAGTTTGGTTCCCGGCTCGGCTGCTCCCGAACAATCGGGCTATGTAGGCACAACGCCCGTGCAGTGCACCACGTTTGACTCCTTTTTTGCAGGGGAGATTGCTTCCGGTGAGCTGTTTCATTTTGTCAAGATAGATGTAGAAGGGCACGAAGCTGCCGTGGTACATGGCATGCGTAAGGCGCTTTCCAAAAAACTGGTGGGTGGTCTATGGTGCGAAGTGCGCGGCCCGAGTAGTGACCGCAATCCCAACAGCTATGCTACTGTCTGTGCGCTGATGAAGGATTATGGCTATGCTTGCTACCGTTATGATGGGTTGCGCTTCTCACCTTTTAATTATGAGCTGGAAGTTCCGGAGACATTGCCGCGTTTTTTTGATTTGGCTTTTACGCACTCAGAAATGCTGACGTAAATCAGTCCGCATAGTGACCGCTCTCACAGAAGTATCAGCCCCCAAGGCCGTGCTTTGCCAGCGAACCACATTCGATTGACAGACATGACTATTCCCACTGCCAACCCGCGCACCACCTGCTACCACTGCGGAGATGCGTGTGCGGAAGGCATCATCACCCACGAAGAAAAACCATTCTGCTGCGCGGGCTGCCGCACGGTCTATGACATTCTGAAGGAAAACCAACTAGTGGATTATTACGAAATCCAGGACCGCCCGGGCACCAAAATGCGCGATGCGGGTGCCGAGCGGTTTGCGTTTTTGGATAATGAAGACGTAGCCGCCCGCCTGGTGGATTTTGACGATGGAGAGCGCGTACGCGTCACCCTTCATGTGCCCCAAATCCATTGCAGTTCCTGTATTTGGCTACTGGAGCATCTGGAGCGTCTGCACCCGGGAGTACTGTCGGCCAAGGTCAACTTTGTCCAAAAGAAAACCTCGGTAGCTTTCAAAAAATCCGAAATCAGCCTGCGCCAAGTGGCCGAGTTGATGGCCTCAGTAGGTTATGAACCCAAAATCACCCTGAACGACAGTGAGGCCTCACCCGCCAAAACTGGCCAAACCGCTCTGCTCATCGAGTTGGGCGTGGCCGGATTTTGCTTCGGCAATATCATGCTCATGAGTTTTCCGGAGTATCTGGGCGATCCGGCCTTTGCTTCAACTGATTTTAGGAAATGGTTTGGATGGGGCAACTTCTTGTTGGCTTTGCCTGTGCTTTTCTTTGCCGGGCGTGGCTACCTCCGCTCGGCTTGGGCGGGCCTGCGCCATCGGGCGCTCAATCTGGATGTGCCCATCAGCCTGGGCATGATTACCCTGTTTGTGCGCAGCACTTGGGAAATAGCCACGGGCTATGGGCCGGGCTATTTCGACTCGCTGGCGGGATTTGTGTTTTTTCTGCTCATCGGGCGGTGGTTTCAGAACAAAACCTACCGCGCCCTCAGCTATGACCGCGACTACAAAAGCTATTTTCCCATAGCCGTCAAACGCCTCAGCGGCAAGGCCGAAGCCTATGTGCCGGTGCAAGAACTGCGCGCGGGCGACCGCATCCGCATCCACAGCCAAGAGGTGGTGCCGGCCGATAGCACCCTGCTCAGCAACGAGGCCAGGGTGGACTATAGTTTCGTCACCGGTGAGAGCGACCCTGTGCGCAAGTCCCAAGGCGAACTCATCTTTGCCGGAGGCCGCCAGACGGGCACTTCCATCGAATTGCTGGTCAAAAAACCCGTCAATCAGAGCTATCTGACCCAACTGTGGAACCAAGCCAACTATGACAAGCAAAACTCGCGGCTCACACCGCTGATAGACCGCGTGGCCGTGCGTTTTACGGCTGTGGTCATTGCTGTGTCGCTCATCACGGGCATCACTTGGTATGTGCTGGACCCTTCGCGCGTGTTCATCATCGTCACTGCGGTGCTCATCGTGGCTTGTCCCTGTGCGCTGGCTTTGGCGGTGCCGTTCACGCTGGGCAACACCATGCGCCTATTGGGCAACCGAGGTTTTTATCTCAAAAACACCGTGGCTGCGGAGCAGATGGCCGTCACCGATACCATTGTTTTTGACAAAACCGGCACCATCACACACAGCGAGACCTCGCAGGTAAAATTTGAAGGCGGCAGCCTCACCCCGGCCGAAACCAGGGCCGTGCGCAGCGCCTGTGCCCAATCGGTTCACCCGCTCAGCCGCGCCATAGCGGCCTCGCTGCCCGCGGGCGATATGCCTGTTTCTGACTTTGAAGAAAAACCCGGTATGGGTATAAGCGCTCTTGTGGACGGTAGTCGCATTGTTTTAGGTTCAGCTCAAATGACCGGAGCCGATGCCACAGCTACCGATGGTAAAACGCGCTCTTGGTTGCGCATGGATGGTGACCTGCGCGGTGCTTTTGTGATTGAAAAAACGTTTCGTCCGGGACTGGCCCATTTGCTGGACGAACTGCGCAAAACCCACACCCTCTATCTTCTCTCGGGCGACAATGATGCTGCTCGCCATGATTTAGCTCCTTGGTTTGCCACTGAAAACATGCACTTTCGGCAAAATCCGGAAGACAAATTAGCTTTTGTGAAATCGCTTCAAGAGCGCGGCCACCGTGTGCTGATGGTGGGCGATGGCCTCAATGACGCGGGTGCGCTTCGACAAAGCGATGCGGGTATTGCGGTGGCTGATGATATGTATGGTTTTTCACCCGCCTGCGATGCCATTTTGGACGCACGAAAGTTTGATCGTTTGGGTGCCTATCTCAGTTTCACGCGCACCGGCTTGCGCATTGTGCGTGGCAGTTTTGTGATTTCGTTGGTCTATAATATTACGGGGTTGGCCTTTGCCGTCACCGGGCATCTCAGCCCGCTGGTAGCGGCCATTTTGATGCCTTTGAGCTCCATCACGGTCATCAGCTATGGCACCGCAGTGGTCAATTGGATGGGGAGGAGGCTTTGGCGCCTCTCATAGCCACGCGCCCTCACTCTCACTCTCACTCTGTCCTCTCCCAACCATAAGCCCTTTCCACCCGCGAAATCTGCACGCGGTGGCTGTCATACCATTTTTCGTGTTGGGCTTTGGCAGCGGTGTGTTGGGGATTGGAGCGCCAGGCTTGGATGCTTTCGAGCGAATCGAAATAGACAATGCTGATGCCGCGGCCATCGGCCTCGCGATAGGACTCAATGCCCAGATAGCCCGGGTGGTCATTGGCCACGCCCATCAGGTGTGTGTTGAGTGCATAGTAGCCATCGTCCACGGTGTTTCTTTTGGACGAAAAAATGACGGCATAGTAGGGTGGTGGTGGCAATTGGGGCATGGCGCGCGGTGGATTGGTCGGCCAAACTTAGCCCGAAAAACCGCCCGAGCGCAGCGCGTCAGACGGTTTGCGAAAACATGTTGCCGCGGCTTTGCGAGTCGCGCAGGCGCAGGTCTATCACCATGCACACATTGCGCAGAAAAGGCTTGCCCTTTGGCAGCACGCGGAGTTGGCGGCCTTTCAATTCGACCAGTCCATCGGCGATCATTTCGCCAAAGGCAGCCCGCAGCCAAGCCTCCGAAAGTCCGAGTGGTTCCATGGAAGTCTCCATGCGGCACATCAGGTCCAAGATGCATTTGCGCACGCGCAGGTCCTCACCGGTCAGTTCGTGGCTGCGGGCAAATGTGCCATACTGCGCACCCACCGAGGCGATGTATTCCTCCACGGTTTTGGGATTTTGGACAAAAGCCGTCCCTGAGTCGCTGATGGCCGATGCCCCCAGCCCGATGAGCAGCGGTGCATTGCCCGTGGTATAGCCCATGAAATTGCGGTACAGCGTGCCCAGAATCATGGAATCGTGCAGGGCATCGGTGGTGAGGGCAAAATGGTCGAGGCCTATTTCGGCATATCCTGCCTCTTCCAGCAGGTTTTTCCCTGTTTCATACAGCAGGCGTTTGGCTTCGCCTTGCGGCAGGTCGGTCTCGGTGTATCTGCGCTGGCCGGGCCGCATCCATGGCACGTGGGCATAGCTGTACAAAGCGATGCGATCGGGCCGCAGTTGGATGGCGCGGGTCATGGTGTCGCGCACAGAATCTTCGGTCTGGAGCGGCAGTCCATAGACCAAGTCAAAATTGACCGATGTAAACCCGGCTTCTCGGGCCATCTGTGTGGCGTTCACGGTGTTTTCCCAAGGCTGGATGCGGTTGATGACGAACTGCACCCGCGGGTCATTGTCCTGAATGCCATAGCTGACGCGGGTAAAGCCCAAATCCGCCAAAACGCGAAGGTGCTCGGCTGAAGTATTGTTGGGATGCCCTTCGAAAGCCCCTTCAAATTGTGGGTGTTTTTGGGCTCGGGCCATAATGCCCTCTATAATATATTTCAGATTTTCCGGACTGAAAAAAGTGGGCGTGCCACCGCCCAAGTGCAACTCACGGATGAGCGGGGCCTCTTCAAAAGTGCGCATATATCGGTCCCATTCTGCCAGCAGCGCCTCGGCATAGGGTATTTCAACCTTGTGGTTTTTGGTGATGCGGGTATTGCACCCACAATAAGTGCAGAGGCTTTCGCAAAATGGCAGGTGGATATAGAGAGCAATGCCTTCGCGCAGGCGGGCTATGTCAAAAGCGGCTTTCACGTGGCCGGTCCATGCCGCACCGGACAGGTTGTTTTCCCACATCGGCACCGTGGGGTAGCTGGTGTAGCGCGGGCCGGGCACATTGTACTTGGCTATCAGATGTGGATGAGATTGTGTCATTAGAGGAGGTAAAAATATTTTGACCTCCTGCCGTTAAAAATGATTTTGGTCAGAGTTGGTGGGCAACATTTAAGCACTCCCGCTAACAATCAGCCTTTCTTTTGAACATGCAAATTTGACCGTTCCGGTTTTACTAAGGATTGCACTAACTGACTTTTTGAAAGTCCGATAACCTAACTATGATCTATATAGGTTTAAAAAAAAAGCCCCTCCGAATCGGAGAGGCTTTCTGAATAAATGCGCAGAGTGGATTATTGCACCAAGAATTTCTTGTTCAATACACCTGAAGTTGTGGTCAAGCGAACGAAGTACATACCTGCTGAATAATTGGCCAAATCAATATTGGCAACAAATCCTCCGGCAGAAACTTCATTAGACACATGAACAATTCGTCCGTCTGATGAAATGATTTGAACCATCACATTCTCATTTGCTCTTGAAGCGAAATTGATTGTGATTACATCGTTGGCGGGATTTGGGTAAACATCAAACACAACTGCAGAAATAGCCTCCTCGCTTACGGATACAACCTCGCTGGCTTTCATCATGATGGTGTTGTTTACTTGGGGCACAGCAACGCAATCTTGAGCATTGAACTGCAAAGTAACTGTTCCGGTGTAGGTTGATACCCACTCAATCTTGGGCTGATTGCCGCAAAAGTTATTACTGTAACACAACAAAGTGTTTTGCTCATTGAACAGCGTGAACTCAGTGTCTTCAGCACCTGCACCTGCCACGGCACCATCTTCGGAGCAAAACGACCATGTGTATGTAACACCTGTGTGGACTTGACAAACCAGTCGGTCACCCACATAAGTTTCTTCGGTTGCAAAGCCAAAGGTTGTAGAGTTGATTGAAATCACACCTTGTGGCCATTGCTCAGCACTGGCATTGTAGGCACAACCACCGCTGGTCACGCATTCGCCTTGACCGAAAACTGTCGATGTAACACCAAAAGCCAACAAAACGGATAGAATTGAAGCAGATAAGTAGAATTTTTTCATAAACGTTAAATTTTATTATTTCGTCAAATGTATGGTTTTAGTGCAATTTCCTCCTTGATTATAAAATGGTTTTTCCACAACGCATCATGCGGCTCCGTGGACGATGTCGGAAAAAAAATATATCCATTACCTGAAAAGCATTGACATAACCCCATGCTGTTGATGTTCTGAGTCTTGAAATTCATGAAATCGAATCAAATGAATTTCGGACTAACCGGCAGATGGCCGGGCATAAAATGCCGAGATAATCCGGGCCGTACTACTTAGTCCAACTTCAGCACTTGCCGCCACTCAAGGGAGGCATTGTCACTGAGGTTCCAATAGTCGGTCATCAAGCGGTGCATTTTTTTGCCGGTAGTCACCAAAGTCTTTGCGTTTTTACCCCAACCGTCAATGTATTCTTCCTCCCAACTTTCGATTTCGTGCGGGAATGCCGTGTTGTAGTTAATTCTCAGGGTGCGCTTCATGCCCGGATAGTCAATTGTGAGTCGGGTCAGGTTTCCGTTAATTTGCTTGGAAATAACCGCGGGACGAGGCTTCACCGTTTGGTGAAGCAGTCTGCACCATGCCATAGAGGGTATCACTTGCGTTTCGCCCTTAGCTATCAATCCCGGATTGATACGGATGAGGTTCCAAACTTCGTCTTCAAGCAGGGCATTGGCGGGTTGAGTGCGTTCGTCGCCATCACTTTCAAAATAGGAGTATTGCTTTAGGTCCAGCAGGCCCTCTCTGTAGTCCAATTGGCTGAATGCCTGTCCACACCATTCACTCACCGAATTAGTCACTTTGATCGAACGCCCGAATTTTGCAAACTCTACAGGTGTGAAAGCGCTCGTCATAAGGTGGTAGGGGTAAATTCCCGTTACGAAATCCTTGGTGAAGTTCATTTTGAGCACTTCAACGCGGTCTTTACTCGCTTGATCGGGGTTGTCCAATTTTACGTGCTTTTCTTGGCTAAAAGGCTCCGTAACGAAGATCATTACTGCTGTTCCTTGGCGCATTTCGCCATAGCGGGCTTGGCTCAGTTGGTAGGACGTGACTTCGGCTTTTCCTCCATACCAGTAGCCCTTGAAATTGGGCGCCAAATCAGTGCTTTGGCTGCCCGCATCGTTGCACCCGATGGTGAGCAGCGCTATGGTCAAAAGGCTGAAAATTGTGGTTCCGTTGGTTTTCATGTCGATGTTTTTTTTGGGGAAAAATGTCCGGCTCACGCGCCTGTCATTTCGCGGTATTCGTCTTCGGTCAGGATGCGCACGTTGAGTTTGGTGGCTTTTTCCAATTTGCTCGGTCCGGCTTCGTCACCGGCCAGCAGAAAGTCTGTTTTGGCAGACACGCTGCCGGTCACTTTTCCTCCGTGTTTTTCTATGTCTTCTTTTATGCCATCCCGCGAATAGTGGGCAAAAACCCCTGACACCACCAACGTTTTTCCGGCAAGCAAGTCGGATGCCCCTTCGCGCCTCACCACTTGAGTCTGACAGCCTGCATCTTTGAGCAATTGAAGCATGTTGAGGTGTTCAGGGCGCGCAAACCATTCCACTATGGCCGCGGCTATTTTTTCTCCTATTTCATTCACCTCGGTCAGTTGGGCTTGAGTGGCCGCTGCCAATGTGTCCACATCTCCGAAGTGGCGTGCCAACACTTTGGCCACCGTTTCGCCCACATGGCGTATTCCCAGTGCAAACAACAGGCGCTCGAAAGGCACCGCCTTGGAAGCCTCTATGCCGCCAATATGTTGCGCACGCTGAGGTCTTGCAGCGAGCGTTTGCGGGGCGTTCCGTCTTCTTCATCATTCAGAGAAAATTCCAACCCTATGAGTTTGTCATAAGTGAGTGCGTAGAAATCTGAAGGCACATTCACCAATTTTTTATCCCATAGTCCGGCAATTGTTTCGGAACCGAGACCCTCAATGTTCATCGCTTTGCGGCTGATGAAATGTTCCAGTTTTCCTTTGATTTGAGGCGGACAGGTTTCTTCGTTGGGACAGAAGTGGCGCGCTTCATCTTCGGGTCGCACCAGCGGGGTGCCGCACTCAGGGCAGTCCGTGGCATATACCAATGGCTGCGCGGTTGAGGGCCTGCGGCTCAAATCGCGGTCGGTGATTTTGGGAATTATCTCTCCGCCTTTTTCTACCATCACCCAATCCCCGATGCGCAAGTCGAGTTTCTCGATCTGGTCAGCATTGTGCAACGAAGCCCGCTTCACGGTAGTGCCCGCCAACAATACAGGCCTCAAGTTGGCCACAGGCGTGATAGCGCCTGTTCGACCCACTTGGTAAGTCACGTCCATCAATTCAGTGATGGCAGTTTCTGCTTTGAACTTATACGCAATGGCCCAACGTGGCGATTTAGCGGTCATGCCAAGTTCCTCTTGCACGCGGTAATTGTTCAGTTTGATTACCACGCCATCTATATCAAACGGCAGGTTGTGGCGTGCTTTGTCCCAGTGGTCTATGAAAGCTTGGATCTCATCAATGCTGTGAGCCAATACTATCATTTTTTCCTCTGACCGAGGTACTTTGAATCCCCATTGCGCAGCTTTGGTGAGTGATTCAAGATGGTTGGCAAATGGCTGTCTTTCAGCATAAAAACCGTAAAGAAAACAGTCCAATCCGCGCTTGGCCACTGCGGATGAGTCTTGCAACTTGAGAGTGCCCGAGGCGGTATTCCGCGGGTTGGCATAGCGTTCTTCTCCGGCCGCATCGCGCTCGCGGTTGAGGGAGTCAAACTTTTCACGCGGCAGAAATATCTCACCTCTGATTTCAAAATCTTCCGGAAAATCGCCTTGGAGATTGAGCGGCACACTACGTATGGTTCGCACATTGGCGGTAACGTCCTCGCCTGTTTCTCCATCACCTCTTGAAAGCGCGCGTTGCAGCTTGCCCTGCACATATTGCAGCCCGATGGCTACACCGTCATATTTCAGTTCCAAGACGTACTCGGGTTTGGCATCTGTGCCTTTTTTCACCCTGTTTTCCCACTCGGTAATTTCCTCTCGACTGTATGTGTTACTCAATGATAGCATCGGAAATCGGTGCTTCACTTTTTCAAATCGGTCGGAGATGTCGCCACCCACTCGTTTGGTGGGCGAGTTGGGGTCAGCCATCAGGGGATACGTGTCTTCGAGCTTTTGAAGCTCGGCCAGTTTTTGATCAAACTCAAAATCGTTGATAGTGGGCTGGCTCAGCACATAGTAACGATGGTTGTGCTCATGCAGCTCGGCAGCCAGCTCGGCCATGCGCTTGGCGATCGGGTCAATAGGCATTTTTCACGTCTTTGTTAAAAAGCCAAATAAACATCTTTCCGAAGCGAATTTTTAGCCTGGCCACATACAATCCTCCATTGTAGGTGTCTTGGATATCGTCAGATGCGCGCGCCATCAAGCGTTGTCCGACTCCGCCCCCCACCGAAAGCCACCAAATGGGATTGAATAGCAGCGTAGTGCTCACTTCCAACGGCACCACTTCGATAGGCTCGAAGGTCTCTACCACTTTACCTTGTCTTGTTGTGTATGAGCCGCGGATTTCTCCTATTCCTGCATGACCGGCAGTGGAAAATTCCCACCTGCGACTGAAAAAAAGCACACGCTCATAGAACATAGTGGTGTAAGTGAGAGAAATCTTGGCGGATTCTACATTATTGCCCAGATCGTCCAGCTGGTCGGTAGTAACCGGTTGGGTCAAGTTATAAACTCCCATTCCAAAGCGGTGAACCCTGCGAAATTCAACGCCTGCTCGAATGCCGGCAATTCTGAATTTCTCACCTTCCACAAAAGTTTGGCGAGCGTCAAGAACCACCTCGGGTTTCCACTTGCGAAATGGTTCTTGGATATGTTTCTTCCTGAATAATATCCATACATCATCAGAGTATTGGCCCGATGAGGGGGAAGAACAAAGAAGAATTAGCGCAAAAGAAAGCAACGCTTTGCACCCACAACGAGGCAAACTATACTTACCTCTCCTTACCAAACGCGGTTGAGGTAATAAAACGGACGATCGGAATCGTACTGGGCACTTGTGCTGCAAAACCTGAGACTAAAAGTTTCGAGACCCAAACAAATTTCATGCTTCGTTTTTGGGTCATAGGTTGAATTCACAGTTGAACCCCAAGTGCGTAAATTATGTAATGCTTGAGTTGTTCTGGACGCAAACAAGCCAAGTCCCCCATCGATATTAGAGTAGAAAGGGCGTTCGGTGATAATACCTGTAACGGGTTGGTTGACGTCTATCCACGTGTTCAGCTCTTCGTTGCCAACGGTAAGGATGAAGTCAAAACATTCTTCTTCCATGCCGGGACCTCTTCCGATTTCGCGAGAAATGTTATTCGATGTAGTACCCAATGCGGTCTTTAAAGCATTGAAAAAACCAACGGCATTGACACGGTAGTCTATCTCAATGCTGGTCTGTGGATTTTCGATTTTTTGTGTGCCAACCTGCCAATCAAAAGAACGAGGTTGTTCGCTCACCAGGTCGCTGGAATAAGGTATACCACTCCATGTTTTCTCAATCCAATGAAAACGCAAAATCGCATCATAGCGCTTGGCATTGTTGGTTGAGTTGTATCGAATGCGCAGCAACTCATTGTAAACGACATTGTCTTGTCCGGGATTTTGGAGGACAAGTTTCACGCCTCCTTGTGTATTGGGAGAAGCGATATTGTTGTCTGCCTCAAAATTCTGAATCATGTTGGTGAGTGCGAATACATCATTCTCGCCATTGTTGAATTCGATCGTGAGACGATATGAATTGTCTCCTGTAAGTTGGTCGCTAACGAAATAGTAGACTGTTTGACGCTGCGCGAAAAGACCTGGTCTTTTGTTGACTGTGATAGAGTCCAGTGGAAATGACTGCACCACTTGACCCTGCCAGTTGATACCTTCTACTTTGGCTGTGAATTGGTTGAAAGGATATTCTACAGAGTCGCGGATGGAGGCATAGAGGAAATTATTTCCCTCACCCAAAAAAGTCCGGTTGATTTTGATAAACTGGGTGTCTGCTTTGCTGTCCAACAGACCAAAAACTATGGTCTTGGTGTCCTTGGGTGCGTTGAGGTCTACTTCGGTGGAGCAGGAGAAGAGGCCTGAAACTATAACGGCCATAGCTACAGCCGCTGTGATGCTAAAATTTTTCATGGGGCACAAAGCTAATTCAATCGGCCTATACAATCCGATGCGCAGAAACCCGTCCGGATGGCCTCATTTTGATGGTTTTTTCAGTTTTAAAGCAATTTGGCTCGATTCCAATACACATCCATTTCAGCCAGGGTCATCTCGCCCATTTTTTTGCCATCGCGAGCGCTCTCGGTTTCCAAGTATTGGAATCGCTTGATGAATTTTCGGTTGGTTTTTTCCAACGCGTCATCCGGGTTGATGCCCTTGAAACGAGCGTAATTGATAAGTGAAAATAGAACATCGCCAAACTCGTCTTCCATCTTGTCACTGTTGCGGTCAGCTTCGTTTTTAAACTCTCCCAACTCCTCATTCACTTTTTCCCATACTTGGTCTTCATTGTCCCAGTCGAAGCCCACACCTCGGGCTTTGTCCTGAATGCGCGATGCTTTGACCATGCTGGGCAGGCTGCGTGGCACGCCTTCCAGAACTGATTTTTTTCCTTCTTTCAGCTTCAGTTTTTCCCAATTGGCCTTTACCTCTTCTTCATCTGCCACTTTCACATCGCCATAAATATGTGGATGGCGGGCAATCAGCTTATCGCAGATACTGTTCAGTGCATCGGCAATATTGAAATCACCGGTTTCGGATCCAATGCGCGCATAAAAAACCATGTGAAGAAGCAGGTCTCCGATTTCCTTTTTCACCTCATCCAAATTGCCATCCATGATGGCATCAGAAAGCTCGTAAGTTTCTTCAATGGTCAGGTGGCGCAGCGATTCAAAGGTTTGTTTTTTATCCCAAGGGCATTGCTCGCGCAGTTCGTCCATGATTTTGAGCAGTCGGCCAAAGGCTTCCAATTTTTCTTGCATCGCGTGTACTTTTGGCAAAAATAGCCCTGTGCTTATCCCTGCAGCCATTAAAGTTTCTTTCGTTCGAGTGGTTTGGTGTACTGCAATATGTGCGGCCTCTTCACAGACATTTTCCCAACCTGTAGCTACTTCCGATCGCGAACTCTACAAACCGGGATTCGGGGCCGAATTTCACTTCGGGTTTGTGGCGCCCCACCGCGACATTATGAAGCATTTGGTGCGCGGTCATGCCTATGGGTTCAGCCTTTATAAAGAAATCCAAACCCGCGGTAGCGTTCCTGCTTGGCACATGCACTATGCACGCCCTTCCACGGGCATCGAATTGGCCTTTTATGACTTGGGCAATCCGGTCCAACTGGGCTATGGCATTGTGCCTTTGTATTATGTCCGCTTGCTGCTCAATGTGCCGCGCGATTTTAACACCTCGGGGGCTGTGAGGTCTGATACAAAGCTGCCGCAACCGCGCCTGCGCCACGAATTGCGCTTGGGCATCGGGCCGGGGTTTTTGACCAAAGTCTATGATATGGAAACCAACCCCAAGAACTTCGCTTCGGCTTCGGCTGTGAATGCGGGGTTGATGCTTCACTACAGCGTGGGGGTCAAACTGACCAATCATCTGCGCCTGCATGCCGGGCTGCGCGCGGCCCACTGGAGCAACGGGTCCTTTAAAATGCCCAACTTGGGCATCAATCTGGTCATGCTCAACACCGGATTCACATGGCACCCGAGAGGAGTGCCTGATGTGCAACGCAGATATCGCGCTCAGGAGGCTCGCTATTGGCTCAATACTTCCACATTGAGCGTTGGAATCAAGGAGATTTTTCCACCCGGTGGAAACAAGTATCTCACCTACACACTTAATCATCATCTCGAGCGCGACATCAGCAACAAAGTGCGCTTGGGCGTTTGTGCCGACCTTTTTTACATCACCGCTAACAGGGTGTTGATGGCTCGCGCAGGTATGAGCGAAGTGAGTACGACTGACATGGTGCAAGCCGGATTGGCGGCTACTTGGGGGCTTAAGTTTGGTTTGTTTGATGTTAATTTTATGATGGGTGCATACGTTCGAGACCGTTACAAGGGAAATGGCGATATTTATTCTCGTTATGGCATCCGCAGGCAGTTTGGAAAGGCCAATGGCCGCAAATGGGTGACTTCGCTTATGCTGAAAACCCACGCAGCCAAGGCAGATCATTTCGAAATCGGAATAGGATACAGATGGTGATGCGGAATGCTATATGGCTCATATTGAGCTTGTCGCTGGTGGCTTGCGACAAGGAATCAGCTCCCGATTGTTTTCAAAAGGCCGGGCAAACTGTGACAGAAACGCGCGAGTTGTCCAAGTTCACCGAAATCCATGTGCGGGATTTTTTCACACAAATCACTCTTGTTCAAGCGCCTGATTACAAAGTGGAAGTTACAGGAGGTGAGAATTTACTAGGTGATATTTTCACGGAAAGCGATGCCAATGGGGTGTTGACCCTAAGAAATGACAATGGCTGCAATTTCGTTCGATCGTTTAAAAACAAGCTGGAAATCAAGGTCTATTGCCCCCAACTTTTGAGCATTAAACTTTTTGAAGGAGCGGGCGATTTTCATATTCCAGGCCCGTTTGTCATAGACTCTCTCAGTATCGAGGGCCACGATTTTGTTGGCACTCTGGACGGACGATTCATGGGCCGTGTTATCAATGCCGAGTTGCACGCGGGTTTGGGAGATTTGCAGCTGGCCGGTGAAGTGGATGACCTGTACCTCTACAATCTCGGATATGGATTTGTGGACAGCCGCCCCATGACTTCGGTGCGCGCTTTTGCCAATAATGGCAGTACCAACCGCATGTGGTTGAGTAATCCCGACTATTTGTTTGCTGCTATCACGGGCAGCGGAAATATTTATGTAGTTGGCCAGCCTACGAGCTATGATACTATGCTCACCGGCACCGGCCAATTGATTTTTGAGCCATGAGGGTGCACGCCAATCCGGCAACGACCTCAAGGGCCTCATGAGTGTTTTTTCGCAACTCACTTCGATGTCCTCAACTTTTTCAAATCCGCCTCGCTGATGCGATAAATTGGAAGGCGATTGGCTGATTGTTCGAAATGCGGACTTTGCCTATACAACCAATAAAGTTGTGCTTGAGCTGAAGCAGCAAAATCAGGGTCGGTTTGTTTTTGTTGCTCAAACTTCTTTTTCAGAATAGAATCGGTGGCCAGCATTCGCGCAGCTTCATCTTCGAAAACATAGTCGCTGAACCATTCTTTTTGCTGCAGGCAAGAATCAAAAAAATTCCAAGCAAAAAAACTGTCCACCCCGCGTGGCTCCAGCGTTTCCATGATATAGCGCTTGGCTGCTTGCCGCGTGCTGACGAGAGCGTCTCCGGGCAGCAGCCGCACGGTTTCTCGGACGTTGAGCACTTGGCAGTCTGTGTGCAGATAGTGTCCTTCATAAGGCTTGCCCACCGATTTGAAATCCGTGATATGAAATGTCTCTACCTCGGCATCTACGGGCCCTCCGATACCGATTTTTTGATAGAGCACTCCATTTCGGTCAAAATGCTCTAACAACTCCGGCCAAGCAGAGGATATGATATAGTAATCAGGTGCTGTTGCCGAGGCTGTTGCGGTGTAGCGGTGGTAAAAAGGAATCAATCGCTGCCATATGCGGCTGCGGTCATAATACAATCGATTTTTTCCGCTCACTTCGCTTGGTTTGTAAACGGCTTCATAGCCTTTGAAATTGATGTCAGTTTTACGCGTTTTGTCCATTTCCCATCGAAGGTCAAATGACTTTTGACTGCGGACTTCAGCTTCTGCCAGCCTGCGCAGTTGAAGCACTTCGGCCATATTATCAGCTGAATATCCGGATATCGCGGCCAAAAACTGATAAGTGGCTTCAACACGATCTTCGAAAGGCTTCAACATGTGCGCTTCGGTGACAAACCCTACACATTGGAACAAGGCGGCATATCCGGTGGAATAGCGGGGCGTTTCCAAAAAACCTACAATCCCGGAGTCAGGGGTTTGGGCCAACGTATTGACATACGGGCTCATTTCCCAACCGCTGCGTGCCATTTGAGTGAATAGTTCGGGCTCCACCGATTTGTGCAGCCAATCAGCCATGACACCGCCCAACTTGTCATCTTGGGTGGTGATGAGGGTCATTGTGTAAGGATAGTCAGCGCCATTGCTTGTGTGGGTGTCTATGAAAAAATGTGGCTTAAATCGGGTAAAGAGTTTTTGAAAATTTCGAGTTATATGTGCATCGGCCTTGATAAAATCGCGGTTGAGATCGAGGTTGCGCCCGTTGGCTCTGAAGCCGTATTCATCAGGGCCGTCTTGGTTGGCACGACTGCAGCAACCGCGATTGTTGCCCCCGTCCACATTGTAAAACGGAATTATAAGAAAAGAGACATTAGACAAAATGCGTTGGGCCATTGCTTCGTCTGCGCATAGTTCTTTGACCAAAAGATAGCAAGCGTCCACTCCGCATGGTTCACCTGCGTGAATGCCGTTCATAATGAGAATCCGTGCTTTTTCGTCTTGCTCGGTTTCGGGGCTTACTTGCACATATTCAAGGCTGTAGGCTGTCATGGGATGTCCGTTGTCTGATGAGCCCATGGGCACCTGTCTGAGACGGTGAGGGTATTGGTCCACCAAACGCGAGTAGGCGTATTGTGCCTCATCAGGACTCATGGACGTGTTGCCTTTGAATCGCTGGTGGCTTTGGGCAGAGAGTGATGTGCTGAAAAAAAATGCAAATAGGGCCAGCAGACCTCTGGTGTGAGCAACTTTCATGTTGTCAAAAATGTTTAATCGGAGATTTTGGGCTAAAATAGCCCGCTATTCAAACCCCGTGCGCAGGATATGAAATTTGACTTATCACCGGAGGATAACCTGAACGTCAAGAAAGGCGATGTGCTGCTCAGTGAGCCTTTTTTGGGCGATCCTTATTTTAGAAGGAAAGTGATTCTGATTTGCGAAAACAATGAGGACGGTGCGTTTGGTTTCATTTTAAATAACTACATCGAGATTGAACTGGACAGAATTGTGAGCGAAATGCCTCATTTTGACACCCGCATCAGCGTAGGAGGCCCTGTAAAAAACGGCAACCTTTTTTACATCCACACATTGGGGGATTTGATTCCCGAGAGCATCGAAATCACTTCAGGGGTTTATATGGGAGGTGACTATGCCAAAATCAAATCCCTCATGAGCGAAGGCAAAATTGGGCCTGACGAAATCCGGTTTTTTGTGGGATACAGTGGCTGGGCGCCCAACCAACTGAGCGGTGAGTTGAAAGAAAAATCATGGTTTGTGAGTCGCATTGACAAAAAAAGCATCATGAGCACGCATGACCCCGAGTTGTGGCGCACCATTTTAGCTTCAATGGGAGGGAAGTATGCGCAGATAGCGCGCCTGCCACGCGATCCATCACTCAACTGAGATGACTCAAAATTCGATGGTAACGCGATAGCCTGCATGGCTGCGCACATTCAACACATAGCCCCCTTCAAACAACAAGTACTGGCCTTTGATGCCTGTTAGCCTTGCTCCAAAATCGCCTTGTTTGTCCAGCTTGAGGCTGATGATTTTTTGAGGATAGACCTCCACCGGGTATCTGAAAGTGTGCACATCCTCGTCAAAACGCACAAAGTCCTCAAACTCGGATGGAAGCAGTTCGATGACTTCGTTTCGCTTTTCTGACAATGAAACCGTGTTCTCGCGCACGTCTTTGAGCATTTTCTGCCAGTGGGTTTTGTCAGGTAAGTGGTCTTTCAAAAATACCTCCATCAACCCCGCTGCCTGACGGTATGGAGTTTCAGACAAAACCACAGCTTCAGTTGCTCCTTGGTCGTGCCAACGATAGGGAATGTTTGTGGTGCGGGTGACACCCACTTTGATATCGTTGGTCAAAGACAAATAAACATAATGAGGTTGCATGTGATGTGCCAATTCCCACTCCATATCGCGCAAGGCGATTCCCTCATGAATGCGACTGAGTTCGGGCCGCACTATGCTGGGAGCGGCCTGTGGCGAGGTCATAAAAGCCTCATAGCTCATGCCTTCTCCAAAGGTCTTGTTAATTTTTTTACCCGTTACTACACAATGAATTTCACCATTGAATCTGATGTTGACTTCCCGTCCAACCAACTGGTTGAGGGGGAATTCTTCACGAAACTCGGTGCGGTCGTATAGGACGGCCTTGTAACTTACAATGTCTGCATTTTCAGTGCGCATCTTGCGCAGATTGCCTTCATATTTCATGTGCAAAATGTAACACAACGAACCAAACCCTGTTCGGAATATTGCATCTCAAAAATTCAACTTCTCAAACTCGAAAAAGATGAAAACCCCCGCAGAGTTAATCCAATTTTTGGAATCCGGAATGCACGGAAGCATGACCTATGCAGACTATCGCCAAATGGGTATCGCACTGCATGCCGAGGGTCGCACCACAGGCCCCAACCAATCAGCGGACCTTGTATCCTATGCTAAAATGAACGAACAACGTATGCATCGATTGGACAAAACCGTGACCATTGTTCCCGAATTGACCGCTGTATTGAAGGCCATATCATCACCACAAACATGGATTGTTATAACCGAAGATTGGTGTGGCGATGCCGCGCAAAACGTGCCCGCGCTGGCCAAAATGGCCGCTATCAACCCCCTTATCAATCTGCGACTCATTCTCCGCGATGAGAATCCTCAAATCATGCAGCATTTTTTGACAAATGGTGGTACTTCCATTCCGGTTTTCATAGTGTTGAACGAAACAAATCAACTGCTGGCTCATTGGGCGCCACGCCCGGCTCCTGCTCAGAAAATGCTGATAGACTGGAAAAAGGCACCCGAGCCCAAAATGAGCTTTGCTGACTTTGCCACTGAATTACATAAATGGTATGCTCACGACAAAACGGTCACCCTTCAAGCAGAAATGTTGTCCCTTTTTTCCGGACTGAACTGAAAAAACCACAAATTAGCCGGCATGAAAAAGTACATGCTTGTCGGTGGAATTGCTGTTGCCCTTTCGGCTTGTGTCAAAGAGGATAAGCCCGATTTATTTCCCTTGCATTATGAGGTGAAGGCTTCGGGAGCGCCCAAGTTTGTGGTCAGCTATGCGGGAGTTGGCAATGTGCTTCACCTCAAAGACACTTTGGAAGCCCCGGAATCCGGCATTTTGGATTGGTCGTGCCAATTGGACCAAGAAGTGGGACAATTTTATTACCTCAAAGTGAGCCCCTTGCCTGCTAATGCTGCCGGTGTGAGCATTGACCTGCGTGTGGACTGGAAATCTTCTTTGCTCGATTCCACAAGCCAGTATGTTCAAAAAGGCTTGACGCTCAGTGGCTATTTGCCATGATATTTGCGCCTTTCAATCATGCACCTATATTTACCGTCCAATAACATTAAAACCATTTACCGTATGAAAAAACAGTTACTCCTTCTTTCAGTGCTGATGGCTGCCGGATGGCAAGCACAAAGCCAAAACACATTTATCAATGAAAACTTTGACTCATACACAGCCAATGGCTTTGCAGCGGTTCAGTCTCCATTTTTGACCACGTGGACCAACAATCCCGGAAGCGCAGAGGATGCGCTCGTAAGCAATGAAGTGGCCAACAGTGGAAACAATAGTTTGCGCATCAACAATGCCTCTCAGGATATGGTTGTGCCTATTGGCCCATTCACAAGCGGACTATACACTGTAGAATTCTATATGTATATCCCCGCAAGCAGCGGTGGCTATTTCAACATTATGCACAACTGGCCCGCTCCATACCAATGGGCATGTCAAGTGTATTTCGGTTCAGGTGGCGCCATAAATTGGACTGCCGGTGGAACACCCGGCCAAGGCGCATCATTTCCACATGCCCAATGGTTCAAAGTGTTGGCTACCATCAACATGGATACTGATCTGGCTACCATGAACATCAACAACGTTGACATCTTCAGTTTCCAGTTTTCACTGGATGACAGCAACGGCATGCAAGGTGCCAACCAATTGGCCGCAGTTAATTTCTATGGTGCTGCCGCGCAAGGCTCTACACCATTTTACTACATTGATGACATTAAAGTCACGGATGTGAATGGCGTTTCTGTAGCTGAATCTGGGATTCGGTCTGAATTGTCAGCTTATCCCAATCCTGCGAATGATGTGCTGAATATCTCAACAAACGGGTTGAGCCCCGTGCTTGTAACCTTGTTCGACATTTCGGGCAAAGTGGTGCACAACAAAACACTCAACCAAGCTTTTGCTCGACTCAATGTTGCCGGTTTGACAGATGGCATCTATTTCATTCAAATGGTGCAGGATGGCGAAACCACCACCAAGAAGTTGGTCATTCGCCATTGATTGGCTTCCCGTAGATTTGATCATCAATCGCCCGATTTTTTTAAGTCGGGCGATTTTTTTTGCCGCAAAATTCAGGTTAAAAAAAAGCCATCCCACGGGATGGCTCTTGATTTTGAAGCGCTTTGGTTCAAGATTATTTTTTCTCGAACTTGGCGTATTTGTTTCTGAATTTGTCAATACGACCGGCAGTATCCACAAATTGAACTTTTCCGGTGTAGAAAGGGTGTGACTTTGAAGAAACTTCCAATTTCACAACGGGATACTCATTTCCATCTTCCCATTTGATAGTTTCTCGGCTTTGAGCGGCTGATTTACCCAAAAAGGCAAATTCGTTTGACATGTCTTTGAAGACTACCATTCTGTAGTTTTCCGGATGTATTCCCTTTTTCATGGCTGTAATTTCGTTTTTGTAACAGGGCGGCAAATATAGAACGATTTCGTCTTTATTCGAACACACTTTAAGGCACTTGAAAAAAAGTTCGCCTGATTTCGGATCCACCATTTGCCAACTCGGCAGTTGGTCATTTTCACCTATTTCCACATTTCGCTGTTTGCAAATGAAACCCGGGCTCCCTATCAGGCCTGAGTGGTCACCATAGTTTTGACCAACCCACTTCGACCAAACAGACATGATCAAGTACTTATTCTTTTTGCTGCCAAGCTTCACATTGTTTGAGTTTCTTTTTCAATCGCCTGCGACCGTCACTGACAACATGCCCACTTCTATGAAGGCCGGCTCTTCTTATGTGGTTGAATATCAAATTGAGAAAGGCAGTCACGCGGGTTTTGGCAAATTGCAGCTGGACATCCCTTTTGGTTTCACTGCCAAAGTAGTTGAGACCAACGGTGCATCATTCACATTTAGCGGTCAGGTTGCCAAGTTCATCTGGATGACATTGCCTACCGAAACGTCATTCAAAGTGAAAATGGAACTCGCAGCGGCTTCCAATGCCTCAGGAAATCATGCTTTCAAGGGCCAATTCTCTTACATTGAAGACAATCAACGCAAAGATTTTGACTTACCGGTTAAGTCCATTGCCATCGAAGGCGGTCCGGAGACTTTGGCCACAGCCAATTCAAACAACGGAAACGCAACGGGATCTCAAACTTCGGCCATGTCACCTGAGTCCACTCTTCCTATCCAAGGCGTAGTGAATGACAATTGCTATCGCGAAGTTGTGAATTTGGGTGGAGGAAAATACTTGGTTAAGGTGACAGTGAAGGACTTGGGTGTGAAAGGCTATGCCAAGTTGGAGGAGAAAATAACAGGCATGATGTCCATCAACTCCAAAAAGGCGTTGGGTGCTGTGGTGATCACAGATCAAGACTTCATCAAGTTCGTTTGGTTTGATGCGCCTCAAACTCCTGAGTTCACAATAGAATATGAAGTGTCGGCACCCGTTGCACCCGTTGCTTTCAACGGCAAATTCAGTTACGTGAAAGCAAACGCTCCAACAGAGATGGAGGTCGGCACCACGGCTTCTTTCATGGAAATGATGGCTGCCGTGAACAAGCCCATCGAGACTCCTGTGGCAAAAACAGGAAACGGCAATTCCGAAGCCGAAAAAGCCAAATCGGATAGCATAGCCCTGGCGGAAAAGCAGCAAGCGGAAGCCAAGAAGCAGGAAGAATTGATGGCGGAAAACAAGAAACAGCAGGAAGCAGCCGATAAAGCCAAAAAGGAAGAAGCTATTGCCGAGGCGAAAAAGCAAGAGGCGGCCAATGCTGCTGAGGCCAAAAAGCAACAAGAATTGTCCGAAAAAGCCAAGAAAGAAGAGGCCGTGGTCGAGGCTAAAAAGTTGGAAGAGGCCCAAAAGGCGGAGGCACTGGCGGAGGCAAAAAAGAAAGAGGAAGCCAAGAAAGCCTCAGCTAAAGACACTGCAGAGGCCAAGAAAGAAAATGATTTGAAGAATATTTCCAAAGCGCCCGCTCCCGAAGTGGGGGTGACCTATAAAGTGCAAATATTGGCTGCCCACCGCACTGTGGGTAAAGAATACTTTGTCTCAAGACACAATTTCTCCGATTCGTTCAATATCGAGAACCACGAAGGTTGGGTGAAATACACTACGGGCAAGTTTGGCGTGTATGCCGATGCGCGCAATGCCCGCGAAGAGATTCGTTCCAAGTATGATTTTGATGGTCCATTTGTGACAGCTTACAACCAAGGTGAACGCATCACGGTGCAAGAAGCTTTGATAATCAGCAATCAACAATGGATTAAATGAAGATATGCCCGTTCTCGGTTCATGGTCGGGAGCGGGTTGATTTGGTTAGTTACAATTTGTTTAGGTAAACCGTGGGAGAGCCTCCGAGATTCGTCTCGGGGGTTTTCTTTTGGAAGAGATTTTTTGTGGAAAACATGAATTGGGAAGCAGCCCTCAAAGGATACATAGCCTATTTGAAACTCGAACGGTCCGGGTCGCCCAACACCGTTGAAGCATACAAGCAGGATGTGAAAAAACTGGGCGGATTTTCGCTTTTGACTGACCTCAAACCCGGCCCAACCGATGTCACTAGCACCGACATCAAACTTTTTTTGAAAAATCTCAACGAAATGGGCTTTTCGGCCAGATCACAAGCACGCATCCTCTCGGGCTTAAAGGGGTTTTACAAATACCTTAAGTTGGAATATGGCACTGACGTGAACCCCTTGGAATTGATTGATAGTCCCAAATTGGGACACAAACTACCTGTGGTGCTCTCAGTGCAAGAAATAGACGCGCTCATAGGCTGTATTGACTTGTCAAAAGACGAGGGAATCCGAAACAAAGCCATGCTCGAAACTCTTTATAGTTGTGGCTTGCGGGTGTCTGAGTTGGTGGATTTGCGCTTGTCCAAGGTCTTTTTCGAAGATGCTTATGTCCGGGTGGTGGGCAAGGGCAGCAAAGAGCGATTGGTACCGACAGGAAAAGTAGCTTTACAACATATCATTACTTACATTCAATCAGTCAGAAACCACATGGACATTAAGCCGGGAAATGAGGACATTCTCTTTCTGAACAGGCGTGGAAGCAAGCTTACCAGAGTGATGATTTTCACCATTATCCGACAATTGGCTGCAGAAGCCCGAATCAAAAAGACCATTTCGCCTCACACTTTCAGACATTCATTTGCCACTCATATGGTTGAAGGCGGTGCAGATTTAAGGGCGGTGCAACAGATGTTGGGCCACGAAAGCATCACGACCACAGAGATTTATACCCACTTGGACCGTGAATTTTTGCGGCAAGAAATCATCAGTCACCACCCGCGTTATATGTCAGGTTCTAAATTCGACTATTGATGATGGCACCAAGCATTCAATAACTGAACTTTGTCTACTCCCTGTCATAACATGCCCAAGAATTCAAGTTCATTTTTTCGCCTGTCATGTTTGCTGCTTATAGCGGCCGGCTTTCTTGGTCATCATTGTGCTCGAGCTCAAGGTGAAAATGGATACGTCAATGAAATAGCCAATCTGCCTGACGAGAAAAAAATCAAACGTTTGTTGGAAGAGGCTGAGAAAATCAAATACATACGTCCGGACGAAGCGGAAAACTTACTGAAAGCAGCTGAACGCATTGCCTCCCTAAATGATTTGACCGTAATGCAGGGGGATATTTGCATCAACTTGGCCGCATTCTATTGGTACAAAGGGGAATTTGTTAAGTCATTCGACTTCTCCCGCAAGGCATTAGATATTTTTTCACTCGAAAAAGACACCCTCGGCATGGCCAATTCTTTTATGGCCATTGGTATCGGTTACAGCGAGTTCGGATTGTTGACAGTCTCGGCTGAATACCTATTGGAAGCGCTTCACTTGTATGAGACGCAGTCTGATACACATGGGATAGTATCGGTCTATGTCAATTTGGCCGACAACTATTCCGACCAAAAACAATACGATTTGGCCCGCATGTATTTACAGCGTGCTGAGCGAATGGCTCCCGACAAAGGGGGCAATCAATACATTGATATCCTGTTGAATACCGCTGCTCTAATGGCCGCAGTAGGTGACTACAGAAATGCGGTCACATATTACAACCGCGTTGTAGAAAGTGCCACCAAATCGGGCTATATGCCTGCCAAGTTGTGGGCTTTGACCGAGTTGTCAGGCATAGCGCTTAAAAACGGAGACCTACAATTGTCGGAGTCTTTGGCAGATAGCACATTCGAAAGCGCAAATCAGATGGGAGACCATCGATCGCTTACCAAGATTTTGACCATCAGAAGTAAGGTTTTTCGTAAAAAAGGGGCATTCGAAGAGGCAATGGAATCGGCTGACGAAGCCCAAATTCTGGCTGATCGAATGGCCTATCACAACGAAGCTTTGGAATTGCTTTTGCTTCGTTCTGAACTATTTGAAAACATGGGGAAGACCGATAAATCCCTGGAGGTTCTCAAGCGCTATGTTCACTTGCAAGACAGCGTAGACAATGCGAACAAAAACGACAAGCTGAGCACCTTGGCCTTGCTATATGAAACGGATAAGCGTGATAGTGAAATCAAGAAGCTTAAGAATGAGCAGTTGACAATGGAATTGGACGCCCAAAGAGACAAGCTCACCTTGTACATTTTCTTAATCTTCGTGTCATTCCTGATTGTTTTTTCTTTCAACCGAATCAAAGCGCTCCGAGTGCGAAAAAAAGCAAATAGCTTATTAGAAGCTCAGCGAGAAAAACTGCATAAAGCAAATATTCGATTGGAGGACGAAAAACGAATGGCCGAGAATGCCAACCGGGCCAAGTCTGAGTTTTTAGCAACTATGACACATGAATTGAGAACCCCTCTCAATGCGGTACTTGGCCTAACAGAGTTAATAGACAGGGCCAATAAGGATCCGGAGATGAAGGAAATGCTCAACAGTCTTCGTTTTTCAGGTAATAATTTGCTAAACATCATCAATAACATCCTGGACTACAAGAGTTTCGAACGTGGCATTATCGATATCAATACCGAGCCGGTAGATTTGATTGCGCTTCAAGACCAACTGGTCAAATCAACGTTGGCTATGCTGGGAGACAAGCCCATTGAAGTGCGCGCATCCTTTGACCCCACCACTCCTCGGTGGGTTGAAGCAGACAAACTCAGACTTACCCAGATATTCACTAATTTGTTGGGTAACAGTGTCAAATTCACACATTCAGGCTTCATCAATTTTAGCATCAGTCAGGTGCAAAATGACAATAACGAAGAGTTTTATCAATTTGTTATTGAAGACTCGGGTGAGGGAATGCCCCGCGAAGCATTGGAAAATGTCTTTGATTCATTTTATCGAGTTCCCAATGCCTCAAATAAGAGTCTTGGAGGCACGGGCCTCGGGCTAAGCATTGTAAAAATGCTGACCGAACTGATGGGTGGCACTATCATGCTGGAATCTGAGCCGGGACTGGGAACAAAATTCATCTTGCGAATTCCGCTTTATGCCGCTGAGGACCATCTGGTTGAAGAGCAAACGGGTCAAGAACCTAAGGCCATTCAAGCAGCCGTAACACCCAAGAATGTGCACGTGCTCGTGGTGGATGATAATGAAATCAACCTTTTTGTTGCCGGAAAATTGATAGACCAAGCAGGATTCAAGTCAACATTGTGCGAGTCGGGCACCAAGGCAATAGAATTGTGCGAATCAAACACTTATGATATAGTCTTGATGGACTTACAGATGCCCGGAATGGATGGAATCGAAGCCGCCTCCATCTTGCGTCAAATAAGACCCGAAATGCCCGTAGTGGCCTTAACCGCAGGTGAAAAGGACGAGTTTTATATGCAAAATCATGGTGATACCATTTTTTCTGCATTCCTCCGCAAGCCATTTGAAACAGATGTTTTAATGGACTTGATCAACCGCAAATCAACTCGCCCCGAGGCTTGATAACACCGGTATTCCGGGTTATTCACATCCGATGGGAATCCATGAGAAAAGCGATTTTTGGGTTGATAACTTTGTTGAAATCGCCACGGTTGCAATAAAATCCATGGAGTAGCCCCCCGCCTAAATTTGGGTTCCAAGAAATTTTAATCTTGAATCGTTATGCTGACCATTTTCGGGCGTAAAAAGTTATCAGATGAGCGATTGGCGACCATTTTCGTCAATTCGATGATTGACATAGTAGAGAAAGGATTTGATGATGTAGCCGGATTTATTAATGACAGCCCCGAGTTCGAAACGTGCCCGGAAATCTCTGACAAAGATTTCGGTAAGTTTTTGATGGTAGTCATATGTGGCAATTTCAACAACATTCCGGATCACTTCGAAAATGGCCATGAGCGTGAAATCATACGTCTCAGCATTGACAAGTTTGCGGAAGTTTTAGGACTCAGTTCGCTTGATTTTGCCTCCAAAGTGAAAGATTACAAAGAGTACATGGCACACGTGAATAAGCCGAGTAAAAACAACTTGTACTCCATGTCCAAAGCCATTTTCTTCAAATATGAGCTGTATCAATTCCAGAACGAATATTACCGCAGTGTAAAAGCACCAAATCCGATTTTCTTGAAAAATCTGGATGACATCATGCGCAATTTCTTGTGGGACTGGTCGGCTTTCTCAGAGCGTTTCAAAGTGGTTTGATTATCGGCCCCCTCATTCCCTCCCGCGGTCTGATTCTCGCTTGAGGTCTTTGGTTTTTAGGTCATCTCTTTTGTCATGCACCTTTTTGCCTTTGGCTAAATGGATTTCCAATTTGGCTATTCCTTTTTCGCTGAAAAAAAGCGATGTAGGAATGATGGTCAATCCGATGTCTTTGATTTTGCGCTTAAGTTTGTTCAGCTCGGTGCGGTTGAGCAGGAGTTTGCGGTCTCTGCGCGGCTCGTGGTTGGCATAGCCGCGGTTGTCGTATTCGGCTATATACATATTCACCACAAAAAGCTCATCACCCTGGAATCGGCAATAGGCCTCCACGATGCTCGCTTTGCCATTACGGATAGATTTCACCTCTGTTCCTGTGAGTTGAATGCCGGCCACAAACTTGTCAATCAGGTGGTACTCGAATGAGGCTTTTTTATTTTTTATCTCAGTGGACACGTGCTTTAGCTCAAAGGGGCGCAAATGTAAGCGTTGGCGCTCGACACGCGTTTGTCCATTGGGCGCGTTGAGGTACTTTCGAAGCCGATTTTTTAGCTGTGATTATGACAGATTCCATTCAAATCAAAATTCAAGAGGGTGTGGCCCACATCACCCTTAACAGACCTGCAGTGTTCAATAGTTTCAACCGTGAAATGGCATTGGCCCTGCAAAAGGCCTTGGACGATTGCGGCATTGATGATGTTGTGCGCTGCATCGTGATTACAGGCGAGGGCAAGGCTTTTTGTGCCGGTCAGGACCTGGTTGAAGCCACGGACCCAATCGGACCGACACTTACGACTATAGTCAGCGAACATTACAACCCCATCATTACCCGACTGCGCAACATCGAAAAGCCTATTATAGCTGCAGTGAACGGAGTGGCTGCCGGTGCCGGTGCCAACATCGCCTTGGCTTGTGACATCTGCGTGGCCATTGAATCTGCATCGTTCATTCAGGCATTTTCCAAAATCGGGTTGATACCTGACAGTGGGGGTACTTTCATGCTACCGCGTCTCATCGGTTGGCAGCGTGCTTCGGCCTTGATGATGACCGGAGAGAAAGTGCCTGCCGCCAAAGCCGAGTCTATGGGGATGATTTATGCGGCCTATCCGGATGCCGAGTTTGCAGAGAAAGTGGACCAACTGGCAAGGACATTGGCCGCTATGCCCACCAAAGGGCTGGGCCTCACCAAAAGGGCGCTCAATTCGAGCTTTGCAAACGACTTGAATGCCCAATTGGCCGTGGAAGACCAACTGCAAACCCAAGCGGGCCAAACCCACGACTATCGAGAAGGTGTGGCTGCTTTTTTGGAAAAACGCAAACCCCATTTCACCGGCAAATGAGCCAATGGAAAGACATCAAAAGCCAACTGCCCGATGACAACATGCGGGTGTTGGCCTTCATCCCCGGCAACAAGGTATACTTGCCCGGTAAAGACTTGGAGTTTGAAATCAGAGAGGTGATTGTATTGCGTTTTTTGCGCGATTTTTATCCCGAAGGCTCGGAGAAAAGAGCCAAACATGGCCCTCATTTTTGGCAAGGCGAAGGCAACAGCAACCATTTTTTTTCTGACGTCACCCATTGGCAACCCATGCCGGCAGGGCCCGGATAGGGCAAAAAAAAAGCCTCGCATTTGCAAGGCTTTTTCATTCTCAGAGCAGAGGAAATTATTTCTTAATCAGTCTGACGGTGGTGCCGCCTGCGGTGAGCAGATAGACACCTGAAGTCAATGCCGATCCGTCAAATGTGTTGAGACCGTTGTTAAGTCTGCCGGTCATCACTTCTTGGCCGAGCAGATTGCGCAAGATGAAAGGCATGTTGTTGCCTTCGTCCAACCGCACATTGAATTGGCTGTCGAACAAGGTAGGATAGACGGAGAAAAGCGAAGCCTTGGCATTTTCACTAACCGATTGGGGAATGATGGGCGCAAAGCGATACACCTGACCATTGGCCGGTTCACCGCTGAGCACGTGCTGAGGACCGGGTTGTTCCTTGGTCATGATATTGAAAAAAGTTGGAGTAGGATTGGCTGAATTGCCTCCCAAGAACCAAGCACCATCGGCAGTGCCGCTGATGAGATTCAGGTTTTTGAGAATACCGGACATAGGCAGAAGAAAATCATGCACAATTTCGGGTTGTGTGATGGTGTTGGGGCCAAAGCGGTATTCTACCACATTGGTAGTTTCATAGAGCCAAAGTTGGAAGTTGGTGGTGTTATTGGCGGTGCCAAAGTCAATGATTTCGTAGTAGAAACCCACGTTGGTCCATTCCATTTTGAAAATACGGTTCGGTGTGGTGCCTTCAACCTGATATGAAATTGGCGACATGCCTACCTCCATGGCCACATTGCCCACATCCATAATGTCCGATCCATATACCAAAAAACCATCCAAAGTCATTTCGGGTGATATGTAGCCCACAATGCCTCCTACGTCCAACAGTGCGAGTTCCGGAACATTATTGCCAAACAATTGAAACGGAAAACCGATGGGAACTGTGTACTCAGGGTCGTCCCAAATTTCACCGTTGGTGAGGGAAATGGGGTTGGAAAGCGGGGCATAAACCTCGGCATTGAAAGCAGTGAACGTCATGGGCAATGGCTGGGCAGCAGCAGCCTGAGTGGTTCCGACAAAAAGGGTAAGTAGTGCTTTTTTCATAGTGTTTTTTGTTGTTGAAGCATAAGACAAGCCTATGGCTTGATTGGTTACAAATATCAAATTCAAAATACCTATCCATTGACCGGTTAAAACGTTTTTTCACCGCTGGTTTTGGAATAGGTCATACAATCCTTGAGACTTTGCGCCTCCACCTACTGATGCCCACAGTGAGCAGCAATGTACCTACAAAGGTGGGCCCCAGCCATAGCACCCACGCAGGGTCAATGCTCACATTGACGACCAAAACGGCCGTTACGGCTGCTATAAAAGCTCCGCCCATACGTCCTGCGTGCCGGGGAATGCGTGATGTGGGTTTGAGAGGTAAAGCCAGGTCAGCAATTGAAAATCCGGCCAGCATAGTTCCAAAAATGCCCAACACCATCAAGGCTTGGCCTCCCGCTCGCCATCCAACCCACAGCATATAGACAGCAAATAACAAGCCCAGCACACCCGCAGGGCGTAGCGCTTTGCGCAGATTTTCCATTTGCCTAAGGGTGCCGAATAAATAGCCGGTGCCCACCAAATAAAGTGTGAACATGCTGATAGCAAACAGAAAACCATTGTCTTTAATCAGACTTAAGGCCAATCCGGCCAATGTGGAAGCGGCCATTGCGGCAGCAAACACTAGCCCCGAGCGGTTGTGTAATTTTCGTCCTTTGGGAGCCAATGCTGCCAATGTGCCTGCTGCCAAAGCAATCGAACCGGCCGTAACATGTATGATGAGTAAAACTTTGAGAGTCATGTTTCTTGGAAATGAATGCCCGAAGTTATGGAGGGCAAATTGTCCGGCTAATCGATGACTCTGACCAATTGTCGAAATCAGTTGACCAACCGCATTGAGCCCAAGCCAACCCGGAACGGTTGAAAAATTGTTACGTCAGGAAACCGACATCCTAAGGCGCTTACCTTTAATTTTGTAGCCGTTAACCATCTCCCATTGGGGGAAATAAATATTTCAAACTTTGGACATTTTTGAACGCATTGCCGCCAGACGCGGACCCATTGGCCAACACGCCAAAGCCTCTCATGGCTATTTCACTTTTCCCAAACTCGAGGGACCTATCAGCAACAAGATGATTTTCCGTGGCAAGGAAGTCCTGACATGGAGCATCAATAACTATCTGGGACTGGCCAACCACCCCGAGGTGCGCAAGGCCGATGCCGATGCTGCAGCCGAGTGGGGCATGGCCTATCCAATGGGCGCCCGCATGATGAGCGGCCAAACCAAATACCACGAGCAATTGGAGCAAGAACTGGCCGCTTTTGTTGGCAAAGAAGACGGCTTTCTGCTAAACTACGGCTATCAAGGATGCCAGAGCGCCATCGAAGCACTTTTGGACCGCAATGATGTGGTGGTGTATGACTCAGAGTCGCACGCCTGCATGATTGACGGTATTCGCCTGCACCATGGAAAACGGTTCGTTTTTCAGCACAATGATATCGACAGTTTCGAAAAACAATTGAAACGCGCCAAAATCCTCACCGACAAATCAGGTGGAGGCATATTGGTTCTCACAGAAGGAGTTTTTGGAATGGCAGGTGACCAGGGCAAATTGAAAGAAATTGTGGCCTTCAAGAAGCAAATCCCCTTCCGATTGTTTGTGGACGATGCACACGGATTCGGTACCATGGGAGAAGGCGGACGCGGTACAGGCTATGAGCAAGGTATAAATGATGAGATTGACGTGTACTTCGGCACTTTTGCCAAAAGCATGGCCGGAATAGGTGCTTGGGTGGCTTCAAAGGAGCACATCATAGATTACTTGCGTTACAACATGCGCTCTCAGACGTTTGCGAAAGCTCTTCCAATGCCCATGGTCATTGGTGGGCTGAAGCGTTTGGAGCTTATCCGAAAACACCCCGAATACAAGGACAAGTGTTGGCAAATAGCAGATGCATTGCAAAGCGGGCTTCGCGAAGCGGGCTTCGAAATCGGCAAAACCAACAGCCCCGTGACACCTGTCTATATGCAAGGCTCGTTGGGCGAAGCGACCAGTCTGACTGTAGACTTGCGTGAAAACCACGGATTGTTCTGCTCTATCGTAGTTTACCCCGTGGTGCCCAAAGGCATCATCATCCTGCGCCTCATCCCCACAGCGGTGCACACATTGGAAGACGTGGCCTACACCATTGACAAGTTCAAAATGGCCAAGAAAAAACTCGAAGCGGGCGAATATGCTGCTGAGAAAATTGCCGATTGGAACTGAGATAATTCTTCCGGCCGGCTTGAGAAGAGAAACCCGTCACACTTAGTGGCGGTTTTTTTTTTATGTCTTTAATACCTGTGAGTTGATTGTTTCATTCCTCTTAATTTAATTCCGCATTTTAGTTTGATTACTTTCGCTCAAATTAACCCACTGCCATGCGTTTTTTTTGCCTCCTCGCTTCTCTCTTCTTCGCTCAATCCATTTTTGCCCAAAACGCCTCTTGGGCGGGCGACATAGCAGGCATTTTCTATCAAAACTGCACCGTGTGTCACCGCACGGGCGGCATCGGGCCTTTTCCGCTCATCACTTATGGCGAGGCCGCTTCGCAAGCAGCCGACATAGACCACGCAGTCAACGACCGCCACATGCCGCCTTGGTCGCCCGACACCACCTATCAGCGTTACAGCCACGAGCGCCTGCTTACCGCAAATGAGATAGAAAAAATCAACGATTGGCTGCTTAACGATATGCCCACGGGAGATTTGACCCAAGCCCCGCCTCCACCGGTTTATAATGACGAGGGATTCATCAGCCTCACGCCCGACTTGGAACTGAGCATGCCTCTGCACACCAGCCAGGCCACAGCCCAATCTGACGATTACTCTTGTTTCGCCATACCCACAGGGTTGCTTCAAAACAAAAAAATCCGCGCCTTTGAGGTCATACCCGGCAATCACGCCATTGTGCACCATTGCCTAATCTACGTAGATCCGACCGGCACATACAACACCAATACATCGGGTTATTGCACCGGCCCCAATGACGGCCTGCTGGGAGGATATACCCCGGGCAGTACGCCCACCGTTTTCCCGAGCAATGGCTCCACAGTCAACATGGGATACACCTTGCTCGCAGGAAGTAAAATCGTGTTTGCCATGCACTATCCGAACTACAGCGCAGGAGAACAAGACCAGACTAAAATTCGCTTTTGGTTTTACCCCGATGCCACACCCATCCGCGAGGTAACAACCGACCCTATTCTACAAAATTGGAGTTTCAATCTGCCGCCCAATCAGATCACTGAAGTGACCGCCAACTGGAATTTGATTCCCGTGGATATGTCGATTCTCAGTGTCTTTCCGCACATGCACCTGCTTGGCAAAAACATCGAAGCCTATGGCCTCACTCCTCAAGGCGATACACTCAAATTTGTCAAAATTCCTCATTGGGATTTCCACTGGCAGCAGTTTTATTTCTTCCAAAACATCATTAGGGTGCCTGCCGCCAGTTCAATGCATAGTCGCGGAGAGTTTGACAATACAGAAGATAATCCGCACAATCCTAACTTTCCTCCTATTGCAGTTGGTCCCGGGCTAAATACATCCGATGAGATGTTCTTGGTCTATTTCCATTATTTGCCCTATGTCAACGGAGATGAATTGCTGGATTTGGAGTCTATGACCGAACTGGCAACCGTCATAAGCGAGCAACCGGGGGTCGGAGTGTCCGATATCCTTGTATTTCCCAATCCGGCTTCTCAAATGGTCACTTTTGAATTTGACCTCAAGGAAAATGCAACGGTGAGTATTTTTCTCTATGACCTTCAAGGTCGACTGGTAGAAAGGCTGATAGACCGCTTGCATGTCACCTCGGGCAAAAGCCAAAACACCCTGCCCGTTGGTCATCTGAGTAAAGGAGCTTATTTCTGGTCGGCCAATGTCAACGGTACGTTTTCTTCCGGAAAACTGCTTATAGAGTGAGATGGCTCAGGCCGGGGTTTTCTTCCACTTTCCTTTTCGGAAAAAGTAAAGAGATACCAACGCGTGCAGAGAATGGCACACCGCGATGGTGATAAAAACTCCCGTAGCTCCCAACCCCATAGGGAAGGCTAAAAACCAAGCCATTGGGATTTCTAAGCACCACAGCAGCGCGATGTTAATCATCATGGGGGTAAAGGTGTCACCCGCCCCGTTGAACGCCTGAATCATGGTCATACCTAACCCGAAGAAAATGTAACCCAAAACGATGATTCTCAAGGATTGGGTGGCTACCATCACGACACCGTCATCATCGCTGAAGAGAGAGGAAATGGTATGGCCAAAAATCAGATAAAGCACCGTTACAACTGCCAAGAAGATGAAGTTGTATCGCGCGGTCAGCAAGGTGGCCAAGGCGGCTCGCTGCGGTTTTCGGGCACCCAGGTTTTGGCCGACTAATGTGGAGGCCGCTCCCGACATGCCCCAGGCGGGCATCAGTGTGAACATCATGATGCGAAATGCAATGGTGAATCCCGCAACTGCCGTACTGCCAAATTCACTCACAAATCGTGTAAGTATCACCCACGCGGCAGTGTCAATTAAAAACTGCCCGATGCCCCCGGCAGATATACCTATGATGCGCTTCATG
>Ga0169931_10002081_pt1 | contig 32890 bp, 29 predicted proteins | sample Kivu_15m_20L_FD_129675 | JGI IMG/M metagenome (GOLD analysis project Ga0169931, IMG submission 129675) | Freshwater microbial communities from Lake Kivu, Western Province, Rwanda to study Microbial Dark Matter (Phase II) - Kivu_15m_20L... | ecosystem: Environmental > Aquatic > Freshwater > Lake...
CGTGTAACCTCCACGCGCACCTTGCGCCGACTGAATCAGTCCAGCGTCTCGAAGGCGCTGCAAAGTCTTTGCTGTAATCTCAAAAGGAAGACCGAACTGATCAGCGACTTCTCGTGCACTGGTCACAGCTTCAGGGTCGGTACGGCGCTTCCCCGTCATGTGTCGGAGAGCGATCAGTGCATATTCGGTGGTACGGTTCAAACGGATCATAAATAAACTTGCCCGGCATCTACGACACCCAAAGTCCGGATTCAATCCAGATCTGGGCAGGTGCACAAAATTATCTAGAAACAGACTTCGCAAGTACGATTATAATAATCTGATTTGAGTAACTCCCGCAAGGACTCTCGTTGAGATCGATCAAACCTTTTTAAACCAAACAAAAATAAAGCAAGAATTCAAAGGGTTATGGTTTTACTGGGGAACGCCCCAACGGGGTCTGTCCCCCAAGCACAAGCTCAGTCCCCGGTCCCCAACCGCGCTTCTGCGCCTCGCCCGCAGCGATTTCGAGCACAAAGCGAGCGGGCTCTCGAATGGATCGCGAACGAAGGGTCAGGGGCTCAGCCGTAACTACCCCTAGGATCCGGGCAGTAGGCTCAGTCGAGCCAGGCTTGATCTCCACGTCGGAAAGAAAGACCAGATCGAGGGGCACACACGTGTTTTTCATCCAAAAGCTTCTGATCTGAAGCTCATCAAAAACAAAAAGAATCCCAGAATCTGCCTTGAGCTCTACCCGATACATCATCCCTCGCGAACGAGCGTGAGGAGTTACAGCCGTTTCCACCTTCCAGGATCGCGGGGTCTGATTCCAAAAACTCTTCGCCTCCCGCACCTCAGTGGCACCATAAAGCGTCTCGAGATCCTGAGGAGACGGGTCAGTGGGACAAGCCGGCCCAGGAGGCTGACCCGACTCGGCCGCTTGCTCGACTCCAAACCAAAACACCCAGGCTCCGAAGCAAAACGAAAGTATCCATTTCAGCGACGCCCGATGGCGCCCCAATTGTATCCCAGTCACGAAAAATCCAAGATTCGGTAGCGGCGCGAGACACCCGACTGAGGGACCACTTCAAATATTTCGCCACGCTTTTTGCCCATGAGAGCCTCCCCCAATGGTGACTGAGGGGTCAAAACCTGTACGGGGACTCCCTCCACCTGGAGGATCATCCCCCCTCCTGAGGGCACCACAAAACAGAGGGACTCTCTGCCTTGACACTCCAATCGCACCAATGCCGAAGGAATGATGACATCTTCCTGGTCAAGGTACTCCCGAGTCGGCAGCATTCGGTACATGAGCTTAGTCCGCTCCCTCTCTTGACGAAGCTCATGAGACTCAGCAACTGACGCTGATGGATCCTCTAAATGAGAGAGAATTTCCGAAATAATTTTGGTTTTCATGCCCTTGGCAACCTCTACCTTCAATTCTAACCACCTGGCGACTACACGCCCAAAGTCTGATCCAACCCTTAAAATAGAAAAACCACACCCAGCGAGGCAAACGGACCACTGAAGTCTAAAGTCAGCGGCCGAGACTCCCCCTCCGAGTCATCAAAAATTTCACTGCCTGCCCCAGAGACCAAAGGACTCATGGGCTGAGTTTTGAGATACCGATATCCTGCTTCAAAACTCAAGCCGAGCCAGTGCCAAATGGGCACATCAACATTCAGGCGAGCCACTGCTGCAGGAGCGTTACTCTGAAATGCTGTCTCGTTAGGGGCACTGTCATTCAGGCTCTGGGATACCATTTGCGAATAAAATCCCATCCCAAACAAGCCACCCAGCCCCATCTTAAAGTGCGCCGTGTCTACCAAGCGCAAATCGAGCCCCGCCATGACTGGGTAAGAGTAAAGAGAGAGTTGATAACTTTTGTTCGCTCCTTCATCAGCAACTACAAAAACCTTGCCGAGCCCCTCCGCTCTCAGACTGAGACCAAACCAGCGTCCAAAGACAAAAGAGACCTCCACCCCGCCATGAATCCCATAGCGGACTCCAGTAAGTCCCAACTGACTATTCAAGTCGGAGAGCCCAAAAATCCCGCCTCCGCCCACCGCGCGAATCAATACAGACTTTTTTGAATTTGTAGAGGAGTCAGCACGCTCACTCATGGGCGACAAACTCGAGGAATCTAAATCCTGATCCGTATCGCCGCCCGGAGGAATATCAAACAAGACGAGTTGCTCAGGCGAAACCCACCCAATGACTCCTTGGGCGGTCCGAGCTTTGTGAAAGCCCTCGTCCACCGGTTCGTTACTCACAGCGAGTGCTCGGCCTTGCTTGAGGACCTCGACCACTTCCGAATCTGGAGAGGGTTCTCCATAAAGCTGCGCTTCAACCACTGAAACCCGAGCCGGACGTGCAGCCCAGGCGATCCGCGACTCGAATCCAAGACTCAGGACAAGTAAGCTAAAAGAAACCGATAAGCGTCTCACTGAAACACCTGAACGAGATCTAAAGGATCGAACTTCACTCGATTCCACAAAGCTCCCCAATGGAGATGTGGTCCACTCGCCCGTCCGGTAGCGCCGGATAGGCCCAATAAATCAGTAGTTCTTACATCTTGTCCTCGCTTTACCCTTAGCTCCGACAAGTGAGCATACACGGTAAAAAGTCCTCGCCCATGATCGAGGATCACCGTATTTCCTGTGTAAAAGAGGTCCTTCGCCAAAACGACTTTGCCACGCGAAGGTGCAACAATCGGAGTTCCAGTGGGCGCACGTAAGTCTAGTCCTTGATGAAAGCTCTGCATGACTCCGTTAAAAACTCTCTGAGTCCCAAATCGACTCGTCAAAACTCCGTCTACCACGGGAAGAGCGAAGGGACCCTCCCAAAGCCCACTGGGCCCTGAATGGGCATAAACTTTTCCTAACTCGCGACTCTCAGCTCGGATCCTCTTGAGGTCCCCTGCACTGGGACTCACATGCCGGGGATCCACTTGGATAACCTCCTGCAGATAACCTCCATGAACCACATCAAAAGAGATCGAAAGAGGACCGGAATTCACTGAGGAGTTAACTAAGAGTTCAGCCCTCCCCGGAGCCCGGGCATAGGGAACACCGAACCAAAACACGACCGCGTTGCGTGCCGGATCAAGCAGACCACTGACTTTTTGTCCCTCAAAGTCTGCACTCCAGCTCGACTGCTCCCCAAGTAAACCACGCGCTACCCAAACCCCCTGAAGACCTCCGTGGGGAACTTTGGGACGAATCACATTCCATTGCGCCTGACTGTCAGACCTCGATTCAGAACGAGTCAAGACAGCGCTCACGCTCCCTGTCTTTGAGTCAGGCAATTCAGAAGGAGCACTCTCTTGAGGATCAATCCGAGCCAAAGTGTGGGAACACCCTTGTCCCAGCATCAACTCCAATCCCAGAAGGCCAACCCAAATAGTTCGATCTGATTTCCCGCTCACATGATCAGTTTACACGGCTCCCCCTACGAACCACCTAAATTTTATCTCTAGATGAGGGAGATTTAGGGACGTCAAAAACTTGTCTATGGCTTGAGTTCCAAAAAAAATTTTAGCTCTCGATTAAAATCACCGACAGTCAGATGTGATGACCTCAAAAACCTGGAATCTAAAAATGTTATCAATGCTCCCAACTTGGCTCGGTCTAGTAATGGTGTCACTCCATTCGGCCCAAGCAGAACCTCAATACGAGTTTAGAGCCGGTAAGTGTCAGACGCAGGCAAACAACGCCTCTGACTCTAAGTGTGATCCGCAGGGCAGATCTAGCCCAGGGGGGTTCTGCGAATTAGTCAGGACACCAGAAACACAGGACCCCGACATCCCGCGAGTCTATCGTTTTCAAGTGCCTGCCACCGCTGTCGGCGGAAAAAAGTCCAGCGGCCCAGTCTACGTCACCATGCGGGCACGCCGCGACTCCGGCCTCATTGACCAGGTCGATGTAAGTCTCGTGGCAAATAATCGAACGGAAATTATCAAAAGCTCGAAGCTACCAGCAGAGTTCGATTGCAGCGAAACAGATCCAGCAACAGGAGAGCCCCTCTGTAGCATTAAGGTCATCAGCAATCCAAAACAGGAGGAAGCGCTCCAGCTCCTCAAAGCTCAAACTCGTACAGACGCTGAATTCGACTCCGATGATGTTGCCTCCTTTGCGGTCGCCCGACAAATTAACAACTTAATCAAAAGGGCAGGGCTCGAAGAGTGCGACTTCTACCAGAAGCACCTAACGGCTGGAGGGGGCGGGGACGCACTGACAGAAGTAGGGGTCCAACAGTTCTTTCAATCATGCCAGTCAGATGACCCGACACGAGAGGCCTCGCAGACTGGACTCGGGTGCCAAGCCGACGCAATCGAAAGCGCCTTGGGACTCCCCATCCAGGAACAGGCCACCCTTGTTGCTCTCTCCAACAAGGAATTGAATCTCTCCCTCATTCAGGAATTGCGCTCGGGTCTCCTCAAAACACTCACTGCACTTCGACTTTCTGACCCCTCGGCAAAAATCCCTGATTCCTCGGAGGGACAAACCTGGACCAAAGGGATGTCGTCCGCAGCCTGTGGTGCGGGTCACAATCAATCCATCGATAAAGAAATTCAGACCGCTCATACTTCATTGAGCACTGTGCCTGCTGCTGAGAGATCAAATCTTGAGCGCGATCATATGATCCAAACCGCTGTCGATCTCCTCGAATGGCAACAGCGGCAGTGCGCAAACACTTTCCTCCAAAATGCATCCATCTTTGGAGGAAAAGGGAACCGACGGGACAGACAGCGAGTCGAACAACTTGAAGGAGAAAACAAAGTTCTCAAGATGATGGATCAGGACACTCGAAAGTCGGGTTACTCCATGGTCTACCAAGCGCTATTTTCGGGAAGCGAAAAAGGGCTTTTTGGCCTCGAGCCCAAGATGTTTGAAGATCGTTATGCCTGTGGCAACCCCGTTAATCGACACAAGCTAATGCAGCTTCAAGAGTCGATTCGAAAAAGAGAAGACGCCTCCGCTCCATTCCTCTCGAGGCTCGTCTCACCGTCGAGTGATTTTTATGGTTTCGTAAAAAGCGTTAAGACCAAACAAATGAAGACTCTTGCGGCCCAACTCAGCGAAGCGACTGCACTTTGTGAAAAAGCATCTGAGAAAATCAATGCAGGCTGGTTTGCGGATAGCGGTCTAGCTCTTTGGAACAATCGGACTCTGGTCGAGGCCGTGGTTCGAAAGCGCCTCGCATCAGGTGAGGATATCAGCTTAATGGCAGAGGCTTATTGTACGGCCAAGTCTAACTTTGATCGCCAAACCTCCAAGGAGCAAAAAGCGATTCTTGGTATGACCGGGGCAGCACTTCTGGCGGCGCCAGTGGTCGGAGTATTTGAAGTGGGAGGAACAGCTGCCTATGCCATCTATGGTCTCGGAGTAGGAAGCGGCATCGCAGGCGCTGGACTTTCAGCGCGCGATGCGAATCGGAGCTATGACGACCTCCTGATGAAGAGAATGGCTCTCTCCGCAGGTTTTGCCTCAAACCAGGAGGTCCGAGATGCACAAAGTCAATTCCACTCCTCACTCGTTCTTGCTGCAGTCGACCTAGGGTTTACTGGAATCGATGTAGTGGGCCTCTCAAAAAACCTAGGACAAGCCCTCACTCGGGGCAAATACGCAGGTCTCACAGCAGCCGAAGTCGACCAAGCCCTGGTGCGTATGACCGAAGACATCAAGACTGGAAAAATTTCCCGAGATCAACTCGAAGAATTCGCTCGAAGGTGCCAAAAACGCGCTGCTGATTGCACTACCGAGATGGAAACCCGACTTGCTTCGTTAGCTGAACCAAACGTCGGAAGGATGGCCTCCCCCCAGGTTCCGCAGGTCAAGCCGGAAATCCAAGCTCAATTGCGGTCTAAGACTGAACTCAAGGCCGCTTATTCAAACGTTCCGAGTGAACACCACGGTCTAGTCGATGCCATTGCCGTCGAGCTTTACCGAAAGCACGCCCCCTCCGACTACAGGAAGCTTCTTAAAGGTGAGCTCGTACCTATGAATGCGCAAGTGCGTAAGGAGTTGGACGAGATCACCAGCGGCTGTAAGCCCAACTGATTCCAACCTACCTTCGATCACTCTAGAGAAGCAGAACGGACCATCGCCTCACCGTCGTGAAAACGAATCAAAAGAGATTGATCTGGACCAAGTTCCCGGAATTCTCGAGCGCTTCGAACCAAACGCCGATGCTGGTCTTTGCCTGCTGCGTTTTGCATGACGAGGGAGAATCCTCGCTCCAAAACCCTCAGAGGTGAAAGAGCATCGAGCTTGGCCATGGATTGAGCCAAAGCCGAATGCCTTCGCTCCAAGCGAGTCTCCATTGCGCGCTCTAAGCGTAAAAATAATTCATCACAACGCTGCATTTGCTCTCTTAAGCGATCGCGCGGACTCACCACTCGCGCTGTCACTTGCTCAAGGATCCGGCGTCTGCCCTGAAGATCTCTGAGCATACTCAATCGTAACCGATCAAGTAACTCTCTCACGCGACGAGTAGACTCAAACCAGGCTGAGCTCAGAATTTCAGCAGCAGCCGATGGGGTCGCCGCCCGAAGGTCTGCTACAAAATCAGCGATCGTAAAATCGATTTCATGTCCAACCGCTGAGATGACAGGAATCGATGAGCGACTCATGGCACGGGCCAACGACTCATCATTGAAGCACCAAAGGTCTTCAATACTTCCTCCGCCTCGACCCACGACCAAGACATCTCCCAAACTGTGACGATTCGCTGCCTCAATTGCACGAATCAAGTGTCGAGGAGCATCGTCACCTTGGACCACAGCAGGAATTACTAGAATTTTTACCTGCGGTGCGCGGCGACCAAAAATATGAATCATGTCCCGAACTGCGGCACCTGTCGGAGAGGTGATCAAGACCACTCGCTTCGGAAAAGAAGGAATCGGTCTTTTTCGACTTTGTTCGAACAAGCCTTCCAATGCCAATTTCTGCTTGAGTTGCTCAAAAGCCAACTGCAGGGCCCCAGCCCCGAGAGGTTCTAAGGTCTCTGCAACAAACTGATACTGTCCACGTGGAACATAAACTGCCACTTTTCCCCGACAGAGGATTTCCATGCCATCCCGGAGGTCAAAAGGAAGGCGCTTTTTCGATCCACCTGCACCAAAGAATGCGACAGAAATCGACGATCCAGAATCCTTCAACGAAAAGTACAAATGACCGGTGCTATTTGGCCGGAAGTTACTAACCTCTCCTTTCAACCAGACCTCTTTGAATTGGGGCTCCAATGCACCTTTGATCTGTTGAGTGAGCTCAGTCACGGTCAAGTGCTTACGCTGAGACTGCTCTCCTGCGGACTGCGAAAAAAGAGGGAGATCATGGATGGGCATAAAAGGCATTCGACCGTTCTCAAGCGAGATCATGCCTCTTGAGTATCCTAAACCGCCTCGCCCTCAACGAAAAAGATCACTTCCCCTGCTCGTCTGTGGCTTTAGATACCGTTTTTGCCTCCCAAGAGCGGCGGAAGAACTCAACTGCCTTGAGATGACTCAATGCCTCTAACACCTGAAAGTCCTCTTTCGGAATCAAGCGAGCAGGCTGTTCACTCTCCGCTTTGGATGCCCGAGGGGAGCGAGAAGAGTCCGACTGCTGGGACAGTAAATCCAGCTCCTCTTGGGTAAAATCCTTACGAAGTTCGGACTCGCCAATTAGGTCTTCAGGATCCACCTCTTTCGCATCCATCGATTTTGGTTTGGAGTGAGGATTTGGAATATGTCCTCGCAAGTCACGTTCTCGAGGAGCATCCGTCCTACGGCGGGCATCTGCTAATCGCTTAGGGTCATAATCATCCAAAACGACATCTGGAACGACACCTCTTTCCTGAATGCTTCTGCCACTCGGCGTGTAATACTGAGCGATCGTGAGTTTGAGACCGAGGTCCTTACCGAGATCCACAACACTCTGAACCGAACCTTTCCCAAAACTCGTTTGTCCCAAGATCAGAGCACGATGATGATCCTGTAGTGCTCCTGCCACAATTTCGGCAGCAGATGCCGTAGACGAGTTAATCAAAACAGCAAGCTGTAGATCCTCCCGTGCCACCCCCTTCTTGGCATACCGGACTTCTTTCTGCGATGGATCTCGACCCATCGTAGAAACGATCACACCCTCGTTAATAAAGAGCGAGGAAACGTCCACGGCTTGATCTAAGAGTCCACCGGGATTCGATCGAAGATCAAAGATCAGACCCTTTAGCTTCTCTTTCTTCTCCAGTTGAGCAATCGCTTTTCGGAGGTCTGCTGCAGCATTCTCATTAAATGTCGTTAGTCGAACATAGCCAAACCCAGGCTCCAACATCTCGGACTTCACAGCTTGAATGCGAATGGTATCCCGTACCAGCGTGTAATCTTTTACGGACTTATTCGACTCTCGGTAAACAGTGACCGTCGCCTTTGTGCCCGGTCTCCCACGCATCCGAGTCACTGCTTCTGCAATCGTCATTCCTTTGGTGCTCTCGCCATTGATCCGAGTGATACGATCTCCCGGCTTCAATCCTGCCTTCCAAGCCGGGGTATCTTCGTAAGGAGCAATCACCGTGAGGATGTTATCTTTTAGGCCCAGCTCGAGACCTAATCCACCAAACTTACCAGAAGTATCCACCCTCATGTCTCGAAAGACCTCTTCCGAGAGAAAGCTCGAATGAGGATCGAGCGTGTCCATCATGCCTTTGATTGCCCCGAAGAGGAGATCTCGTGGATTCACTTCCCTCACATACTGAGACTCCACAAAGCTCATGATCTTCTGAAAAAGCTCAAGATTCTCATAGTGCTCGGTCTTTGGACGACTCGATGGCGCGGTCCCTGATCCAGTCTCCGAGGAGGAGGAAGCAACCGATCTTTGCGGACTATTCGATTGCTGAATCGTGAACAAAATAGGAGTAGAGGTGTCGCCGAGAGCATCACAGGCCCAAGTCGCACATGCGATAGGAACAAGTAACTGAGCGAGATATCGCTTCCTCTTGTGATCAAGGCTAATCGATGAAGAATTCCGAACGGACGAAGGACGTTGGTTTCTTTCAAAAAACATATTCATCAAGCGTAAACTAGTGAGACAGCCACTGCAATGGGTCTACTGCTACCGTGCGCGAGCGAATCTCAAAATATACCGACTGAGAATTGACGTCTGCTTTGCCGATTCGAGTTCCAGTGGCAACTGCGTCTCCGGCTTTCAGGACCACATCCCCCAGCCTTCCCAGCAAACTGTAATACTGATCACCGTGATCCACGATCACGAGTTTTCCGTAGCCAGGCATCTGACCTGCAAACGCAACTTTTCCTGCGAAGACAGAGCGAACTTCGCCGCCTGGAATGGTCTTCAGTTCAATCCCTTTACGGAAAACCTGAAGCCCACTACTCGAGTCCAACTGTCTTCCAAAGTGAGACAAAATCGAAGCCCCTTCGATTGGCCAATTTAGCTTGCCTTGGAATCGAGCAAACTCACCTTTTGTCATCGCACGATGCGCTTCTTTTTCTGCTTGAAGCGACTGTTGCAACTCCCGTCGAGCGTTGAAATCACCGACCATTTTTTCGACACGAGCCTCGCTATCCTTCAGTCGCCGATAGGATTCCAGTTGTCGCAGGCGATCGGATTTCTTTCGTCGAATCAGATCCTGCTGTAAGTTCTGATTGAATGACAGAACCTCTTCTCGCTCGGTGAGATCCGCAAGAAGAAAACTCAATTGATTCCGCTCCTCGGAGATCTTGAGTGAAAGCTCCTGAGCGTCCAACAAGTCTATCCGATAAGCTTCTAGCTCACGAACCCCTCTTTCTGCGAGCCTACCCAAAACTTTGCGTCTAGGTGCTTCGACAACTTCTCGATCAAGCCCACCCAACTCTCGAATAGGCTCTTTCTCTGAGCGATCCAACTCGACCAGTCCCTCTCGAATCCGACTTTGCTCACGCTGAATCTGAGATTGAAGCGCCTGTCTTCGTTGCTCTAGCTCTTTCAGCGTACCCTCGATGATCCGAATTCTCTCTTTTGCAAGTTCAGCCTCCTGGCGCTGAAGTTTAATGAGAGTTCGAACCCTACTGAGGGCCGAGCTAGCCGCTTTTTGAGTATTCAAATCTGCGACCAATCGATCTTCGACCTCGTTCACTTGCTCCCGAATCTGGCGCAGCCGATCCGATACCGCGACCGCAGCCTGAGCTGACTGAGGGACGCCGAGCGCATTGATCAAAAAAACCAGAGCGACAAAAGGGTGCCACTCCACTCTCTTCATGCAGATCCTCTTGAAGTGCTCGTACCAAAACTCCCAAAGAGCCCCGCCAGCCAGCCGATTGCACAAGCAATGCTCCAGAGGGCCAAGCCTACCCAGATGTGAGGAGGCGAAGCCAAGTCACGCAAGATCGGAGAGAGGGCCCGAAGGATCTCCACAAGTCTTTCGCCAGTAAGTGACCATCCCACTAATGCCAATACCCCGCCGAGAAAACCGACACTCAAGCCAGAGAGCATCGCGGGGGCTCTCAACAACGTCGGACCTGCGCCCCATAAACGGAATACCGAAAGGGCATCCTGATGCAAGTGAGCATTCAAACGCCCCAGATGAACAAGCCCCGTGAAGGTGGTCAAAAGTAGGCCAAGAATCACAAACCCCGTTAGCCAACGGAGCGCACGAAAAGTACCTACAACTCCAGAATATCGATCTCGTGAACTTTCTGCTGATTCGACTCCGGGAAGCTTCCGCACCTCATCCAAAATGCGGTCGTCACGGCCTTCCGCAAATACACCTTGAATGGACAAGGTACGAGGAACAATGAAAGGGACTTCTTCCGGAGATAAGCCTTCCAGTTGACTTGCAAGATCTGGAAAGCTTTCTCGTAAATGATTCGTGAAGTCCTGTGTGTGTACAAATTGAAGTCGAACCCATCCGGTTTCTGTTTTCTTTTCAAACGCACCGTCGGAGGTCGGTTTCAACTGAGAAAGATCCAAATCCAAAAGCTCGGCAGCTTTTGTAAGTACGCTTTCTTCGGCCGATGTGTCCAGATCCGGCTTGATATAAGCAGTGATCACTTGCTCTGCTTGGAGACGTCTCACCACTGGTCTCAAACCCGACTCCAGCCAGAGCATGATTCCCGATAACAAGACAAGAAAACCAACCACCAAACCGGAAGAGATCTGACTCCAAGGGGCTATTTTCCAAGGACGAAGCGCCAAACGCAGCAAAAACATGACTCGAGAATCTCCTATTCTGGACTCAAGTGCTCCTGCACTGAGCTAGCTCATCATCACGGCATTTTCTTCTAAACTGATTCGACCATTACGCAAGGTGAGTGCCTTCTTACGCACTCGGCGAACGATCTCTCGATCATGGGTCGCGACGATCACGGTTGTTCCGTTCAGATTGGCCTTTAAAAACAGGTCCATGATGGCCCAAGTATGCTCCTGATCCTGGGCCCCCGTTGGCTCGTCCGCCAGAATTAAATCCGGATCCCTCACCAATGCTCTCGCCACTGCGACGCGTTGCGCCTCCCCACCCGACAAAGTACCGGCGCGGCGATCTCGCTTATTATGAATCCCCAGCCTCTCCAGAGTCGCAAGAGTTTTTTGTTTAGCATCCGTACTCAGCCATGCCCTCCCCCCAGAGAGACTCAGAGAAAGCGCGACGTTATCAAAAACTGAAAGATCAGGAATGAGCTGAATGTCTTGAGGAATATACCCAATCATCCGACGAACCGCTCGGAGGCCAGACGGAGAGATCGACCCAAGTTCCTGACCGAACAACGAAAGTTTTCCGGAGGTTGCTGCCTCTTCAGTAGCGAGGATCCGCAAAAGGGAGCTTTTTCCTGCTCCCGTACCCCCGACCAAATAAACGAAGTCTCCACGCTTGAGCTCAAAGTTGAGGTGATCCAGGACTCGAGTCTGCCCGTGATAGGTTTTACAGATCTGTGAGAGCTTGACCATTTTTCCTCCTCAAACAGGAGAACTCAGAACGCGGTGGGAGGCAAGGACCTTCAAAAACTCGCAACCTTTCTTGACAGACGCAAGGAAGCGTCAATAAACCTACACTTATCATGAACTCCAACCGTCTCACCTTTTGGCCACTGCTCCTTTCTGTAAGCTTTATTTTTGCTCAATCAGCAAAGGCGGAAGGACTCTCGCACTCATGGGCTCCTGCCAAAAAGGAAGCAATCGGTACCTCTTTCGAGGACTCGACGGGAACACCCCCTCGCTCCCCTGTCTGGTTTACAGTCACCGAAGGAGTCCTCTCTGAGGTGTTTTACCCACGAGCCGATATAGCCCAACTCGGCGACCTTCAGTTCATCGTCACTTCGGAAGTAACTGACACCCGCCCTGCTCCTTACTTCTCCGAGCAACGACGAGACACCCGCTACACGGTTCAATTTGGAGAGGGAGACCAAACATCGGTCCAAATTTCTGGAGAATCAAAAGACCGCTACTATCGGTACGAACAAACGCTAGTCACAGACCCTAATCAATCTGCACTCAGAATCCGGACTCGAATCATCTGGAATACACCCCTCAGAAAAGCCAACAAGCGCGTTTTTGTCCTCATGAACCCCGCCCTCCGCAATACGGGCTCAAATGATCGCGCTTGGGCCCAAACCAACGCATTGATTGCTGAGGAAAGAAGGAGTGCAAATGAATCATTCCCGGCCGCTGCACTCGCATTGATGTCCAACCGTCCGTGGATCAATTCCTCTGTAGGTTGGGTGGGAAAAAACGATGGTTGGCAGCAATTGTCACGTCATGGACAGCTGATCGAAAAAAATACCTACCTTGGTCCCGGCAATTTAGCACTCACCGGGGAATTAGAAGTCACTGCAGGATCCGAGTTTGAGTTCGAACTCTCTCTTGGGTTCGGAACTACCGCCAAAACTGCCCAAGAGGTCGCAAAAACCTCACTCCAAACTCCATTTCAAAAGGTTCTACAGCAATACAATGACGGGTGGAGAACCTACCTCAATCGCCTGGCTTTGACCGACTCTTCAGCTCAAAGACTGTTGCAGGATGAGTTTTTTAAGAAGTCTGCACTCACTCTAAAAATGCACGAGGACAAGACCCATCGTGGAGCTTTGGTTGCATCCCTCTCTAAGCCGGGCATTCCGGATTCTGAGCGAGCAGGTGAAGCCACAGGTGGTTACCATCTCGTGTGGCCCCGAGATCTTTACCACTCCGCTCTTGGACTGCTGGCTTCGGGAGATCGGATCACGCCAGTAGACGTCCTTCGGTACCTTGCTAAGACCCAGAAAGAAGATGGATCGTGGTCACAAAACTATTGGATCGACGGTGAGCCTTACTGGAAGGGACTTCAGCTGGACGAAGTAGCGTTCCCGGTCTTGTTGGCAGGCCGCCTCAAGCAAGAGGGTCTTCTCGAGAACGCTGATCTTCAGCGCACTGCAGACCTTCTCGTGAGAAAAGCGACCTCCTTTATTCTTCGAAACGGACCGTACTCGCCTCAGGACCGCTGGGAGGAGATCGGTGGATACATTCCCAGTACTCTTGCAGCACAGGTCGCCGCTCTCTGGACATCTGGCGCCTGGCTCCGGTCTGACCTCATCCTCGGTACTGCTCGGCAATGGGACGGTGAGATCGAAAGATGGACTTCAGCTCCCGTAGGCAGCCCCTACGGGGCCTCCTATTATATGCGCTCTTCGCCCTCAGGCTCGCCTTCACTCGATGAGATCCTCAACCTCGCCAACGGTGCTGGCCCGGCCCGCGCCAACGAAATCATTGATGGAGGCTTCCTCGAACTGGTACGTTTGGGGATCCGCTCTCCTTTTCATGGACACGTGCAACGTACCCTCACCATCTACGATGAAGTCGCGCCTGAAGTCACAGCTCCCTCTGACGTCCAGGTTCAGGGAGCTCACGCAACTGCTCACCGGAGATACAATCGAGATTTCTACGGTGAAAACCGTGTCGGTGGCTTTTGGCCGCTTCTCGCTGGAGAGCGTGGAATGTTCGCACTCATTCAGGGAGATATTCCTCGCGCCAAGGCACAACTGAATCTCATGATGGCCCAAGCTCTCCCGTCCGGGATGATTCCTGAACAGACAGAAACTGCTTTGAGTTCAACCTGGATTCCTTCCGGGGTTGCATGTCCACTTGCATGGGCGCATGCTGAAGCCCTGATTCTTGCTCGAAGCATTCAAGAGGGAACCCCGTTTGATCAGCCCGAATTCTCCCACAAAAAAGCACACTTCGAGTCCTTCGCGAAGTAATCCACTCTCAGGACAAGATCGAATCGAACTCAAACGGAGTTTTTTTCTGATTGGAGTCTACGCTGCGTGGTGCTGGTTTTTTCGGCTGGGGTCACTCACCTGGATAACAGGCGCCCTTCGGGTGGATCAAGCAAGGTTACAAGACATCAGTGAGACGTTTTACTTAAATGAGCTCGCATTTACTGGGCTTGGGAGTGCGTTGTTTGTTGTTCTTTGGCGCTCTTTCTCTCCGATTCGGCACCCCACTTACGCTGACTTCCTGAGTCCACACCGAATCGAAAAAGCTTTCCTCCCAGGACTCGTTCGAGGAGCTGCACTCAGTACGACTCTTCTCTTGGTGTTGGCCGCCCTGGGATTCCATCAGGTGATTGGATTTTACCTAGCTTGGGAACAAAGCCCCAGCATCCTTTTGGGCTTTGTCTTCAGGACAATCAGTCTTTTTGCATTGATTTACGCTGAGGAGTTTATTTTTCGGCATCGGCTTCTATCTCACTTTCGAATGCGCTGGGGAGATTCTGTCGCCGTCGTCCTCACTTCGGCTTTTTATTTAGGGATCAAGAACTTGCAGTTTGACCCTGGCGTGCTTCAATCTGCGGCTTTCACGTTGGTCTCGATCATTCTCGCTCGAAGAGTCATCCTGAACAAAGACTTTGCGCAAGGAGCGGGCCTCTATGCCGGCCTCTTACTCGTCATTCATCCCTTAGCCAGCCTTCCGATCTTTGGAAACGAATACCAGGGCTTCTTTTTGATCAAAAGCCAAGGTCTTGAGGGTATTGAGCCAAGCGCTGCTCGCTGGATTTCAGGGGGTGCAGGAGGACCCTTTGGGAGCATCTTTTTTTTGATGATCGTAGGAATTGAAGCTTACTTTCAAGAAAACACAAAATTCTTCACGAACCTCTGGAATGACTGGAGAAAGTCGCGCATCTTGAAATCTGAGAGTTAGAAATTTTTATGTAGAGGATCCACCATGGTCTCAGTCGCCCTTGCTTCCAACATCTCTTCTACTCCAACCTCCCACCTGGGGGTTTGGGATCTCATTCTCCAATCGGGGCTTGTCGCCCAGCTTGTCCTGATGAGTCTCGTTGTGGCCTCCATTTTTTGCTGGGCCATTATTTTTTCTAAAAATCGAAGCATCAAACAAGCGCGTGAACAAAACGAGGAATTTCTTGATCTCTTCTGGCACGGAAAAAACCTAGAAGAGATCTTCACTGTCAGTGAGAAGTTCACAGCCTCCCCTGTGGCATCTGTATTCAAAAGCGGCATTAGGGAGCTCAAAAAGGTAACTTCGAACGACGCTCGAACTTTAGATGAGTACGGCGTGGCGAACATTGAGCGCTCTCTCCTGCGCACAGCAAATACTGAAGTGAACCAACTCGAAAAACACGTTGGACTCCTAGCAACTACCGCCAGTGCTGCACCTTTCGTCGGACTTTTTGGTACTGTATGGGGAATTATGAACTCCTTCCAAAGCATCGGTCTCACTGGAGCCGCCAATCTGGCCGTGGTTGCACCCGGAATCTCTGAGGCGCTCGTTACTACGGCTGCAGGGATTGCAGCGGCAGTCCCTGCAGTGATCGCTTACAATCATTTTGGGCTTCAGGTCCGACGAGTGGCGGTCGACATGGATGTCTTTACTCAGGACTTCTTGAACATCATTCAGCGCAGTGTGATCCAGAACAAGCGAGGATCAGGCACCCCCTTCTCGGACTCTAACTAACCGAACCCTGTTCAAGGGGAAACTCAAAATGGGATTCAGCACTAAGAGCTCCAGCAGTCACTCTCGATCGACTCACACCACCCTTGCAGAAATCAACGTGACGCCACTCGTTGATGTCATGCTCGTGTTGCTCATCGTTTTCATGATCTCTGCTCCGTTAATGCAACAAGGAGTACAAGTCGATCTACCCAAAGCAAACGCAGGAAGCCTAAGCGAGACCCCTGAGCAGCTTGAACTTGTTATCAATCGGCAAAAGCAGATTTTGATTAATGGAAACAAAATTCAACCTGGAAGCCTCCGTGCACGACTCGATGTGATCGTCGGGGTTAAGCCCGATCTAGAAGTGGTCATTCAAGGAGACGAAGGGGTTCCCTACGGCTTCATTGCGCAAGTGATGGCCGAAGTGAAACGCGCAGGGATCAACCGAGTTGGCCTTGCCACTTCTCAGGCAGACCCAAACCTTCAACTTTAGACTCTCGAGCAAGGCCTCGAGCGAGGACCCTATTCTTAACACATGATCCCCTCTGGCTACTCCCCGACGAATTCGACTCGTCCTCCCCAGACTCCGACTCCCATCGAGCGAGAGAACGAGCTACCGCGTGGACTGGTCTACTCGCTCATCGCACACGCAGGGCTCGTCATCCTCGTTATGACAAAAACGCTGATTTTTCCGGGAGACCCAAAACCTCTGATTCCAACCCTCAGGGTAGACCTCGTAGGTCTACCTGATCAACTCAAGGGCGAAAAAGGCAGCACCCCCCTCCCGATCTCCCCCGAAATGACGGAGGCCTTGAAGCAGGCTGAGAACGCTGCTCGCGAAATTAAGCCTAAGCTTCCTCCTGCACCTCCAGAGCAGAGCGCCTTGACTGAGGTCCCTAAAAAAGACGAAATGCTCGTCAAGCCAACGCTCGCCGCGCCTCCCACTACTCCTTTGAATGCAAAACAGCGGCAAAAAAAAATGAGCTCAGCCGTACAACGCCTCAAGGCACTGGAGGGGATTCGCTCCGAACTTTCTGATTCCTCGCAAACCGCTCAATCGAAGACGTTACTAAAAGGCAATCAGATCTCCAAAGGTAACTCCGCCAGCGGCGAGTTCACCGAAAATCCTGAAAGTGGTTACCTTGAATCACTCCGCGATCGCCTGGCTGACCACTGGGAGCTACCCGTTTGGTTATCGAGACAAAAACTCTCCGCACAAACCCGGGTTTGGATTGATCGACGTGGAAAGTTAATTCGTTTTGAGTTTCAGAAAACCTCGGGCAACACTCAATTTGACGAAGCAGTGAAGAGGACGATCGTTGCGAGTCAACCACTCCCAGCCCCTCCTCGCGAGCTTTCTTCTCAATTGGAAAACGCGGGTGTACTCGTTGGTTTTCCTCTCTGAACCCACGAGTTTCCCCGCCCCTTGAAAGGAAATCCGACCCTATGTCTGGGAAAAAACTGCCTTTAAAACCTGTCATTGCCCTCATTTTGACCGCGGTTTTCCTTCATGCCCAACCCGTCCAAACCCAATACATTTCGGTCGGAGAGGCGAAGGCCCGAAAAAGCATCATTGCTCTTCCAGAAATCCGACTCACTTCTCCATCGATCGCCCCTTCAGCCAAAAAGATCTTAGACACTCTAGAGGGAGACCTCACCTTTACCGATCTCTTCAAAATCATGGGCAAAGCGGCTTACGTGGAAAACACTGCGAGCGCGGGAATTGAGCCCGGCACCTTTAAGATGACCGACTGGAGCAGCATCGGGACCGACTTCTTGGTCAAGACTGCGCTCACACTCGAACAGAATGCACTCACCCTTACTGCATTTGTCTACGAGACGAAGACCGCGAAGGAAGTTTTCCGCAAAAATTACGTTGGAGTTCCTGCAGATACAAAGGCACTCGCTCACGCGCTGGCTACTGATATCGTCAAGAGCCTGACCGGTCAGGATAGCGTTTTTTTCTCAAAAATCGCGATGATTTGCGATCGAGGAGGCTCCAACAAAGAGGTCTACCTCATGGACTTTGATGGCTCAAACGTCAAACAATTGACCCAGCATCGTTCCATCGTCCTAAGCCCGTCATGGAATAAGGATGGCTCAAAGTTGGCGTACTCAGTCTACACGCGTCGAAGCAACAATCTACGAAACATCGATCTCTTTGAGTTCGACTTCCGCACCGAAAAAATTCGAGTCCTCTCCAATCGTCTCGGCGGAAACATTGGGGCATCCTACTCCCCCGTGAGCGAGGAGATCGCATTAACGATGAGCTTCACGGGTAACTCCGAGATCTTTAGCTTCGCTCCTAGCACAGGACAAGTCACCCGCCTTACCCGATCCTTTGGAACTAATGTGGATCCCAGCTGGAGTCCTGACGGAAAGAAAATTCTCTTTGTCTCGGATCGCACGGGCGTACCGATGGTATTTAACATGAATGCCGATGGCAGTGACGTCAAACGGCTCACCTTTGCAGGCCGCTACAACGCGAGCCCGAACTGGTCACCCAAAGGGGATAAGATCGTATTCTCGGGTTGGATTGACGGCCGCTTTGACATCTTCACCATGAATCCAGACGGCACCCTCATTGAAAGGCTCACTAAGCAGGTCGGCAATAACGAGGATCCTTCTTTCAGCCCAGATGGAAACTTCATCGTCTTCAGCTCCAACAGAACAAGCCAAAAAAATATCTACGTAATGAATACCAACGGAAGTTTTGTTCGACGACTCACCTATGGGCTTGGAAACTGCGTGACCCCACGGTGGGCCAATCTAGCTCGCTGATCTCAGAAGGTTTTTCTTTTCCCTGACCTGTGTCTTGACTACTCCCTCAACGGCAGCCGACGCACCTGGGTCGGGAATTTCTCACTTATCGAAACGGGTCTTTTTTCTTAAGCTCCGGTAGAGCCCTTACCATTCGTGATTTTCTAAACAGGAGTAAAATCATGCCTTCGGAGACCCATACTCACCACGCAACACTTGGCACACCCGGGGGATTCGCTGTCACCCGGAGTGACGAAATCCAGGAGAGGCTGCGAAAGCAGTACCTTCTTCGCTTGGGACAAAAAATGCGGCGCTTACGTAAGGAATTAGTCGACCGGAACTGGCCCACACTGCGCACAGAGTGTAGACAACTTCGAGGCAGCGGCGAGTCCTTTGGATTTCCTGAGCTGACTGAACTTGCGGTCCGAGCCGAAACTCTCATTCCAGAGGGAGAACGATCCAGAGCGAAGGGAATTCCCGAAGCGAGAGATGCAGTGGAAACATTGATCATCAAAATTGATCGAATTCTCATCGAGAACACCCCCGAGAATGATCACCCATAAATTGAAAACACAGTGGAAGACTCGAATTTCGAAAGCTCGACAAGTTTCACTCTTCAGTCCATGCTAAGGGCATGACTTTGTCGGATTCGCAAAAGCTCCCTGCAGCTTCTCAACACACTCCCAACCCAGTGCCCACTGCTCACACCATTATCGTGGGCGCACAGTGGGGGGATGAAGGCAAAGGTAAAGTGGTCGACCACTTGAGCCAGAGCGCCCATCTCATCGTTCGCTATCAAGGGGGCAATAATGCTGGGCACACCCTTGTGGTCGCAGGAAAAAAGACAGTACTCCACCTGATCCCAAGCGGAATCCTTCATGCAGATAAACGCTGCCTCATCGGAAATGGAGTGGTGTTGGATCCATGGGTGTTTTTTGAAGAAGTAAACGAGCTCATTGAAGCGGGAGTTCTTACACATGAGAGTGCCCCCAGAAGAATCAAAGTGTCCGATCGAGCTACGGTCATTCTTCCTTATCATCGACAGCTGGATCAGCTACGCGAGGCACACGCCGAAAAAAAATCTCACCTCTCTCAGACCGCATCGAAAATTGGAACCACTGGTAGAGGAATCGGTCCGGCATATGAAGATCGGACCGCTCGCCGTGCAATCTTGGTGAATGACCTTTTAAGACCAGAACTCTTGAAGGCAAAACTCGAACGGGCACTCGAAGAAAAGAATGTCTTGTTCACTTCTCTCTATGGCGTCGCTCCTGTCCAAGTCGACTCGCTGCTCTCCTCACTCTTAGAAATGGGTGACCGACTCAAGCCGTTTATTTGTGATACACGTCTCGAACTCAGACATGCTCACCAGAGGAACCAAAAAATCCTTTTTGAAGGAGCCCAAGGAACTTTGTTGGATGTTGATCACGGCACCTACCCTTACGTGACTTCGTCAAATACAGTAGCCGCAGGTGCAAGCACAGGAACAGGCTCAGGACTCGATATCCCCACCCGAGTCATCGGGATTGTGAAAGCCTATACGACTCGAGTAGGAACCGGACCTTTCCCAACCGAGATCGAGCACACCCTACCGGACCTCGCAAATCAGCTAAGAAATAAAGGTAAGGAGTTTGGCGCAACCACGGGTCGAACCCGAAGAATCGGCTGGCTCGACCTGGTTGCGCTAAAATACGCGGTCGAAGTAAACGGAATCCAAGGTATTGCACTCATGAAATCGGATGTTCTCGACGGTCTCGATGAAATTCAATTTTGTACGCACTACGAATTGCAAGAAGCGGGATCGATTCGAAAGTTAGATGACTTTCCGAGCTCACTCGAGGATCTAGAACGAGTATCCCCTGTCTATCAAAAGCTCCCGGGCTGGGAGACACTCGCCACGCAAACAAGCGCCGCGCATACAGCTCCGCTCAGATGGAACGATCTTCCGCAGACCTTCCGAGAGTACGTTCAGATGATTGAATCGGCGCTGAGTATTCCAGTCGTGATGATTAGCTATGGACCAGGTAGAGAAGAGACGCTCGTCCGACATCCTGATTTTTTTTAACCCAGACCCCCAAAAAGACATTGCAGAGCCAGAATACCTCTGATAGCAAAGCCTCACTTCGCAAGTCGGTGAGTCATTAGCTCAGTTGGTAGAGCATCACACTTTTAATGTGAGGGTCGATGGTTCGAGCCCATCATGACTCACCATTTTGTGAACCCCCCCCCCGCCTTCCTCTTTTCTTTTTAGACGATTCAGTCAAACTCTCCTTTGTATTTACATCTAGTTTGTTGATCGAAGGATTCGTCATGGAACTTCTTCACGTTCAGGATTTGTCGGCGATTGGATTTCTCGTTTTTCTGGAGGGAATTCTATCGATCGATAACGCCTTAGTCTTGGCTATGCTGGCTCGGGGTCTTGAACCCAAGCTTCAGCGCAAAGCTCTGACTTACGGGCTTATTGGTGCAGTGGTGTTCCGGTTCGCCTCTCTCTTTATCGTCTCACATCTCATGCAATGGACTTGGGTGAAGTTTGTAGGGGGTGCCTACCTTCTTTTCATCGCGATCAAACACTTCATCAAGGGCGAACAATCTCACGAGGACCAAGAAACTGCGGCTCGTGGATTTTGGAAAACCGTAGTGGTGATCGAGCTTACGGATGTCGCATTCGCTGTTGACTCTATTTTGGCGGCTGTCGCTGTTTCGGATAAATTTATCGTCGTCTTTATCGGGGGCGTGCTGGGAATCATCATGATGCGATTTGCGGCATCGGTGTTTCTCAAATTGCTTCAGCGTTTTCCTCGGTTCGAGGCAACCGCTTACCTTTTAGTCATGCTCATTGGAGCAAAACTGGTGATCGATGGGTTCCACTTTGAGAATGTAAACTTCCACGAAGCCTCGTCCCCCGCCTTCTGGATTTTCTGGGGATCCATGTTTCTCACCATTCTGTCGGGCTTCATCCCGCAAACCCGAAATCGTGAAGCCCGTGAAATCGAAAAAGCAGTGGAAGCAGAAGAAAAAACAATCAAGAAGCTCTCTCACTGAGATTCTGACTTCCCGCTGCTGTGTCAGGTTGGCCGCACGGAAACACTGCCACCAGGGCGTTCCCTCGGCTTTTAGACTTAGCCTCGCTCCTGGTAGACAGTGTGGGCCCGTCCGCGTAGTCCAGTCTCCCTCCATGGGCTTCAAGCATCTGCCGGGCGAGAAAAAGCGCCAAACCCAACCCTCCCTTTCCCTCCTGGATAGAAACCCACTCAACCGGCTCGAAAGCTCGCTTGCGATCAAAAGCACTGAGCTGAGGTGACTGATCCTCCAATCTCAGAGTCCAACTCGATTGATCGGAAGCAAGAAGTAACGAAAGCTGAATCACTCCACCTGCACTTGAGTGTCGAATCACATGTTGAATCAAGTTGATCACAACCCCCCTGAACCGAAAAGGATCGACCCTCCCCCAGGCCTCCTCAGGCACTTCCAAGATGATCACAGAGCCGCTCTCCTCCGCCATCGATAGGAGCGAACGATCTACACTTTCTCGAAGAACCTGAGCGAGGTTAGTCCAAACCGGGGTGACACGAAACTTCCCAGCCTGAATGAGCGAGAGGTCAGTCAAATCTTGGACTTGTCGGTTCATTCGGAGCAACTGCTGCTCAGCGTAGTCAAAGTAAGAACGCATCCGCAATAACTGTACTCCCAGCGCACTGGCGGCAGCCTGCTGCTGAACCTCTTGAAGCAGCTTGGTTTCTAATTGTGAAACGCCTAACAGAGCGGTCAATGGAGCTCTTAGCTCATGCACTACCCATGCTAGGTACCGATCGCGAAGTAAAAGCTGCCTTCGACACTCCTGAACTTCAGCTTCTAATCCAACATCCGCCATCCTTACCAAACACAAGCAAGATTCGGACAATCTCCTGCCACTCGGCCAGCAGCTGTCAAAAAAATGTTAAAGTATCCTAAAGTCTCTTGAGGTGGTCGGTTCCAAAACCGAAATCCCTATCGGAGATCTAAAAATGAAAGCTGATGATCACGGACAATCCTCCCTCGCTTCTTCTCCGTCTCCTCAAATACCACCCCAGGACGAAGACAATGAGAGCAAGCAAGCGAGAAGAGCCCTCCTCCTAGGGTTCATCATCGGAGTTGCCCTAGCGGCGTATACGTCCAAGATAGCCCCCACTCCTCTGGTCACTCGAAAACTGGAAAGCCCGAACCGCCTTCCGGCAGAAGCCAAAGTTCAAGGCCTATCGCCCAGCTTACAATCCCAGTAACTGGCGAACCCTCCCAGCTAAGTCATCCGCACTGAACGGCTTAACGACATAATCATCTACCCCTGATCCCCATGCATCGGTCAGAGAAGAATGTGCGCTTTGTGCGGTCACCATGATGAACCTCAGTTGCGCATAACTCGGCTCACTACGAATCACTCTCAGAAGATCGGAGCCAGACATCCCAGGCATATTCAAATCTGCGATCACCAAATCATAAGGGGACATACTTCTAGAGCGAGCTGCCTCCCGAATCATTTCCAAAGCAGTCTCTGCGTCTTCAGCTTCGTCTATATCTGTAAAACCCTGACCGTCGAGCATCCCTCGAAGGATCGTTCGCACTGTAGGCATATCATCCACCACTAGGATTCGAATCTTTTCCAAGGCTCTTCCTTTCACAGCAAACTCCCGTATCCTGAGAGAAGTTTACCGCAATTTCTTCATTCTCCGATTCGTCTCCGAGGAATCATGAAAAAAAAGATTTGGCTCTTGCAACTCCCCGTCATCATCCTGACGGTCGTACTTTTTTGGGTCATCAAACTGGGAACAGACGGGGACCTCAAGCATCCTTTCCTAAAAGACCAAGTCTTTGAAAGTCTGCGGTCCTTTCAAGGACTCGTCACCAATGTCAAGTTTGCAGCACGCGGACCTCAGCCGCGTCGCAACAAAGTGGTTGTGGTCGAGGTAGATGGCAAGTCGCTTCAGGAGCGGGGCCGGTGGCCTTGGCACCGAGATATTACAGCACTACTGATTGACCGAATCTTCGAGGCAGGAGCCAAAGTCGTTGGACTCGATATGGTCTTTTCGGAGCCCGATCAGCGGGTCTCACCTGAGCTGCGTTCTGTCCTCGAGGCATTCAAACTCCAACACCTCGCGGATGAGTTTGAAACCGATCGGCTACTCGTTCAAACGATTCAACGAAATCACGAAAAACTGGTCCTGGGTTGGGCTACAGAAGAGTTCTGCATTCCAAACTCATCCGATGCATCCATGTGTCCCGTAGGCGACCAGGAAGCGGTTGAACCCCTTCCACCCCACTACGAGCGATTCGGAGTGGAGCAGAAGGGTCCAGAAATCCGCCCCTATCTGGATGAGCCAAAACTTCCCATCGTAACTCTCCTTAATTTTTTGGCAAACACGGAAGAGTTCACAGCGCCCGCGTCTGCCACAGGCTATTTCCAGGCGTTTCCGGATCCTGACGGTTACATCCGTCGTGCCGCGATGGTCATGACAGGACGAGGAAAAGTCTTCCCCGCTTTGTCACTCAAAATGGCGGAACTCGGGCTAGACGAAAAACTAGAAATTCATGTGTCTCAAGATTACGACGCCGAAAAAATTCTGTTCGCAAAAAGCCAACGAGTCATTCCTACGAGTCCGCAAGGGGCCATGGAAATCAACTTTCGCGGGCCTAGCTTCTCATTCCCATTTCTCAATGCCACCGATCTCATCGGAACTGATGAAACCCATCCCACAATTCACGTCGTCCATGGAAATGAATCAATCGATCTACCCCGAGCTGAGGCACTCGAATACCTCAAAGATGCCTATGTTATCATTGGGGTTACTGCACTCGGGGTATTCGACTTACGTCCTATGCCTTTTGACCATATGGCGTTCGGAGTAGAGGGCCATGCTCATATCCTTGATAACCTGCTTTCGGGGGACATGTTCGACATACGAGCCACAAACAGCCTGTGGATACTCGCTATCGTCTCCATTGGGGCGTTTATTTTTGCCTATTCCATCCAAAGACTTGAGTCGGTACCAGGACTCCTCGTGTTCCTTGGATCAATGGGAGCGTTTATTTACATAGACCTCAAAGTCTTGTTCGAGCATCAAATTAACTGGAATACCAGCCTGGTTTATAGCGAGTTTCTTGTCATCTTTGGCTCTACCCTAGCGGTAAAGTATGTGCTCGAAGAACGAAACAAGAAGTTCATTCGTGGAGCATTCTCCAAATCTGTCGCACCTGCCATTGTCGATAGCATTCTCAAGGACCCCAGCAAACTTACCGTAGGGGGTATCAAAAGAGAAATGACGATTCTCTTCTCTGACATTCGAAGCTTCACATCTTTCTCAGAGCAAATGGACGCAAAAGCGCTCGCAAACTTCTTGAATGATTATCTTGGGATCATGACTGAGTTAGTTTTTGAAAATGAAGGAACCTTGGACAAATACATTGGCGATGCCGTGATGGCTTTTTGGGGAGCACCTCTCGATCAGCCTCAGCATGCCTTTAATGCATGCAAGTCTGCGATTCGAATGCAGCAGACGCTCGATCAACATCGAGAGCGTTTTGCAAACCAGTACAAAGTGCCGGTCAACATCGGGATCGGTATCAATACCGGTGCCGTCACCGTCGGAAACCTCGGTTCAGAAAGGATTTTCGAATATACGGTGATCGGAGACCATGTAAACCTCGCCTCACGTTTAGAAGGCCTAACCAAATCCTATGGTGCAGGGATTCTTACCACCCGCTTCACTTTTGATCTGATTCAACAAGCTGGATCACCCTTCCCACCCCATCGAGTCCTCGACTTCGTGAAAGTAAAAGGAAAAAAGAAAGCAGTAGAAATCATCCAAATCTTCCATAAACCCGTGTCGGAAGAGGGTCTAGCTGCCTTTGAAAAAGCACGACAATTGTATCTTGCTCAAAAATGGGACGAGGCAATTACGGCTTTTGAGGTTGCCAGTCAAGTGATCGGGGACCCCGTCGGTAACGAAACGACCGATCCCACCTCCGTCATCTTCATCGAGCGCTGCCAGGAATTTAAGAAAGCCCCTCCTTCTTCCGATTGGGATGGAAGCTGGGAAATGCACAGCAAGTAATTCATCACGGACGCCAAAAAAATGTCGACTGCCCCTCAAACGCAAAGTGCTTCAAATGCACCCCAAGTCCGAAAGTTGAAGAAAGGCGAATTACTTTTCTCCGAAGGAGAAGGTTCGCGCTCAATGTACTTTTTGAAGACGGGAATGATCCGCATCTTCAAAAAAAAGGGGGATGCGTATATCGAAATCGATACCATTCGTGCTGGCCAGGTACTGGGTGAACTCGCTTTTCTGGATGGAAATCCACGTTCAGCCTCGGGCGAAGCACTCACCGATTGCGAACTGATGGAGATTTCTGGACCCATCTTTCAGCAGGTCCTTACGAGTATGCCTGAGTGGCTGAAGATCCTGTTGCGAACTGTGGTCGGCAGACTTCGCACAGCTGGAACGCGAATTAGGCAACTCGAAGCGGCGTCCGTAGCCGTCGACTACTCGGACAAAACGGGCAAAAGAGGGTCCACTTACACTTACCTCCCTCCCGTTGATGCGATGAAGGTCATGACTTCCATTCTACTGGCAGCTTCACGTTACGGAAAGACCATGGGTAATGGGGTGCAGTTCAAACACTTCACGGTCAACAAGTTTGCTTGCCAGGTGATGCAAGTACCAAGTGCTAAGCTCATCTCTTGTATTGATCTGCTGATTGAACTCGGTGCGATTGAAGTCGTGAATGACGATGTTCTCAAACTGACTCATGCCGACTACATCGATCAAGTGATCACTTACGTGAATGATGAGAACATACTGGAGCAAAGCAAACGACACGATATCAGCGTAAAAGCGTTTGCGATAATGGGATACATTAGCAAAAATATTGAGCTTTTTCCTGCTCAAGAGGATGGCACTGCTGAGATCAATCTTGCTCAGATTAGAAAGCTCGAAGCTGCCAATAATGGCGGCAAAGAACCCTTTAGATTAGACGAAATCGGGGAGCTCGTGAAGGTAGGCTACATGACTAATGTCAGCCTCAAATCCTCTGATAAAGCGGTGTCGACCATCCAGAGAGAGTCATTTTTGAAAGCCTTTCAAAATCAAAGGTTCATTATGGCACTCAATGCTTTAAATCAGGAAAAAAGAAAGTAAGTAAGCCTCAGTGAGAAGTGAGATTTGAGATGACGTAGCCTTCGATCAACTTCTTGGCCTTCAGACGTTTCCCCTCTTCTTCTGCCTGGTTCTTCGAAGAAAAGTCGCCGACATAAACTCGATACCAAGTCCCACGTCCATCGAGCTCCACAGACTTCATCGAGGCAGTCAATCCCTCAGCCCTTAAGGCAGCAATTCGTTCACGGGCTTCTTTCATGACAGGAAAGGAACCAATCTGAAGTGCGAACTTTATTCCATCCGCAGAGGGAACGGTTGGAGCTGGAGTCTCGTGTGGAATGGGTGCCTTTGCATGAGCGGGACTTCCCTTGGGCTCTTTTGCTAATCGAGCTTTGGGTGTCGTCGCTCCAGCATTGGGAGATTTAGTCTCTGTAGGAAGGTCTACCTGTCTGGGCGAGTCCAACCGGATGCCCGTTCGCGAAACCTCATGTTCAAGTGCCTCAGCCAGCGACAAATCGCCCACCTCTTTGGCTCCCCGTGCCTGCTCAGAGAACTCAATTTTGCTCGGGACCTTATCGGCCACCATTCCTGAATGATCGACCGGATCATGATTTCCATCAGCATGCTGACTGCCGTGGGAACCATGGGAGCTAACTGGAGATCCCACTTTTTTTCCGTAGTGAATGCCGAGCGTAAACGTAAAGAGAAGGCCGATCATCGATGTGATTCCGAGTAACCACACCTCTCTTTTTTCCATGATGAAAAGGTTCGTCTTGGATTTCATGTGCGTGAAGCCTTCCCTGAACCTTGATTCTATCTTCATTGGACAAAAACGCACCTTCAAAATGGAGTCCATGATCTGAACATCGAGTCCGATTTGAGGACCCGGCCATAGATCCAAAATAAGATTATAGCGTCAGGAGGTTGGCACACTTCCTTCATACTTATGCGTGATCGCAGTCGATTAAACGCACTGAAAGAAGAGAACGATTATGAAAACCCCCAGACTCCCTTATAAACCTCACGCGAACCATTTAGGCCAGGGCCTCACCGAATACCTAACGCTTCTCCTGCTCGTAGCCCTACTCTCTGTGGCTGCTACAAGAAGCTTGGGAAAAACAATTCGAACGAAAATCAAATCCGCACGTAATCAAATCCATCGGGAAGTCACCTCCAGGGACTCTCGCCCTGATCGATCATCCTGGCTAGATCATCGAGATCCCGAAGACGAAGCAGGGCAAGATGAAGAGACCACTGAATAAGGAGGCACAAGCACTGACGGAGTTTAGTCTAGTCATGTGTGTCTTCCTACTTGCCATAGGTGCCTCCATTTCTTTGATCCAAACGGAGTATAGAACTTGGAAGTGCAAGCGGTCCGAATTTTGGACTGAACGCATCCGCTTAGAGCAGGGATGGCATGATCATGGAGCGATCAGTTCGAGAACATGTATCCCACATCTGCGGCTCCTGCCGCTCGAGACACTTCTGGAGTGACTTAATTCAAAATGAAGACTCCAATTGATCCGTTTAGGTTTTCAAAGTGTATGCAAAACACTTCCCTCAATCTCATACGAAACCCCCGAGGGGCAGTGCTCATCGCGATTCCACTAATTGCACCACCGATATTGTTAGTGACCCTGACTCTCATAAAAATGCTCCACACCCACACTGGTCTTGTTCGAAAGCAACAGAAATTGGATCAACAAGTCGTCAAAACCATCTCGGGACTCAGAGACCAACTCTACCAGCTGATTGCTATCAATCAGCGGATCCGCAACCTCCGACAGATTCGAATGGCCGGTTGGATCACACCAGAGTTGAATGCGGCACTCCTGCTCGAAATGCAGACCGAGAGGGTCCTCCAGGACGGAATCTTGCTCTCAATTCAAATCACACCTGGTGTAACTCGTACCCCGGATACTCATCGTGAACCTGACGATGTTTTGGGACCCCAGATCCTCACCTCAGTATCGATGTACGAGGCTAAAATTAACGTAGAGATCCAAGATCCGCCTGTAATTAGTGCAGGAGAACTTCATTATGAAAAACCAGTGGAGAGTCGCGAGAATCTTAACCCTGAAGCGTTATTGGAACCGTCTCACTGGCGAGCCCGATGGAGTCCCCCAGTTCGGGCAAAACGTCATTTCCCAATCTTTGGAGAACCATCATGACTTGGCGAGCTCGAGACGCGATCCTTCACGATCGGCGTGGACAGGTACTGATCGAAGCGCTGGTCACCTGGATCACTCTGTCATGCATTCTTCTGGGAACTTGGAAACTCTTTCGGCATCAGCTCAACCAACTCGAGTTCCTCGAACAAAAGTTTCACTCTTTTCAAAAATAAAGCAGCTGTCCGACTCGATTCCACCTCTGAGTAAGCAACTCGGAGGACTTTCCCGGGCATTCCTCTTGGGGTCTTTTGCATTGGGTGGAGGGGCTTACCTCGACACCCGAGCGCACCAGACAGCCGAAAAGAAATGGCTCAGTCACTCATCACCTGATCCCATCCTCGTCGAGCAGGTCCTTAGGGGCTGTGATTATCAAACGATCCACAGCGAGCCCATCCGTGAGCAAGTTCGCCTGAAAGCGATGAGGGGATTCCCCAATTTATCCACATTTTGGATTTTAAGGTCGAGTCATCGCGGCGCTCCTCAGGCAATTCTCTGGTTTACGGGAGCTTCGAGCGAATGGCCCAACCCGCCCCCACCGCATCTCTTCGTTCATCAACAAAACCTAAAAAAGGCTCATGATTTCAACCAGAAACAAGCCATTACCCTGGGGTCGGGAACCTGGGAGGAGGCTGGGCTCTCGTGGGCCGGACTCACACGGATCCTGGCCTCCTGTACTTTCCCGGTTGAGCAGCACACCCCACCTCAACAGAATCCGAGTACTCCGCCTCCCATCCAGACTCCGCGGGAACCCTCCCTTCGCGACCCCAGAGAGATTGATTTTTGATGGTTTCCGCCGCACAGCCGCATTGACTGCCCCGTTCACCCCGAGTAAGACGCGTAGCGTGAAAACAAATACTATTTTGACGGTAGGTTCCCTCGCTTTTGACACAGTTGAGACCCCAGCAGGCCGTGCTGAAAAGGTTCTCGGAGGATCAGTGAATTATTTTTCCACTGCCGCCTCTTTCTACACCAACGTAGATATCGTCGGAGTTGTGGGGAACGACTTCCCTCAAACTCACCTCGAGTGGCTGTCCCAACGAGGGATTGATGTCTCGGGTGTCCAGCGTGTCGCTGGGGAGACCTTTCACTGGGTGGGCTCGTACGACAAAAACCTGAACGAAGCGAAAACCCTGTCCACACAGTTGAACGTGTTTGAACACTTCAATCCGCAACTCCTTGAGCGCCACAGAAGGGCTCCATACGTTTTTTTGGCAAACATTGATCCCGTCCTCCAACAAAGTGTTTTGAACCAAGTGAGTCAGCCTCAATTGGTCGCGTGCGACAGCATGAACTTCTGGATCACCGGGAAACCTGCTGAACTTCGTCAGACCCTTAAGCGGGTTGATATTCTTTCGGTCAATGAAGGCGAAGCGACTCTTCTGTCGGGCGAGAAGAACATGGCTCGGGCTGCCGCCTTCATTCGGACGCTTGGACCATCCGTTGTGATCATCAAGCGCGGCGAGTACGGTGCGATGCTCTTTACCGAACGCAATGTGTTCCTTGCTCCTGCTTTCCCGGTGGACACCGTCGTGGATCCAACGGGCGCAGGCGACAGCTTTGCTGGGGCATTTGTTGGATTCCTTGCTGAGCAAGGCGTTAACCGTGAAATGATCCACTCCGATCCAGAGCGTTTTGACCAGATTTTGCGTCGTGGTGTTCTTGCGGGTTGTGTGATGGCAAGCTTCACTGTGGAAGACTTCAGTCTTCATCGCTTGATGCGCCTTGAATCCAAGGAACTCGTTGAGCGCCAAAAGCAGCTTTTGAGCATGATCTCGGTCGGTTAATTCGACCCAATCCGATTCTGAGTAGTTGAAGGAACGGCGAACCTTGTTTTCAGGTTCGCCGTTTTTTTTTGATTGAAAAAACTCACATAAAGAATGCCCACTTCACGAATTGATCATGCAGCAGGATTTGTAGTGCTAATGAGAGCGGAATAACCACCCAATAGAGAACGGGTTCGGAAACTTTCAAAGCACCCATAGCAAAAAAACTGGGAAGCACGACCAGGAATCGTAAACCGCTTCGCCAAAGTACGAGTGAACCCAAGAGATTCAATACTCCAAACCAACTCTCGGAACGGAGAACGGGTACCTTGAGAGCACTGTAGACACTTACTCCAAGCCCGATGAAAATCGAAATCGAGCCAGAAAATCGAACCCAAAAATCGGGGCTCCCCCAGTAATCCGCTCTCTCCAGGGCCCGGATCCACCAGAGAAAACTCTGTAACCCCTCCGAGCCAGCCCAACCCGGAACCATCTGGCTTCGCACGAAAATCAAGGGATCTCCCCACTCCACTTGGTTCCAAAGCATCACCATTCCTAATCCCAAAAGTGGCCCCAATGTGAACCAAACCCGTCTCCTAAAAAAAACGCCCAACCCCTCTGATAACTGAAGATGAGTCAAACTCAACGAGAGCATGACCCCCATCACTCGAGTCGTCCCTGCAATCAATCCCCCAAGAAGAGTTCCCCACAAGCGACCTCTATGAGCAAAGAGAAAGCTCATTGCGACTGCAGCGAGAAAAAGACCTTCCGTGTAGATATGTCCCAGAATGAACGCCGATGGAAAAGAAAGCAGGATCAAAACAGTCTTTCGTGCAGATCGCTCGTTCATTCGGTCCTTTGCCCAACAAAATACAAGGAGCACAGCCAACAGAAAACAGAGCTCTTTGACAAGAATTCCGGACCAAAATAGATCGCCGACCCATTGATCAACCATCCGAATCAACATCGGGAAGGCAGGAAAAAAAGCAGTATCCCGTTGGCCCGACTCAGACGCAAGATTCGTGAATCCATCTCGTGCGATCGAGAGGTACCAATTTGCATCCCAAATGAGATGCCCCTGATGAAATCCACTCAGACGAGCTTCGTTCTCCCACCCTCGTAGCGTAAATTGAGGACTCGGCAGATCAGACACAGCGAGCCCAAGCAGAGCGGTGAATAAAACTCGATGTACCGCCCAAAAGATGAGAGGGAAGCGAAGCGATTTCATAAAAAAATTGGACCATCTCTTCGAGATTTCTCCAAAAGCAATTTCATGAATTCTTTGTCCCGAATTACAATCTTTGGGTGAACTCACACTCTATTTTACCGATTAGGCCTGTACACCTCGCCCTCCCCTTGATTCATCCTGTTGAAGCCCCAAGGGTCGATGTTCGAGCAGCCTTTGGTCTTCCCTCCCTCGAGTCTCTACAGATTCAGTTCGAAGTGCGCAAACTCCCTTCGAGTTCTCAAGATTCCTGGAGCTTACATCCTGCAACAGATACTCAGAATCCCTGTTGGGAACTCTGGGAGTATGATGTGGTTGAGCTTTTTCTCGCTGCCCCTGACTTTAACAGCGAGCATTGTCCCCACTACTTCGAATTTCAAATAGCCCCTGATGGGAAATATTTTGAATTAGAAATTCATGAACCCAGAAAGAGGACTAACCGAAATTTTCGTTCAGGTTGTCAGATCCGAACACTCGAGCTCACCCCCAATCACTGGAGAGCAGAGTTAACACTGGATCTCACTCGACTCGGTTACTCTGACCAGAGTGAAACTCTCCTTCAGCAATTACAGGGCGGACTTTTTGCAGCACTGGGACCCACTTCAAACCGACACTACTACGCCGCATTCTTGCCAATTCAAGATCAAGCTGACTTTCATTTACCTAAGTTCTTTGAACAGCTCATTCCTCACTCTCCCGCTGTCACGCCTATTTCTGCCGAAACAGCTGTCGACACCCTCCTCGATCTACAAACGGTTACGGAGGGTCAACGTTCTGCGACACCGCTGATCGATGTTCGATCGGAGGGAGAAGCGACAATCACCGGCTTTGAAGGGACTCCCTGTTTCCCTCTCCTAAACAATCAAGAGCGTCATGAAATTGGCACCTGCTATAAAGCGCATGGCCAACAAGCCGCAATTCAGCTGGGACATCGACTCGTTGAGCCGGTTCGCGAACGGCGTGTGTA
>Ga0169931_10002082_pt1 | contig 32885 bp, 25 predicted proteins | sample Kivu_15m_20L_FD_129675 | JGI IMG/M metagenome (GOLD analysis project Ga0169931, IMG submission 129675) | Freshwater microbial communities from Lake Kivu, Western Province, Rwanda to study Microbial Dark Matter (Phase II) - Kivu_15m_20L... | ecosystem: Environmental > Aquatic > Freshwater > Lake...
GCCTGCGTCGCAGTCTCGCCGCGCCCCCCTCATCGATCGCGCTGGCCATGGATTTCCTTCACGACTCGACTTCGCAAGCCCCGTCTGTCTCGCTCGATTCCTCCGCTTCCGTCGCTCTCGCCGGGTGCCACGTCCCGCGCATGCTCGCGGTCGCGCGCAGCATCTTGGGCTGCGAGCACCTCGCCTGGGATGCCGTGCAGGAGGCGCTGATGTGCCTGTGGCACGAACGCCACGCCCCGCACGACCTGTGCGGCTGGCTCGTGCGCACCACGGTGCACAAGAGCCTGCACCAAGTCCGCAGCCGTTCCCGCCGCGTGCGCCACGAGCTCCTGGCGGCCGGAGCACACGAGCTCGACTTCGGTTCGGACCCTGCCGAGCTCGCGGCGCGCACGGACCTCGCGCGCACGATCCTCGCGGCGATCGAGCAGCTCCCGCGCTCCTTCCGCGAACCCTTCGCCCTGCGCGAGCTGGACGGCCTCGACTACGCCGAGATCGCCGCGCACCTCGCGCTCGCCCCCGGCACCGTGCGCTCGCGCATCCACCGCGCCAAGGCCCTGCTCCGCACCTCGCTGGCCGAGCTCCTGCACGACCCGGCCCTGTGCGCCCTGTGCCAAGACGACCCAGCACACCCTCGCGGCTGAAGTTCAGGTCGTTTGGGGGAACCAGCTTTCGACGATCGGCGATCTTCCGTAGCTGCGGATGGTCTCCGTTCGCGGTTCCGTCCTGTGTTGGAAGAGCCGGGATGGAGGGCGCGGGGGATTCGCATCCCCCGCGCCCTGCTTTTCTCGGGAACTGAGCGCGGCGGGAACTTCGCTGCATCGAGCGGCGATCCTTCTTGTCTGCGCGGCGAGCTCTTCCCCCTTGCGCGGCCAAGACTCGTTTCACAAACCTCGGACATCGTCGCCTATGCAGCGTCAACCCAGACTCCTCAGTTCGGCCTCCATTGCCCTTTCCTGCTCGCTTCTTGCCGCTCCCTCCTTCGCTCAGTCCGGTGCGCCTGAGGGACTCGCTGGACTGGAGATCAGCTTCTACGCGGATCCTGTGCTCGACGTCGTCTTCCGCTGTTCGGACACCGACCTCAACGGCAACTACAACCAGACCGGCGAGACGGTCGCTCTGTACGCGGATCAGGTCTCAGCACCACGTGTGGCGTTCATCGAGCTCGACGAGCCGTCCCACATCACAGTTTCGCCCGATGACACCGTGTACGTCGCCGACTCGGCGCGTCGGATCGTGCTGGCGCTGAACGACCGCAATGAGGACGGCAGCGCCAACGAAATCGGCGAGCACTGGATTTTCTTCGACGGCACTTTCGGCGGCAACGCCGCAGGCCTCGTGCTGGCTCACGCTTCAGGTATCTCGAATCGCGCTCCGCTCGGGGCTGTGTGGCTCGCTTCCTCGAGCCTTCAGGCCGGGGAGTTCGAACGCGTGCTGCGGCTTGAGGATCGCACGCTCGACCTCGATGCCAACGACGCGAACGAGGCGACTGTGTTCGTCGAGTTCTCGGAACTCGCGCCGGGGGATCGCAACATCGCCGGAGTGCGCGAGGGAGTGGACGGAGCAGTGTACGTGCTCGACACGGGCGCAGCGACGCCAGCGGGCCGCGGCATCTATCGACTCGAGGACCTCGACGGGAGCGGAACCATCGACGCCGCCGGTGAGGTCACGGCGTTCTTCTTGCCGCCCGCGCAGGGCGGTGAGGACTGGGTCGCGCTCGACCAGGACGACGGCGAGAACTGGTATTTGCTCGACCGAGGCAACGGACGCATCTGGCGCGGTCATGACGCGGATGCGAGCGGCTCGATCGACGGGCTCGAGATGCACTCGCTGTGGCAGCTCGGCAGCGGAGTCGACTGGCGCGACATCGGCGTGACCGACGAAGGCGGCATCTTCCTCGGCGTGCTTGGAGCCTCTGGCAAGATCGAGTTCGCCGCGGACATGGACCTCGACGGGGCCGTCGGCAGCGGTGAGTCGTTGGTCGCCTACGACGTCACGGTCGCCGATGTTGACATGGACTCGCCGGTGGCGGTGGCGGTCGACTTCCACGAGCACGGGGAGGTCGGTGACGCGTTCTGCACGGCCGCGTCGATCGTCGGATGCCCCTGCAACAACGGTGGGGCGCCGAATGCGGGCTGCGTGAACTCGACGGGCTTGGGCGCGATCCTCGAAGGCGAAGGCTCGAGCGGGGTCGGCAACGACGATCTGGAGCTGCACGCCTTGCAGTTGCCGCCCAACGCGGCCGCGGTCGCGTTCTACGGCATGCAGCAGGTCGGGAACGGGAATGGCCAGCGCTTCTACGACGGCTTGCGCTGCGTCTCGGGCAGCGTCCGCCGTCTGGGGCTGGCGCAGGTCGATGCGCTCGGCAACGCGCACTGGGGACCGGGACTCGTGCAGGATCAGGGCTTCGTGGTCGCCACCACCTACCAATTTCAGGTCTGGTACCGCGACCCCACCGGTCCCTGTGCCACGAATTCCAACTTCACGAACGGCCTTTCGATCACCTTCGATCCCTGAGAGCAACCAGACTCAAGCCTCCGGGGAAGAGTGCCTTCCCAGAGATGTGATGGAAGCGACGCCCAAGTCTCAGTGGCTTGGGCGTCGCGCTCGGCTCAGGGCGTGCGGGCGACCCGCAGGCTGATGTTGGAAGCGAAGTCGTCGGCGGGGACGGCGTAGCGGCGCGACGAGCGACAGAAGCCTTCTTCGTAGTTGAAGTAGCCGCCGCGGATGACGCGGCGGGTGCCGGACTCGGGGCCCGCGGGGTCGAGCCGCGCTTCGCGCGTGTAGTCGCCGTAGAAGTCGCTGACCCACTCCCACGTGTTGCCGAGCATGTCGTGCAGACCGAGCCCGTTGGGGGCCTTCTGGCCGACGGGCTGGGGCTTGCCGAAGGCGTTGCCGAGGTGCCACGCGATCTCGTCGAGCGGTCCGTAGCGGCCAGCCTGCACTCCGGCGCGGCAGGCGTACTCCCACTCGGCCTCGGTCGGGATGCGCAGGCCCGTGCGGCGGCAAAACTCGTTCGCGAGGCGCCAGTTGGACACGCTGGGCAGGTCGGGACGGCCGTCGCTCGGGCGTTGCGCGGACTCGTCACCGGCGGCGGTGTTCGTCACGACCATCACGCCGGTGCTGGCGTCGAACTCGGTCTCGACTTCGAAGCGCACCGGGTTGCCGTTTTGATCGACGGCTTCGATGCGCACGGGCGGGCGACCACCCGAAGAGCGCCGAGCGCTCGCGGGTTCGCTCGCCGCGCCCATCACCGCGCTCCACTGGGCCTGCGTGACCTCGCAGCGGCCGAGGTAGTAGGGGCGCGAGAGCGTGACGGGGTGCACGGGGACCTCGTTGGAGCGCGCCTCGGCGTCGCCGGGGCTCTTGCCCATCGCGAACTGGCCCGGCGGCACGAGCAGCATCTCGATGCCGCTGGCCTTGTCCTTCACGCGCCACGGAAGGCCCGTCTTGGCGAGCGCGTCGCGCAGCGCCGGATCGCGCACGATGTTCGGGTCGATCTCGCGCGCGAGCACTTCGCACCACGAGAGGTCCGCCGACGAGGTCGCAGCGGCCGGCACGGGGAGTGCCAGCGCCGTCACGGCGCTGGATGCGGGCACCGCGGCTCCCACCTTCGGCTCGGCGGGAGCGCTCGCCGCGGGCGCACTCGAATTCGCAAGTGCAGCGGGGAGCGGGCTGGCGAGCGTGCCGGTCGCGGGGCTGTACTTCAGGAAGCCTGCGTACCACACGCGGTCGAGCTCGTCGTTGCGCGCGCGCAGTCGCTCGCGCCACTCCGCGCGATCGTTCGGCTCGGCCACCACGAGCACGCTGGAGCGCGACAGCGGCACGACTTCCTCGAGCATGCGCAGTCCCATCTGGTAGAGCGCGATCGCGGCCTCGTCGCCGAGGCTCTCCGCGCGCTTGAGGAGATCGCGAACGAAGTACACGGCGTTGAACTGCGCATCGCCTCCGCGCGCGACATCCTTGACGTCTTTCTCGAGCCAAGCCTGCGAGGCGATGCGCGTAGTCTCGAGCTGCGGCGGCACGAGCACGCGATCGACCACGTGCACGACCGATGCACCGACCTGAATGTCGCCCGCCACGATGCGCGCCTTGAAGCTCTCCTCCGGCGCGCGCGTTCTGCGGATGCGATACACGAACACCATGCCGTTCGCGAGGACGTCGAGCACGAAGCGGCTGTCGTTCTCGGAGATCATGGTCGGACCGCGCTGGCTGTCGTTGAAGTCGAAGCTCCATGCCTGCAGCGTGGGGAGCGCGTGCCAGTCGAGCACCTCGCGCAGCAGCGTGCGATTCGCTGGATCGAAGAGCGCGCTGCGCTCGGCGTCGGACAAGCGCGCGAACGCGTCGTTCGTGGGGACGAACACCGTCCAGCTGCGCGCGGGTGCGGGCTGCGCCCAGTCCTGATCGGCGCCGCTCGCCTCGACTGCGGCGACGAAGTTCGAGTAGCGACCGTCGGGAACCGCGCGCAGTGCGTCGAGCAGGCTCGTCGGCGCGCCCTCCTTCATCCCGAGGCACAGCGCGTCTTCGCTCACCTGCGGCTTCGGCAGCACGACGCGATCGATCGCATGGAGCACGCCGTTCGTGCAGGGCAAGTCGACGCGCTCCACGTTGGCCTCGCCGTAGCGGAAGCTGCGGCCGTCCGCGCCGATCGCGATGCGATCGCCGCGCAGCGTGCGCGCCATCTGGGCGTCCTCGATATTCGCCACCTCGTAGGAGATGAGCCGCCCGGGCACGACGTGGTGCTTCAGGATTTCGACGAGGCGCGCCTTGTTCTCGGGCAGCAGCAGCGACTCGAGCGTGCCCGCGGGCAGGGCCGCGAAGGCCTCGTCGGTGGGGGCGAAGAGCGTGAACGGTCCGGGGCCCTTCAAGGCGTCCGCGAGGCCCGCTGCTTCGATCGCTGCGACGAGCGTGGTGAAGCGCCTCGACTGCGCGGACTCGACGATGTCGAGCGTGCTCGAGCGAGACTGCTGCGCGGGTGCCACGGAGGCGTGGGCGCGAGCGGGGACGGGCAGGACGATGAGGGCTGCGAACAGCAGGCGTGCGAGGGCGCGCATGGGGAGGCTCCGGCGAGGGAAGTCTGCGGGCCCCAGTCACTTGGGGGCCGCGATGTGCTCCCCGCACTTCGTGAGCTTCAGGGCGGCGGATGCAATGGCGCACACGACTGCTACACTTTTCGCCCCACGGTCCGCGTCGGCGGTTCGCCACGGTCCCTGGTCCTCCCATGAAGCAAGCACGTGCCAGCGCTCCCCGCGCGAAGTTCCTGCCCCGAACTCTTGAGCAGATGCGGGAGCGCGGCTGGGACGAGCTCGACGTGCTGCTCGTGACCGGCGACGCCTATGTGGACCACCCGTCCTTCGGCGTGCCCGCCATCGCGCGCCTGCTGGAGAAGCGCGGCTACCGGGTCGGCATCCTCGACGTGCCCGAGCTCGAGCCCGATGGTTCGGGCTGGAAGCGCCTCCCGAAGCCGCGGCTGTGGGTGGGGGTGAGCGCGGGGACCATCGACTCGATGGTCACGAACTACACCGCGTCCAAGAAGATCCGCCATCAGGACGTGTACCGCCCCGGCGGCAAGCCCGGGCGCCCCAACCGCGCGACGATCGCCTACACGGCGCAGGTGCGGCACCACTTCCCCGGCGTGCCGGTGGTCGTCGGCGGACTCGAGGCCGGGCCGCGGCGGCTCGCGTACTACGACTATTGGGAGGACAAGCTGCGGCGCTCGATCCTCGTCGACGCGAAGGCGGACCTGCTCGTGTGGGGCATGGGCGAGCGGACGGCGGTCGAGATTTCGCAGCGCATCGCGCGAGGCGAGTCGCTGCGCGGCATGGCGAACACGTGCGAGCTCGTGAAGCCCGAGGACGTGCCCGCGGACGCGCGCGCCGTGCCGGCGTTCGAGGACATGCTCGCGGACGTCGACCTGCAGATCGCACTGTTCAACGCGGTGCGCGAGGAAAACCGGCCCGATGGCAAGGTGCTCGCGCAGCGCCACGGCGTGCGCGTCGTCCTGCAGCACCCGCCGCTCGTGCCTTCGACGCAGGAGGAAGTCGACGAGTACTACGACCTGCCCTACACGCGCGAGTGGCACCCCGACCACACCGCTGCGGGCGGCGTGCCGGCGCTCGAGCCCGTGCGCTGGTCGATCAACACGCACCGCGGCTGCCTCGCGGACTGCACGTTCTGCTCGATCACGTTCCACCAAGGCCGCACGATCCAGTCGCGCTCGGTGGAGAGCGTGCTGCGCGAGGCCGCGTCGCTGTCGGGCATGCACGACTTCCGCGGCACGATCACCGACGTCGGCGGCCCGACCGCCAACATGTGGGGCATGGGCTGCAAGCTGCTCGAGGCCGGCAAGGGCTGTCTCGACCGCGACTGCCTCTCGCCGGATGTGTGCCCCGCGCTGCGCGTCGACTCGGCCAGCGAAGGCTATCGCCGCCTGCTCTCGCTGGTCTCGCGCACCAAGGGCGTCAAGCACACCTTCGTCAGCTCGGGCATCCGCTACGACATGCTCCGCAGCACGAAGTCGCAGACGGAGGGCGAGCTGCTGCCGCTGCATCGCCAGCTCGTCGAGCAGCACACGTCCGGCCGCATGAAGCTCGCGCCGGAACACGCCTCGCCCGACGTGCTCAAGCTGATGAACAAGCCCTCGTTCGAGGTCTACGAGCGCTACGAGGAAGATTACAAGTCGACCTGCGAGGAGATGGGCAAGGATCAGCACCTCGTGAACTACTTCATCGTCGGCCACCCGGGCACGACCATGAAGGATGCGGTCGTGCTGTTCGAGCGCCTGCTCGAGCGCAACTACAGCCCCGAGCAGGTGCAGGAGTTCATTCCGCTCCCGATGACGCGCGCCTGCGTGCAGTACACGACCGGCAAGGACCCGATCACGGGCGCGGCGCTGTACGTGCCCAAGGGCGGCCGCGAGCGGCGCCTGCAGAAGGCGCTCGTGCGCTGGAAGGTGCCGGAGAATCGCAAGCTCGTGCTCGAGGCGCTGAACGAGGCGGGGCGCGAGGACTTGGTCGAGCCGTTCTTCCGCGCGCTCAAGCGCGGCGGACCGCCGCGGCGCATGCCGGCCCGCAAGAACGTGCCCGAGGGCGACGACGCCCCGATCGACGACCTCGATACCTGCGGCTAGGCGCGCGCGCGAGGCTTCGCGGGAGCGCGGTGGCGCTGGTAGCATCGCCCCCGCGATGAACGGCGATTCGACGCGCGAGTTCGCAGGCTTTCCGCTCGGGAAGCGCGGCTGGTGGATCGTGGTCGTGCTGTTGCTCGTGCTCGGCGCGACGCGGGCGCGCGGAGCGTGGTACAGCTACGGGCTCGACGGCTACGCAGACGAGCCCGAGGTCGTCGACCCCGCCCTGCGCGCAGCCAAGGGCGACTTCCGGCCCGAGCGCTTCCTCTATCCGGGCTGGACCTCGTACACGATCGGCGCGAGCTACAAGCTGCTCGACGTCGTGGGGTTCGGCGGAGACGAGGGCTTCCTGACCGCCGAGCCGACTCCGGATCACTTCGTGGTCGGGCGACTGGTGGTGTTCGCGACGGGGCTGCTGTCGGCGCTCGTGGCGGGGCTCGCGGCGCGCAAGCTTTTCGGGCCGTGGGCGGGTGTGGCGGCTTGCGGGCTGCTGCTCGCTAGCCCCGAGTTCACCAGCATGAGCTACGTCGTGCAGGTCAACACGCCGGCGAGTCTGTGGACGGCCTGCGCGATCCTCTTCAGCGCGCGCATCTACCTCGACGGGCGCCAGCCGCGCGACTACGTGCTCGCCGGCATCTGCGCGGGCTTCGCGGTGGGCTGCAAGTACAACTCCTATCCGGCGGCGCTGCCGATCTTGGTCGCGCACCTCTTCGCGCCGCGCGATGGCAGCGGCTGGCGCCACCCGTGGTTCCTCGCTGCGGGCGCGCTCGTGCCGCTCGCCTTCGCGCTCACGACGCCCTACGCGTTCCTCGATTTCTCGCGCTTTCTCGAGTCGGTGCGCTTCTTGAACAGCGTGTACCAGGACCAGAACTGGCCGCTGCACACGAGCACGTCGGGCGGCAGTTGGCTCAACTACCTCGACCGCATCTGGCGCGCGGGTTGGCCCTACGAGCTGTCGTTGGCGGCGCTCGCGGGCGCGCTGCTCGCGGGTGCGCGCGACTGGCGACGCCCGGCGATCGTGATCCTCGCCGCAGCCGCGAATCTGGCGTTTCTCGGCTTCTACAAGGTGTACTTCCTGCGCCACCTCCTGCCCGCGATCCCGCCGCTCGCGATGCTGAGCGGCGCCTTCGTGCAGCGCGCGGTCGACGCGCTCGACCGCGAGCGGACGCGCAAGTGGCTCGCGTCGTCCGCGGCGGCCGTACTCGTGCTGGCGCTCGGCTTCCGCTCGTTCGCGGCCACGGAGGGCAAGCTCTCCGGCAAGACCAAGACCGACTCGCGCTCCGCGGCGGCGGAGTGGATCGAGGCCCACATCGCGAAGGGTGCGCGCATCGCCTGCGAGGAGCGCTCACCCAAGCTCGAGGGCTACGAGCTGGTTCCTGCGCGCTCGATCGCGGCGCCGGTCGACCGCACGGCGGAGATCGAGGCGCAGGCGGACTACGTGATCGTGACGCTGATGAGCGAGCGCCTGATCGAGCGCGATCCGGCGTGGGCCGGCGCTCGCGAGGTGTACGAGCGTTTTGCGGGGCGCCACGAGCTCGTGGCCGAGTTCCTCGGCCGCGGCGTCGACTACGCCGGCCGCGACATTCGCATTTTTCGCATCCTGCGCTGAGGCGCAGCATCCGACACGTGCGCTGAGACGCAGCATCCGACACGTGCGCTGAGGCGCAGGATTCGCCACCTGCGCTGAGGCGGACGCGTGCTCCCTCAATGCCAGAGGCCGCCGCGATGCTCGCGACGGCCTCCTGGAGAGCGCAGCGCGAAGGCGCTGCGCGGAGCTCGCTCGTGACGCGGCTAGCTCGTGACGCGCTCGCGGAACTCGAGCGTCACCGGATCGACGCGCACGCGCTCGCCGACGTTGACCAAGTTCGAGACCTTGATCTTGATCCCGTTTTCGAGCACGGCGTCCTTCCACGAGTTGTTGGCGCCCTTCATCGGCGGCGCGCACTCGGCGACCTTGCAGACCACCGATGACGGCGGGCTGACGGTGACGACCTTGCCGTTGACGAGGAAGCCGATGTACTTGTCCGAGCCCCACACGAGCGCGTCCTTGGCGGCCTCGATCGAGCAGCGGAACTCGTTGCCCTCGGCGTCGTAGAAGACCTCTTCGGGGCCCTCTTGGTAGGAGTGGGAGAGCTCGATGTTGTCCTTCTCGAGGACCTCGAACTTGGTGTCGCCGTGCTCCTTCAGTTCCGTGACGCGACCCGTGAGCAGGTCCTTCAGCGTCACGAAGACGTACTGGCGGCGGTCGTTGCGCATGATGCTCCAGTCGGTGACGGTGCACATGCGGCCTTGGTATTCGAGCAGGTAACCCTTGCGGATGTCGAGAGCGCTGGCTTGCACGGAAAAAGTCCTCGGACGTTGAAGTGGGCGAGCAGTCTAGCGCAGGCGCGCCGTTACAGGAACTCGATGCGGCCTTGGGGCAGCAGGTAGACGATCAGCATGGTGCCGCCGGCGACGGTGGGCACGTGCTGGGAGCCGGGGGTCTCGACGACCCAGCCCGCGGGCTGGCCCATGAAGGTGGGGGCCCCGTCGAGGGTCATGCAGAAGTTGATCTCGCCGTTGGGATGGCGGTGCAGGGGCCCGGCGCCGTTCATGTGCACGACGTCGATCGAGAAGTCGTGGGTCTCCGGGCTCGCCTTGGTGACGCGGCCGTAGCGCACGGGCAGCTCGCCGCGGTTGGCGATCTCGCCGCGCTCGAGCATTCCGACCAGCGTGGTCTGCAGTGCGCGCGCAGCGGGGCCGGCGGGGTCGAAGCGCCGCCGCAGCTCGGCGACCGCAGCGGCGGGATCGGCGGGGGAGACGCCCTTGGCGGCGTCGAGGAGCGGACGGAAGGCTTCGAGGAGGGTGCTCATGGCTGGCGTGCAGTTGTAGTGCGCCGCGTGCGATCGCTCAACGGCGGTAGCGAATGAGCAGCAGCGCCGTGCCCGTTCGGAAGCCCTGCGCGGGATCGAGGGGAGCGAGCACGAACTCGTACTTGGCGAGCGCCGCGTCGTTGGGCCCCGCGATCGCCCCGCTCTCGTCGAGCCGCTGCCACGCCTTCGGCAGGATGCTCCACGGACTCGCGGCGTCGACGACGCGCGCATTGAAGTACGTCGGCCGATACTTCGCGAAGGCCTCGAAACCGATCTTGCGATCGTGGCCGGGCATCTCGCGCGCGGCGGGATCGAGCGGCTCGAGCGGCTCGCGGTTCGTGAGCCCGTGCGTGTCGAGCACCACGAGCCCGCTGGCGTAGTAGCCGAACGCTCCGATGTTGCCGAGCACGATCGACTCGCCGGGCTGGGTCGCGCTCGCGAGTGCGCGCCCGACTTCGATCCAGTCGCGGATGTCGACCACGCCCTTCTGCCACATCGCGTGCTCGCTGCGGAACTCTTGGCTCCAGCGGAAGTGCGCGCGCTCGCGCAGCGCCTGCGGCACGACGTGTACGTCGAAGCACGGCAGCGCGCCGAGCGCCACGAGCGGCACTCCGACGGCGACGCGCAGCCCAGCATGGGCGAAGGTCGCGAGCCACGCGCCGAGTGCGAGCGCAACGAACGGCATCGCGGGCACGAGCATGCGGTACATCATCATCCAGTCGCCGCCGAGCACGACCAAATAAGCGAATGCGCTCGCGCAAAAGACGAGCGCGCCGCGCGCGAGGCCCGAGCTCTCCCGCCCGAGTCGCGCGATGGAACCGCCGAGCACGATCGGGATGCTCGCCACGCATAGGCACAGGCTCGCCACGTACTGCGCGCCGCGCAGCAGGTACTTCGAGCCGAACGCGACTTTGATGCGCGCCGTATTCGGCTGCAGCGCCTCGAAATAGGCGTAGCGGAATGCGAGGTACGCGAGCGTCGTCGCGAGCGTCGCGCCCGCGACGATGAGCACGGCGCGCAGCATCGCGCGGCGCTCGCTCGCGTCGGCGACCGCGAGCGCCGCGAGCGCGCTCATCGCAACCCACACGAAGCCATCCGCGCGCACGAGCACCGCGAGCAGGGCCCACAAGCTCGCGCCGAGCGCGCGCGGCCTCGAGCGCTCGAGTGCAAGTCGCTCGAACACGCCGAACACACACAGCGCGAAGGCCATTGTCTCGAGCCCGCTCGTCGACCACACGGCGATCGGCGCCAACGTGGCGCAGCTCAAGCTCGCGAACCCTGCACTCGCGCCGCCCTGCAGCCGCGCGCTCGCCACGCGCGCGACGAGCACGATCAATCCGCAGGCGCAGGCCACGCCGACGAGCCGCGTCCACAGCTCCGGCGCGAGCCCGGCGAGCTCGAGTCCCGCGCACAAGAGCGTCCACAGGAAGTTCGAGAAGCCTTCGACCGGCGGCTCTTCGCCGATGTTCCAAGCGAGCCCATGGCCTTCGGCGAGGTGGCGGCCGTAGCGGAACGAGATGAAGGCGTCGTCGACGAGGAAGTCCATCGCCCACGCGAGGCCGAGCAGGAACGGCAGGGCGAGGAGCGCCGCGGCGGGGAGTGCGGGCACGCGGGCGCGGGAGGCTTCCACGGCCGGATTCTGCACCTCCGCCGGGCTCGCGTCGAGCGCGCGACAGTCGATCGGGGCATGGTTCCGCGCGCGCGGCTGCCTACAATCCCCGCGCCCTCCATGCCCCAGCAGCCGCGCCGCATCTTGATCGGAGCCCTGTTCGTCCTGCTCGCGAGCTGGGCGGCGCTGCCGCTCTTGCAGGCCGACCTGCACGGCGCCGAAGTGGGCCTCGTCGAGCGCGCGCGCACCTCGCGCAGCCTGATCGATCCGGCCCTCGCGGGCGGGCACCTGCTCGCGAGCCTCGACCTCGCGGCGACGGCCGGCCGCGCGCCGGCGATCGTGGCGCGGCTCGAGAGCTTCGCGTGGCTCCTCGTCGCGGCGCTCGCCCTCGGCCGCAGCGCGCGGCGCATCCTCACTCCGTGGAGCGGAGGCGAGCTGGCGCGCGCGGCGGGCTGGGCCTCGTCGCTCGTGTTCGCCCTACATCCGGTGTCGTTCGCCGCCGTGGCGAGCCTGACGGCGCGCGCGGACCTGATGGCGCTGTGCTTCGCAGCGCTGTGTCTGTGGGCGTACCTGCACGCGCGCCAGGAGCGCTCGAGCCTCGCGCTCGGCATCGCGAGCCTGTGCGCGGTGCTGGCCGGACTGTCGAGCGACCTCGCGCTCTCGCTCCCGGCGTGGCTGGCGGCCGCAGAGTTTCTCTCGGCGAACCGCCAGCGCAAACTCGCGACGCGCGCGCGCTCGGCCGGGCTCGCGGCGCTCGCGGGACTGGCCTGCGTGCTGTTCGACACGTGGGTGCGCAGCCTCGTGCTCGACGATGTTCCGCTGCCCGCGCCGATCGCGCTGGCGAGCGTGAGCGGTCTCGCGGGCTTTTTCGAGCGCCTCGGCGCGCTGCTCTTTCCCGTCAACGCGGATGTGCTCGGAGCGCTGGGCTTCGTGCTCGCGGGCCTGCTCGCGCTGGCCGCGTTCCAGCCGATCCTCGTGGCCGCGCGCGCGGCGCCGCGCCTGTGGGGCCGCATCCTCGGCCTGTGGGCCCTCGCGCTGCTGCTCGCGGAAGCGGTCGGACGCGGCGTGCGCGTGCACCCGACGGATTTGCGCGACGCGGAAGGCATGTTGCTTTCCGCCGCGGTGCTTTCGGTGGGGCTCGGCCTCGGCGCCGTCGCGATCTCGGGCGCGCGGCGCGTCGTGATGCCGCTCGTGCTCGCCGTCGGCTTCTCGATGCTCGCGCACTCCGCTGGTCTGGCCCATCGCGCCGCGGCGCGCGAGCTCGAAGGGCTCGCGAGCGCGCTGGACAAGGTGGGGGCGCGCTCGGCTTGGATCGTCGACAGCCCCGAGGTCGTGCTCGGCGTGCGCTGCGCGGAGGGAGCGATCGGAGCCGAGTGGAACGGTGCGCCGCTCGCGCGCGCGAGCTCGCGGCAGGTCGCGCTGCGCGCCTGCACGGGCGAGCTGGAACGCTCGCGCGGACAGGGACTGTCGCTCGTGGTGCGCGAGCCCGCCGGTTGGCGGGCGCGCGACGTTCTCGCACCGTTCGAGGGTTCGGGTGCGCGCAGCTGGATTCGCGACGGCATCTCGCCCGAGCTCGAGCTCGACCCGCTGTCCGTGGGGGCGGTCGTCGTGCGCGCGACCGCGGAAGCTGACACGAGTCGCCCGCCAGTGCTCGCGTGGCGCTCGACTGCGGACGTCGGAGTCGAGGACGGGCGTGTCGAGGGCGTGTGGGCCTACCTCGGCGAGGCGCCGGAGGCGGTGTTCGACCTGCGCACGTCGCTCGAGTGGCTCGCGGCGGGGCGCGTGCGGCAGCTGTGGTCCGCGGCGGGTTGGAGTCGCATCGCGCAAGCGGAGCTCTTGCCTGATCTGCCCGAGCCGGTGCTCGAAGGTGGCCTCGCGCTCGACGGCGAGGCCCTCGCGCTGCGCGCGGGCAGCGGGCTCGATCCCGACGACGAACGCCGCAGCTGGCGCCTGTGTGCGCTCGACGCCGACGGGGAGCCTGTGACCGCGAGCGGCGAGCGCGCGGACGCGCTCGTGCGCTTCGACGCGCGGGCCTTCGCCCACGTTCGCGACGAGGCGCTGCTCGAGGTGCTCGTCGACGGCATGGCCGTCGAGCGGCGCAGCGTGCGGCTGCCCGCACGCTGAGCCAAGCCACTAGTTCGGCGTGTTCAGGCGCGCGAGGTCGACTTCGATCGTCGCCAGTTGCTGCGTCAGGTCCGCAACCTGAGGGTTGTGGTAGAGCGCGTAGCGCACCTCGGAGCGCGCCTGCTCGAGCAGCCTGCGCTTGCCGTCGACGTCGCTCGCCGGCAGGTTCTGAGCCTGCATGCGCAGCACCTGCGTGTAGTTCATCGCGGCCTGCCAGTTGCGCAGCTTGGGGTCGCGCAGGATGGAGCGGCGGAAGTACTCGCCGGCGGTGCCGATGTCGCCGCTGCGGCCGACGAGCTCGCCGAGCAGGTACAGCGCATCTCCATTCTCCTCGTACTGGACGAGCTCCTCGAGCATGCGGCGCGCCTCGTCGTAGCGCTCCGCGCGCATGGCGAGCCGCGCCAGCGAGAGCTTCGGATCCGTGCGCGTCGTGCCCGCGTTCATCACCGCGAGCAGCGTGTTGATGCAGTCCTCGCTGCGGCCGACCTTGTCGTAGGCCTGCGCGAGCGTGATCGATGCGCCGGAGTTGGTCGGCTCCTTGCGCACGGCCTGCTCGAGGTACGGCAGAGCCGCCTCGATCCCGCTCGTCGACTGCACGATCTGGGCCCAGTTGAAGGCCTCCGAGAAGCCCATCTCCGCGATCGCGACCTGCTGTCCGCGCGCCGGGCGGCTCGGGTTCGACGTGTCCGTGGCCCGCGGCGCGCGCGAGCGCAGCGACTGTGCCATGCGGTGGTCGCGGGTGAGGATGTTCTCGACGCTGGCGAGCGTGGCCTGGAACTCCGGCTGGTGCAGGGGCTCGCCCTGCGCTTCGCGCCACAGGAGGTAGCGGTCGAAGAGCGAGTCGCTCAGGCCGTCGGACTGCAGGTCGAAGCCCGGGTCGACTTCGAGCAGGTTCGCGTTGCGACCGAGGAACATGTTGCGCGCGCCGAGGTACTCGAGGCGCTGGTGGTCGTCTGTGTTGAGCGGGCCCTCTCCCACGAGCGCCGCGAAGTGGGCCGGGTTCGCGCCGTGGTAGGCGAGCAAGCCGGACAGGTTGTAGACGCCGACGCGCGCGAGGTCGGAGCGGATCTCCGGGCGATCGAAGAGCTTCTCCATGGCCGCGAAGTCGACCGGCAGCGGCTCCATCGAGGCGAGGCCGATCGTGTCGGACTCGACCGTCAGGAAGCACTGCACGTGCGGGAAGACCTCGTGGATGGTGCGCGTGATGAGCTGGATCGTCTCGTTGGACTGCTCGTAGTGGTGGAACCACACCATCATGATGCCGCCCTGCTCGAGGCGGTCGCGGCAGTCCTCGAAGAAGTCGACCGTGAACAGGCTGCCGATGCCCGCGATCCACGGGTTCGAGGGCTGCGAGACGATCAGGTCGTACTTGCGCGGGACCGTGCGCAGGAAGGTGCGCGCGTCGTCGAGGTAGACGTGCGTCTTCGGATTCGAGAGCACGTTGTGGTTGGCGCCGGTGAAGAGCTTGTCGGCGTCGAGCACGGCCTTCGAGATCTCGACCACGTCGATGCGCTCGACCTCGTCGTAGAGCGAGATCGCGCCCGTGGTCACGCCCGAGCCGTGGCCGATCACCATCACGTTGGCCTTGTCCGCGCCTTCCTTGGGCAGGAAGAACATCGGGATGTGGCCCGAGAGCAGGAAGGTGATCATGTCGAGCGGGCCGGTCGAGGCGTCGCCCTTGCTGTTGATGTAGATCGCGGCGAGGCGCTCGCGGCGCACGCCCATCACCGACGCGTCGGCGTCTTCCCACAGGCCGAAGTCGTCCCAGCCGTCGACCATCGGGTCGGGGTCGCGCAGGTGCGTTTTCTTCCACCACTCGAAGTTGGAGGCGGGGTGGCGCGAGAGCAGCAGGGCGTCGGCGTCCGCCGGCGGTCCCTTGCGCAGGCGCAGGTGGCCCTCGCTCTGGCGGATCGTGCGCGCCCAGCTTGCGACGCGCTCGCCGCGCACCTCGAGGAAGCCCTGCACGGAGTAGGCCACGATGCCGGCCACGGTCGCGACCGCGGCCGTGACGCGCAGCACGAAGCCCGCATCGGCCGCGGCGACGAGCAGCAGCGCGATGGCGACAGCGTTCAGCGCCAAGTTCACGTGGAAGGCGCCATCCATGCCGAGCACCGGCATCAGCACGAGGCTCGTCACGATCACGCCGAGCACGTTGCCGACCGTGTTCCAAGCGTAGGTGTTGCCGACCGTGCCGCCGATCCGCGCGGCGCTGCGCGCTTGGATCTGGCTGACGAGCGGGAAGCCGAAGCCGATGCAGACCGTCGGCAGGAGCAGCATCAGGAAGCAGTAGGCCGCCTGTCCGGCGAGGAACAGTTCGTAGCCGCCCGGCACCTCGCCCGAGGGGAGCAGCGGCTGGGTCGGATCCTCGAACACGAGCAGCTCGGTGCGCATCGAGCTGATGAAGTACGGCAGGCGCTCGATCACGGGCGTGATCGCGAGCAGCGACAGGAGCACCGCGACCTGCGACGCCGCCAGCCACCACAGCGGCCGCTTGATGTCGACCACCGACACGATCCAGCTGCCGATGCCGATGCCGGTGATGAAGCACATCAGCATCACCGTGAACGAGTTGTTCGAGGAGCCGAAGCCGAGCCCGATCACGCGCAGGAACACGATCTCGTAGCCCATGGCCGCGAAGCCCGAGAGCGCCAGCGCCCAGAGCGTCGCGCGGAACTGTCCCGCCGTGAAGTGCGGGCCCGCGTCGTTCGACGGCGCGGCGACTTCCTTGGGCGTCCCGGCGCCGCGCGCGTCCGCGAGCCACACGAGGCCCGCCGCGATGAAGTTCATCGTCGAGGCGACGCCGAGCGCGGACCAGATGCCGAGCTCCGGCAGCAGGTAGAAGCCCGCCACGCCCGAGCCGAGCACGGCGCCGATGTTGTTGAGCGCGTACAGGCTCGCGACGGCCTTGCGCGTCTGGGCGACCTCGTCGATCAGGTAGCGCGCGAGCACCGGCAGCGTGCCGCCCATCATCACCGCGGGCGCGAGCACGACCACGAGCGAGAGCACGAGGCGCAGCGCGAGCTTGAGGCCGGGCTGTTCGAAGGTCGCGGCCGCGAGGCTCTCGTACAGCGCTCCCGCACCTTGGGTGAGGAACGGCAGGGCGATGCAGTACAGGCCGATCAGGACCTCGAGCCACACGTACACGCGCAGTGGCCGGTCGCGCTTGTCCGAGCCGCGCCCGAACAGCACCGCGCCGAGCGCGAGGCCGCCCATGAACACCGCGAGCACCACGGCGTGGGCCTTGGCGGTCGAGCCGGTCAGGTTGGCGAGCAGCTTGGCCCATACGACCTCGTGCATGAGGCCGGCGAGACCGGAGAGGAACAGCGCGAGGAGCACGAGCCCTCGCTGGCGCGTCGGTTGGACCATGGGACGGTTCAGGTGACTTGTGGGGCGCGTGGGGGAGCCGGAGGCCGGCGCGGAGGCTACCAACTGCGCGCGCCCGTGGAACGAGGGCGAGCGCGGGCGGGTGGGGCTGCGCTACAGTTCCGGGCCGCTATGTCGACCCAGCCCTCCAAGCAACTCGACACCTTTCCCAACCCGGCGCCCGAGCGGGACTTCGAGGTCCGCTTCGACTGCCCCGAGTTCACCTGCCTGTGCCCCAAGACGGGCCAGCCCGACTTCGCCACGATCCGCATCCGCTACGTGCCGGACCGGCTGTGCGTCGAGCTGAAGAGCCTCAAGCTCTACCTGTGGAGCTACCGCACCGAGGGTGCCTTCCACGAGGCCGTCACCAACCGCATCCTCACGGATCTGGTGGCCGCAACGCACCCCCGCCGCATGACGGTCGAGGGCGACTTCTGGGTGCGCGGCGGGATCAAGACGGTCGTCGAGGCGAGCTATCCCTGACGCTCTCCCCGCGGCGGGGGACCGCTGCGAAGCGAAGGAGCTGCCGCGGCGGAAGTCCTTTCCCGATGGGGCGGGCCTCGCTGGCGCGCGGCGCGCCTACAGCGTGAGCCCCAGCTCCTGGCGCAGCGCCGCGTAGCCGGGCTTGATGCTCTCGAAGATCACCTTGACGCGCTCGTCGTAGTGCGCGAAGGCGCTCTTCATGCCGTTGATGGTGATCTTCTCGAGGTCCGCGAGCGTGCAGCCGAACTGCTCGACCGCGATCTGGTACTCGTCGGTCATCGTCGTGCGGCTCATCAGGCGGTTGTCGGTGTTGAGCGTCACGCGGAAGCCGCGGTCCATGTAGAAGCGGAAGGGGTGCTCCGCCATCGACGGCGTCGCGCCCGTGTGCACGTTCGACGACAGGCACACCTCGATCGGGATGCGGTGGTCGAGCACGTACTGCGCGAGCGCGCCGACTTTGATGACCTTGCCTTGGTAGATGACGATGTCCTCGATCAGGCGCGTGCCGTGCCCGATGCGATGGGCGCCGCAATACTGCAGCGCCTGCCAAATGCTCTCCGGGCCGAAGCTCTCGCCCGCGTGGATCGTGATCGAGAAGTTGGCGCGCTTGACGTGCTCGAAGGCGCGCAGGTGCTCCTTGGCCGGGTGTCCGGCTTCCTCGCCGGCGAGGTCGAAGCCCACGCAGCCTTGGTCGCGGAAGCTGACCGCGAGCTCGGCGAGCTTGAACGAGAGCTCCGGCGACTGGTTGCGCATGGCGCACACGATCAGGCCCGCGCCGACCTTGAAGTCGCGCTGGCCGCGCTCGAGGCCCCTCAGCACCGCGCGCATCACGCCGTCGAGGCCGAGGCCGCCCGCGGTGTGGAAGTGGGGGGCGAAGCGCACCTCGGAGTACACGACGTTGTCCGCGGCCATGTCCTCGCAGTACTCGTAGGCGATGCGCTCGAGCGCCTCGGCGGTCTGCATCACGGCGATCGTGTGGGCGAAGCCCTCGAGGTACAGGGGCAGCGAGCCGCGCGCGGCGCCGGCGTGGAACCAGTCGGCGAGCAGTCGCTCGTCTTGGTGCGGCAGGCCCTCGTAGCCGATCGCGCGCGCGAGCTCGAGCACCGTGCGCGGGCGCAGGCCGCCGTCCAAGTGTTCGTGCAGGAGCACCTTGGGGACGCGGGCGGTGACGGAGCGAGCGGGCTTGTAGGCGGAGGCCTTGGTGGCGCTGGTCATGGGCGGAATCTAGTGGCGCACGCGCGCGTTTTCGCGCCCAAAAGTGCGCAGAGGACGGGGCGTTGGACCCTCGCGCGGCGCGCGCCTATCCTCTTTACCCTGCTGTTCCTTCGCTCGAGGTCCCTCCGTGTCCAAGCCCGTCCGCGTCCGCTTCGCTCCCAGCCCCACCGGCAAGCTCCACATCGGCGGGGCGCGCACCGCGCTCTTCAACTGGGCCTACGCGCGCCGCCACGGCGGTGCGTTCCTGCTGCGCATCGAGGACACCGACCCCGAGCGCTCGACCAAGGAGTTCGAGCGCGCGATCCTGGAGGGCCTGCACTGGCTCGGGATCCAGTGGGACGAGGGTCCGGACCTCGGCGGTCCCTGCGGTCCCTACCGCCAGTCCGAGAAGTACCCGCAGTACCGCGAAGTCGCGGGGCGCCTGCTCGCCTCGGGCCACGCCTACCACTGCTTCTGCACCACCGAGCGCCTCGACGCCCTGCGCGCCGAGCAGGAGTCGCGCAAGGAGCGGCAGGTCTACGATCGTCTGTGCGCGCAGCTCGATCCGGCGGTCGCCGCGCGGCGCGTGGCCGCGGGCGAGAAGGCCGTGATTCGCTTCCGGGTTCCGCCGGGCGAGACGGTCTGCATCGACCACATCCGCGGCGACGTGCGCTTCTCGCACGACGAGGTCGACGACTGGGTCATGGTGCGCTCCGACGGCAGCCCGACCTACAACTTCTGCGTGGTGTGCGACGACGTCGACATGGGCATCACGCACGTCTTCCGCGGCGAGGAGCACCTCGTCAACACGCCCAAGCAGGTGCTGCTGTACCAGGCGCTCGGCCAGCCGATGCCGGAGTTCGGGCACCTGCCGCTGATGCTCGGCACCGACGGCAAGAAGCTCTCCAAGCGCACGGGCGACACGGCGCTGCAGGACTACCGCGACAAGGGCTTCCCGCGCGAGGCCGTGGTCAACTTCCTGTGCCTGCAGGGCTGGGCGCTCGACGGGACGAGCGTCTTGTTCTCCGTCGACCAGCTCGTCGCCCACTTCGACATCAAGGACGTGCAGAAGGCCGGCGCGATCTTCGATCCCGACAAGTTCCGCTGGATGGCGGGCGAGTACCTGCGCAAGGAGTCGCTCGAGACGCTCGCCGACCACTGCGCGCCGTTCGTGGTCGCCGAGGGTCAGTGCAGCGCGGACGAGCTCGCGCGGCGGCGTGCGTGGTTCCTCGAGGTCGTGAAGACCGAGCAGGCGCGCATCCAGATCTACAGCGAGCTCCCGGCGCGCATCGCGTACCTGTTCCAGCGCGACGACGCCGTCGCGTGGGCGGACGAGGCCGTGGCCGCGGCCCGCAAGCACGTCCACGCCGCGCAGACCGTGCGCGAGTACCGCGAGTGGCTCGCGCCGCGCGTGGGCGGCGGGATCGACGCCGCGGCGCTGCGAGATGCCTCGAAGGCTTGGGCGCAGGAGCGCGGCCTCAAGCTGCCGGCCTTCTTCCAGCCCGTGCGCCTCGCCCTGTGCGGGGTCGTCAACGGCGCGGACATCTTCGACGTGATGGCCCTGCTCGGCGCCCCGGCGGTCCTCGCCCGGCTCGAGCACGGCTCCGCGCGCCTCGCGAGCTGATCCCGGGCCAGTTTCCCGCTCCGCACGCGCGTGCGGACGGGTGCCCGCGGCCCGGTTCAAGGTCGCGCGGGGCGGGGTCGATCCACGAGGCCGAGGATGTCCGTGGAGCACGCCCCGATCGAGCCGGATTCGCTGCCCTGCGAGCGCGCCCGCGCCGAGCTCGGGAAGCTCGTCGAGACCGCGCTGGTGCCGCAGCAGGGCTCGGACCTGCGCCGGCATCTCGATGGCTGCGCGGAGTGCGCGGGCGAGTACCGCGAGTCGCTGCGCGTGACGGCCCACATCGCGCGCGAGCGGCGCCTCGGCCGCGAGGCCGCGGAGCGCACGCGGCGCCGCGACGAACGCCTGCGACTCGCGCGCAGCCCGCGCTCACGCCGTCCGTTCTCGATGGTCGTGCGCACGCTCGTGCTGCCGGGCCTGCTGATCTTTCTGCTGACGCGCATGTCGAACTCCGAGGTCGAGGCGCGCGCCCGCGCGCTCGTCGGCGAGTACTCGCTCGGCGTGCGGCGCATGGACACGAGCGACCTGCCGCAGCCCCTGCGCCGCGGCGACTGGATTGTCACGGACGAGAACTCCGCCGCGAGTCTGACGCTCGGGGCGCGCAACGAAGTGCTCGTCGAGCGCGGCTCGCGCGTGTGTGTCGAGGACCGCGGGCTCGGCCGGCTGCTGTTCGACTCCGGCGCGCTCGTCGTGCGCGGCCGTCGCACACTCACGACGCGCGTCGGCGTGGTCGAACTCGAGCGCGGCGAGCTGCGGCTCCACGGAGATGCGCGCGCCGTCGAGCTCGAGCTGCGCTCGGGCGCGTGCGTCGTCAGCGACGCGCACGGCGAGCGCCGGCTGGAGCCCGGCGAGCGCCTGCGGCTCGGCGACTGAAGCGCCCGCCGTCCGCTCGTAGCGTGCCGCCACGCTCGCGCTAGAGTGCGCGACTTCGCCAGCGAGCTCGTCGATGCCCAACGCCTCGGAATTGCGGGTCGCGCCCCGCCGCCACTCGCTCGCCCGCCGGGCGGCCGTGCGCGCGTGCGAAGCGCTGGCGCTCGCGCTCGGCGGCCGGGCGCTCTACCGCGCGCGACACCTCCGGCCGCCGGGGCTGCGCGTGCGCCGCGAGCGCGTGGTGCGTCCGGACCTGCCCGACGAGCTGCACGGCCTGCGCGTCGTGCAGTTCAGCGACGTGCACGCGGGTCCCTTCGTGCGCGCGGGAGACCTGCGCGCGGCCATTGAGCTCGCGAATGCGCTCGAGCCCGACCTCGTCGCGATCACGGGCGACCTGATCACGCACCGCGCGGAGGACGCGGAGCTCGTGCGCGCGGACTTGGCGCAGTTGCGCGCGCGGCACGGCGTATTCGGCGTCTTTGGCAACCACGACTACCGCGGCCGGCGCGAGGACGAGATCGCGCAGCGCTGGGCCGCGAGCGGCATGCGCTTCCTGCGCAACGAGGGCGTGCGCATCGAGCGCGGTGCTGCCGCCCTGTGCGTGGTGGGCGTCGAGGACCTCGAGGAAGCGCGCGAGCTCGATCTGGAGCGCGCCCGCGCCTGCGTTCGCCCGGGAGACTTCGAGCTCGCGCTGTGCCACAACCCGCGCGGCGCGCTGGCCTTCGTGCGTCCAAGCTGCCTCGCCGTGCTCTGCGGTCACACGCACGGGACCCAGCTCGACCTGCCGATCCTGCGCCGCGTCGGTCCGCCGCATCCCGGGCTGCGCGTGCAGAGCGGCTCGACCGCGATCCTCGTCAGTCGCGGGCTCGGCTCGATCGGGCTGCCGCTGCGCATCGGGGCCCCGACCGAGCTCGTGCTGCTCGAGCTCGAGCGAGGTCGCGCGTGAGCCACGGCTCGCTCAGCCTGCGCGGCGGCGTGTTGCACGTCGCCCGCCACGTGCGGCGCGCCAGCGTGCAGCCCTTTGATCTCGACGGGCGCGCGCTCGGGCCGGGCTTTTCCTTCGCGGGGCGCGGCGACGCGGCGCTCGCCCTCGGCGGCATCGACGTCGACGCGGATCGGCAGGTCTGGGCTGTCGATGGACGCGTGGGAGAGGTGCGCGCGTTCTCGGTGTTCGGCAAGGAGTCGGCGAGCTTCGTGGGCGCGCCCGCGGAGCGCGACGACGCGCGCGGCGTGCTCGCGGGCGCGAGCGACCTCGCCCTGCAGGAAACCGACGATGCGCAGCTGCTGGTCGTCGCGTGTGGCGGCATCCGGCGCCACGCGCTCGCGCTCCTGCGTCCCGACGGGCTCCTGCTCGAGTCGCTGAGGCCCCTCGGTGATCCGCTCGAGAGGTTTCAGGGCCTCGCGCGGGTCGTGCAGCAGGGGCCGTGGACCTACGCCTGCGAGCCGGGCGCCGCCCGGGTGCAGGTCTTTCGGGACTTCGAGTTCCACTTTGCCTTCCGGATCGACGTGCACGCGGGGGAGCGCCCCCTGCCGCTGGCGCTCGCGGCCCTCGCCGATGGTCGGTTGGTGATCGCGCTGGCGGGTTCGCGCGCCGCGCTGGTGCTCGCCGATGCCGCTGGACGGGTGCAGCGGGTGCTCGCGGGGGTGGGCGAGGGGCACGGAGACCTGCGCGACAGCGTGGACGTGGCCGCCGAGGCCGGAGCGAGCGAGCGGGAGGGACGGGTGGCCGTGCTCGACCGGGATGCGGAGCGCCTGCAGGTGTTCAGCTTGGATGGCCGCTGCCTCGGGGAGTTCCCGGCGCTGCCCGGGGAGGGGCCTATTCCCTGAGCTCCCCGGGAGGGGCGGCGCCGGGGCCCCTCGTCCGCTCGCGGGTCGAAGGAGTTTCCCGCTCCGGCGGTCCCGGGCGGCGCCCGCGGGCCGATCTACCGATTTCGTCCGTGCGGGCTAGACTTAGGCTCGGCTCCCCGGGGTCCCGCCCCCGAAAGCCTCACCCGTGTTCCACACCCTGATTTTCGCCCTCGCGCCCCAACTGGGCGCGCCGCTGGGGCTGCCGCAGGTCGATCGCTCGCGCCTCCACGGGCCGCGCGACGCGACTCCGTATGCGCGCACTCTCGAGGAGTCCGCGGGCGAGGGCTGGGAGGCACGCCCCGATCTTTCCTACGCGCCCGGCGCGGGGCCGCGCACGGGACTGGGAATCGGCGTGCGCATGATGACCGGACTCACCAACGCGCCGCCGCCTGGCTCGATCGTCGGGCGCGCCGCCGTGCCGTCGGTGGCGAGCACGCCAGCGTGGTACGAGGTGACGATCCAGCCCGGCACCGGCTTCGCCGAGCGCTTCCTCGTGCAAGAGTCCAACGGCAACGGGCCGCGCCCGGTGCTGGTCGTGTTCCACAAGTTCGGCGTGAGCCACTACGACGCGCTGCTCAACACTTCGTTCTTTGCCGAGGCGCGCCGGCGCAACTGGTTCTGCGTCGCGCCGCTCAGCAGCGGGCAGACGCACTTCTCCGACGCGCGCAGCCACGTGCACACGGAAGCCGTGCTCGAGTGGGTGCGCACGAGCTTCTCCGTCGACGCGGCGCGCGTGTACGCGGTCGGCTTTTCGATGGGGGGCGGAGCGGCGATGAACTACGCCGCGCGCCAGCTCGATCCGACGGGCCTGATGATCGCGGCCGTGTTCAACCAGTCGGGCATCCTCTCGCACGAGGACACCTACCCGCAGTCCGGCGCGACGGTGCAGCAGATCTACGACTCGCGCTTCGGCAACGGGCAGCCCGGCTCCGCCACGCCGTGGAACCTGCAGCGCGGCTCGGTGTTCAGCTTCGACCCGCTCTCGCTCGCGGTCGTGCCGAACACGGATCTCGGGCGCAATTTGCTGCATCTGTCGACGCACACGACGCGCGCCACCGGCGACATTCCGTACCTGATCACGCAAAACGACCTGTTCCACCAGCACCAGCTCGGACTCGGAGCGCTCCCGTCGCGCCACCTGCTCACGGTCGTCAACTATCCCGGGCACTCGTGGGACGCGGTCAGCGAGACCACCGTGTGCAACTGGCTGCGCAGCCAATCGCTCGCGCTGCCGAGCGCGGCCAGCACGCTCGCGGACGCGAACGGGCGCTTCTTCCATTTCCATGTCGAGCAGGCGATCGCGGGCGTGTTCTCTCCGTTCACGTGGAGCGTGAGCGCGGCGAGCAACGCCGTGTCGATCACGGGCACGGCCAACCTGCAGCGCGTGCGCGTCGAGACGGCCGATGCGGGACTCGATCCGCTGCAGCCGCTCGCGGTGACGACCGCCTGCGCTGATGGGCAGCCGGACCAGATCGTGCTCGAAGGCTATTCGCTCGTGCCCGCGCAGGTGCTGCGCGACGGCGTGCCCACGGTGAGCTGGTCCCACGACGGGCAGCTCGGACGGCTGACGCTCGACGAGACCGACGGTCTCGCGGCGCACGTCTGGACCGTGATTCCCTGAGCTTCGATGGCCTGAGCGGCTGGCGGGGTGCCACCGTGCTGGCTTGCGCGTGGATCGTGTGCACAAGTTCGAAGGTCGTCCCTGGGCTTCTCGGTCTCTCGTGCGCGCGCAGGGCCCTCGCGCCGCGGGCGCGGCCCTCAGCCCTCCCTGCGCGGGCGCTCCTCGCGCGCGGCGCAGAAAAAGAAGGGGGCCAGTGATCTTGCGATCACTGGCCCGAGGGAGAGAGGCAACCTCCGAGCTTCCCGGGTGCGGGCGCTGCTCGCAATAGCACCCACACCTCTCGAAGGCTGCCCTTCACGCGCGGGGCGAACCCCACGCGCCGGGGAAGCCTAGCGCATCGAGCACGCTGTGCAACTTGGATGTGCTGCGTCCGCGCGGCATTCCAGAGGCCGAAGACGGGCGGGAACTTCGGGACGTTTCCCTCCAGCTTCTGGATCGCTTCGCGCCTGCGAAATGCACACTGCCGCTCAGGGATCGCGCCGCGGGAAGGGCGCGGGGAACGGCGACGAGCGCTCGGGCAGTCCTGCGGCGAGCGCCGCGTGCAGGGCGATCCACGCGAGGGGTCGATCGTCGCGCGTGTCTGGAGTGCGCCACGCCAGCACAAGTGCCAGGCGGCCCGCGTTGGCGAGCACCTGCACACCGCCCGGAAGCTGACCCTCGATCACCCCTTCCGCCGCGGCGCGGACGAGCTCGTCCGAGGGCAGGAGCTCGCGAGGACCGCGGGCGAGCACCGGCAGCCACGTGGCGCCGTGTCGACGCCACAGCTCCACGGCGAGCAGCTCCTCGCAGCGCGCCGTGGCGTCGAGCAGGGCGCGGTCGAGCTCGTCGAGGCTGGCGCAGCCAAGCAGCAGCTCGACGCCACGCTCGGAGATCTCGTGCCTTGCCGCCATGCCCGCTCCTTTCGGCCACGCGCGCGCGGACCCTGAGCGCCGACGCTTCGCAAGCGGCGCTCGGGAGCGCAAACAGGGCCACGGGACCGCCCGGACCGCCCGCATCTGGGCGCGGGGCGGGGCGCGGGGCACAATGGGGAGCCCGATGAGCGACGCCTACCTCGACATCAACGGTTCCACGCCGGTCCACCCCGCGGTCCTCGAGGCCTACATCGAGTCGACGCGGGCGACCTGCGGCAATGCGTCCGCCTCGCACCCCGCCGGGCTGCTCGCGCAGGAGCACATCGCCCATGCCCGCGCCGCGGCTGCGCGTGCGCTGGGTGCGTCGAGTGACGAGATCTGGTTCACGTCGGGTGGCACCGAGTCGAACAACTGGGCCCTCAAGGGCCTGTTCGCACCCGGGCAAGGTGGCCATCTGGTCACGACTGCCATCGAGCACAAGTCGGTGCTGCGCACCGCCGATGCGCTGGCCCGCGCCGGTGTCGCCATCGACGTGGTGCCGGTTGGCGACAGCGGGCGCGTCGCGGTGGCCGACATCGCGCGCGCGCTGCGCGCCGACACGCGCGTCGTGTCGCTGATGGTCGCGAACAACGAGACCGGCGTGCTGCAGCCCGTGCGCGAAGTCGCGGAGCTGTGCCGCGCGCGCGGCGTGCTCCTGCACTGCGATGCGGTCGCCGCGATCGGCAAGCTGCCGCTCGACGTGCGCGAGCTCGGCTGCGATCTGCTCAGCATCTCGGGGCACAAGCTGTACGCGCCCAAGGGATGCGGAGTGCTCTACGTGCGGCGGGGAGTCGCGCTCGCGCCGCTGATCGATGGCTGCGGGCAGCAGTGCGGCATGCGCAGCGGCACGGAGAACACGGCGGCGGTCGCGGCCCTCGGCCGCGCCTTCGAGCTGCTCGCGGAGGGTGCCTTCGACGCGGCGCGCTCGCCCGAGCTGCGCGACCGGCTGTGGGGGGGCGTGCGCGCGCTCGAGCCGCGTGCGCTGCGCAACGGCGAAGGCCCGTGGCTTCCGAACACGCTCAGCGTGACGTTTCCCGGCCGCATTGGCGCGGAGCTGCAGAGCGCGCTCGGGGCGCGCGGCGTGCACTGCGCGGCGGGCGCGGCGGCGACCGGCAGCTCGCCGTCGCACGTGCTGATGGCGATGGGCAAGGGCGAGTCCCACGCGCGCGCGACGCTGCGCTTCTCGCTCGGCCACTCGACGCGCGCGGACGACATCGAGCGCGCGCTTGCGGCGCTCGCCGCCGCCCTCGACGTTTCGTCGCGCCTGCAGGGAGCCCACGCGTGAATCCCGATCCGCTCGACTTCCTGCTGGCCGATCTCGATCGCTTGCTGGCGGAGGACGCGAAGGGAGCGCGCGTCACGCGGCTGCTCGCCGAGTACGCGCAGCAGGGTTCCGACGACTGGCGTCGCTTCGCGCTGTTCGAGGCCAACTACTACTCGCGCAACTTGGTGCGCCGCACGGAGCTCTACGAGTTGATCGTGCTGTGCTGGAGCGCCGGCCAGCGCAGCCCGATCCACGACCACGCCGCACAGCGCTGCTGGATGGGCGTGCTCGAGGGGACCGTGCGCGAGACGATCTACCGCGTGCGGGAGGATGGCTCCGCGCCGCCCGCGGTCGGACCCGCGCGCGAGTTCCGCGCCGGAGGCGTGGCCTACATCGTCGACGACATGGGCTGGCACCGCATCGAGCCTGTGGGGGAGGGCCCCGCGGTCACGCTGCACCTCTACTCGCGCCCGATCCGCGAGTGCCGCGTATTCGACGAAGCGAGCGGCGCGGTGCTGACGAAGCGCATGAGCTACCACTCGGTGGGGGGCAAGGTGCTCGTGCCCGGCTCCGAGGCTCCCCATCCGGCCTGAGCGTCCCGCGCAGTGACGGGGCTGGCGGCGCGGCTTGACCCCTGCCCCGCGGCGCCCTAGAGTCTTCGCCCCGAAACGGCGGTGTAGCTCAGTGGTTAGAGCAGCGGCTTCATAAGCCGCGTGTCGGGGGTTCAAGTCCCTCCACCGCTACCAGCTCAAGTCGAGCGCTCCGCGCCGGATGGTGACGGGCGGCTGGCTGGCACTTGGCTGGCTGGCACTTGGCTGGCTGGTGCTCGGCGGCGTGGCAGGGCGTGCCCGTGTGTGCGTCGCTGCGAGCTTCCGCGCACGTGGACGCGCAGTCCGTTGGGATGACAGAAGCGTGCGCGCAGCGACCTGCGCCCTTTTTTTTCTTGCGCGGTTGGCCTTGGCCGGAAAAGACTCGTAGCTGTCCTCGCGCGCTCTGCGGCTCCTTCCGGATCGGACCGAAGGCGCACGCGTGTCGAGGCTCGTGCAACGACCCATGGTGTCCTCGATGCAATTGCTCGAAGAAAGCCCCGCGACCCTTCTGGACGAGCCCCTCCTCGTCGGCATCACCCCGTCCCTCGACAGCACCGCGCAGGCGGGCGACTACGACTTCGAAGATGACTTCGAGGACGAGGACGACAAGGACGACGACAAAGACGAAGACGAGGAGGATGACGACGACGAGGACGATGACGAGGACGACGAAGATCGCGACCTGTGGGATGACGAGGACGAGGACGACGAGTAGCGACCCTCTCGCCCGGTCCGCGCGTTTCGAGCCGCGCCCTTCCGTGCGCCCCTCGCGGGCGGCCCGGGGGGGGCGCGCGGCGTTGTGGGCGACCACGCCTGCTGCGGGCTCGCACCGAGCGGGATGGGCGTCGCGGCGCGAGTTGGGCCTCGCGGGGCGGGCTGCAGAGCCTAAGATTCGCGCTGCAACGAGCTGGGGGCGCCGGGTTCACTCAAGGGCCCGGCTGAGATGTACCCCTCGAACCTGATCCGGATCATGCCGGCGTAGGAAAAGCTGATGAGCACGAACACGAACGGCGCGGCACAGGCGCGCTCCCACAAGGTCTTCCGCGAGGTCCCGTTTGGCGGCGCGATGCTGCAGGTGCCTGCGCGGCGCCTGCACCTCACCAACGGCGAGTTGCTCGAGCTGTACGACACGTCCGGCCCGCAGGGGCACGACCGCAAGGCCGGGCTGCCCAAGCTCCGCGCGCCTTGGATCGAGCGGCGCCGGGCGCTCGGCGCGGGCAACGTGTCGCAGATGCACTACGCGCGGCGCGGGATCGTCACCGAGGAGATGGCCTACGTCGCCGCGCGCGAAGGCGTCGATGTCGAGTTCGTGCGCACGGAGATCGCTGCGGGGCGCGCGATCATCCCCGCCAACGTGCGTCACCCCGAGCTCGAGCCGATGATCATCGGCCGCAACTTCCTCGTGAAGATCAACGCCAACATCGGCAACAGCGCCGTGGCGAGCTCGATCGAGGAAGAGGTCGAGAAGCTCAGCTGGTCGACGCGCTGGGGCGCGGACACTGTGATGGACCTCTCGACGGGGAAGAACATCCACGAGACGCGCGAGTGGATTCTGCGCAACTCCGCCGTGCCGATCGGCACCGTGCCGATCTATCAGGCCCTCGAGAAGGTCAAGGGGCGCCCCGAGAAGCTCGACATCGACATCTTCCTCGAGACGCTCGAAGAGCAGGCCCAGCAGGGCGTCGACTACTTCACGATCCACGCTGGCGTGCTTCTGCGCTACGTGCCGCTGACCGCCAAGCGCGTGACGGGCATCGTCTCCCGCGGCGGCTCGATCATGGCGAAGTGGTGCCTCGCGCATCACAAGGAGAACTTCCTGTACACGGAGTTCGAGCGCATCTGCGAGCTGATGAAGCGCTACGACGTGAGCTTCTCGCTCGGCGACGGACTGCGGCCCGGCTCGATCGCCGACGCGAACGACGAGGCGCAGTTCGGCGAGCTGCGGACGCTCGGCGAGCTCACCGAGGTCGCGTGGAAGCACGACGTGCAGGTGATGATCGAGGGCCCCGGCCATGTGCCGATGCACAAGATCCGCGAGAACATGGACCTGCAGCTCAAGCTCTGCAAGGAAGCCCCGTTCTACACGCTAGGTCCGCTGGTCACCGACATCGCGCCTGGCTACGACCACATCACGAGCGCCATCGGTGCGGCGATGATTGGTTGGTATGGCACGGCGATGCTGTGCTACGTGACGCCCAAGGAGCACCTCGGGCTGCCGGATCGCGAGGACGTGAAGCAGGGCGTGATTGCCTACAAGATCGCGGCGCACGCGGCAGACCTCGCCAAGGGACACAAGGGTGCACAGGAGCGCGACAACGCGCTCTCCCGCGCACGCTTCGAGTTCCGCTGGCAGGACCAATTCGAGCTCGGGCTCGATCCCGACACGGCGCGCGCCTATCACGACGCGACCCTGCCGCAGGAGGGCGCGAAGACGGCGCACTTCTGCTCGATGTGCGGCCCGCACTTCTGCTCGATGAAGATCACCGACGATGTGCGGCGGCTCGCGGCCGAGCAGGGCGTCGGCGCGGACGAGGCGCTCGCGCGCGGCCTCAAGGACAAGAGCGAAGAGTTCGCGCGCACGGGCGGGGCGCTGTACTCGTGAGCGAGTCCGACATCCCGCCGCCTAACGAGCCGGGCCCGGAGTGGGGCAAGGTTCCCGGCCATCCGTTCGACACGCGCTTCCTCGAGGGGCCCGGCTCGCGCACGCGCGAGCTCGGCCGCGCGATCCGCATCTTCGGCGAGTTCGTCAAGGGCTTTCGCGCGCTGCACTTCGTGGGCCCCTGCGTGACCGTGTTCGGCTCGGCGCGCACGCCGCCGGGCTCGCGCTACTACGAACTCGCGCGCGAGATGGGCGGTCGCCTTGCGACCTCGGGCTTCACGGTGATGACCGGCGGCGGCCCAGGCATCATGGAGGCCGCGAACCGCGGCGCGAAGGAGCACGACGGCTACTCGCTCGGCTGCAACATCGAGCTGCCGCGCGAGCAGCAGCACAACCCGTACCTCGATCGCTTCGTGACCTTCCGCTACTTCTTCGTGCGCAAGGTCATGCTGGTCAAGTACTCGGTCGCGTTCGTCGCGTTGCCCGGCGGTTTCGGAACCATGGACGAGCTGTTCGAGATCGCGACGCTCATCCAGACCGGCAAGGTGCACGACTTCCCCGTCGTGGTCATGGGCAAGGACTACTGGCAGCCGTTGTTCGAATTTCTCCGCGGTCCGATGCAACGCGAGCGCATGATCGACGCGCGCGACGTCGATCGCATCGTGTTCACGGACTCGCCCGACGAGGCGATGGCCGCGATCGAACACTCCGGGGCGCGCATGCTCCAGCGCAGCTGGCTCAGGCGCGGCCGACGCAGCTGGCTGCTGGGGGAGCGCGGGCGCTAGGCCCCTGGTTTCACGGGCGGCGCAGGTCGAGCACGCGCGCGAGCGCGGTGATCACGAGCGCGTGGCGGATCTCGCCGGCTGCGATCCGTGCGCGCACGTCGTCGAGGGCGAGCGTGTCGACGACGATGTCCTCGCCGCTGTCGAGGTCCTGCGCGTCGGTGAGCTCGCAATCTTCGGCGAGCCAGTGGTGGCACAGGTTGTCGTGGAACGCGGGGTTGGGCTCGACGCAGCCCAAGTAGGTCCAGCGCTCGCTCGTGTAGCCGCACTCTTCGCGCAGCTCGCGGCGCGCGGCGTGGCCGTGCTCCTCGAGCGGATCGACGACGCCGCCGGGAATCTCGGTCGTGATCGAGCTGCTGCCGAAGCGGAACTGGCGCACGACGATCAGTCGCCGCTCGCGTGTGAGCGCGACCACGTTGCACCACTGTGGCGTCTCGAGCACCGTGCGCAGCATGTCCTTGCCGGTGCGCGGGTTGGTGAGCGTGTCGAAGCGCGCGCGGCAGACCAGCAGGTCGGGGCCGTATTGGCTGTTCACGCGGGGCCACGGGCGAGGGGCTTGGGTCATGCCTGCGAAGTGTAGGGCCGGGATTGTGGGCGTGCTCCTTCGTTCGCGGAGGCAGCGGCGCTACCGTGCCCCGATGGCCACGCTGAACTTGAGTCCGCTCGAGCGCGCCCGCCGCTCCCAAGGTGTGGCGGCGCTGCTCCTCGTGCAGCTCTTCTTCGGCCTGTTTCCGCTGTTCGGAAAGGTGGCCTTCGGCAGCTTCCGAGCGCAGGCGGTGGGGGCGTGGCGCATCGCGGTCGGAGGCCTCGTCCTCGGCTCGCTGGCGGCGGCGCTCCACGGTCGCAAGTTCCTGCCCGAGCGCGCGGACCTGCCGCGGCTCTTTCTGTGCGGCCTGCTCGGCATCGTGCTCAACATGGTGATGTTCCTCGAGGGCCTGCAGCGCTCGACGGCCGTCAACGTGGCCCTGCTCCTGCCCTTGATCCCCGTGTTCACCCTGATCGTGGCGGTACTCGCGCGCCAAGAGCGCTTCGACGTTCCGCGCGCGATCGGCATGGCGGTCGCGTTCGCGGGCGCGGGGCTCGTGCTGTTCGAGCGCGGCGGCCGCCTCGGCAGCGACCACCTCACGGGCAACCTGCTCGTAGTCGGCAACGAGCTGTGCTACGCGATCTACTTCGTGCTCTTGCGTCCGTTGCTCGGCAAGTACCCGCCGCTCGTGTTGACCGCGTGGGTGTTCCTGCTCTCGGCGTGGTCGATCCCGCTGCTCGCGGGGCCGGCGACTCCGCTCGTGCCCGAGGCTGCTCCCACGGAGGCGTGGCTCTCGATCCTCTACATCGTCATCTTCCCGACGATCTTCACCTACCTGCTCAACTCCTTCGCGCTGGCGCGCGTCTCGGCGTCGACGGCCGCCACGTTCATCTTCCTGCAGCCCATGATCACGGTCGTCGGAGCGCTGTGGTGGCTCGACGAGGCCCTGCCCAGCCACTTCGCGCTCTCCACGCTGCTCACCTTCGGCGGCGTGTGGCTCGTCGCGCGTCGCCCCGTGGCGCGGCCCCTCGCGCCCGCGGCGACGAGGTCCTAGAGTCTGCGCCCATGCACGTCCCGCAGGTGCCCGAGCCGTCTCGCATTCGCTTCCGCTGCAAGGCGCGCACGCGCTGGTCCGACGAGGACAAGCAGAACGTGCTCAACAACGCGGTCTACATGACGCTGCTCGAGGAAGGGCGCCACGCGTACTTCCAGCGTCTGGGCTTGCTCGAGCTCAACCACTTTCCGTTCGTGCTCGGGAGCTGCAACATCCGCTTCGTGAGCCCCGGCTGCGGCGGCGCCGAGGTCGAGATCGAGGTGGTCACGACGCGGCTCGGCAAGTCGTCGTTCGAGCAGGCCTATCGCGTGCGCGAGACGCCCGGCGGCCGCGTGTGGTGCGAGGCCGAGGCCGTGCTCGTCGTCTACGACGCGCGCAACGGCCGCAGTGCGCCGATGACGAGCGCCTTCCGCTCGGCCGTGGCCGAGTTCGAAGGCCTCGCGTAACTCGCGCGGCGCCGGACCCGACGCGC